>WOR8_10006334_pt1 | contig 11373 bp, 17 predicted proteins | sample DeeMarSeWOR38_10_FD_19890 | JGI IMG/M metagenome (IMG submission 19890)
GAAAAAAAGAAGTGGTAGTTAGTCCTGCCTCGAAATTAAATCAAATGATTCTTCGGATATTCCAACAACATGCCTATATTGGGGAATTTGAAAGATATGATGATGGCAGGCAAGGAAAGTTCAAGATAGCATTATTAGGAAAAATTAATCACTGCGCTGGGTTAATGCGGCTTAATTACAATATTTCCCAGTTTGAGTCCCTCGAGAGAAAGCTACTCCCAGCACCGGGATTAGGAATAATTGTGCTTACAACAAATCAAGGGATTATGACCATAAAGGAAGCGGAAGAAAAAAATATCGGTGGAATGACCCTATGTTATATATATTAATTTCAAATAAAGGTAATGATAAATGGTAAAAACATCATTTTTTAAAGAAGAATTGGAAATTCCGGAAGGAGTTACAGTTACACTTGATGGAAATCATCATATTACTGTAAAAGGACCAAATGGAAAAATCACAAAAGACTTTTCGCATATAAGAGGTATCAAGGTAGAAATTGAAGGAAACAAAGTGATCTTTACTACACACTTCCCAAAAAGTGGAACTATCGCTTTGATTAACACTATTATAAATTTAATTAGAAATTTAATAATTGGTGTTCAAACAAATTATAAATATTTATGTAAAGTATGTTATAGTCATTTTCCATGCACTGTGGAAGTGATACCAGAAAAAAATGAAATTCATGTTGTAAATTTTCTAGGAGAAAGAGCCCCGCGAATAACTAAATATTTGGAAAATGTAGAAGTTAAAGTGGATGGCGAAGATGTTATTTTAATTGGCCCTGATAAAGAGACTTTAGGACAAACTGCAGCAAATCTTAAGAAAGCATGTAGAATTAGAAAAAAAGACCCTAGAGTATTTCAAGACGGGGTTTACCTTTATAAGATTCAGAATGGAGAAGAAATTAGCTGGGAAATAAAATGATTTGAGGTTATAATGATGGTAGAAAAAAGAATTATGGAACTTAGGAAAAAAATCAATAAAAAACGACCATCTTTTAGGCGTGTTGAATCTTGGAGATACAAAAGAGTTAAAGATTCGTGGAGAAAAGCAAGAGGGATCGATTCACAAACTAGAATGAAAACCAAAACCGGAGTTAAATCTCCTTCAGTTGGATATAGAGGTCCTAAAAAAGTAAGAGGGTTACATCCTTCGGGATATGAAGAGGTAAGAGTCCATAACATAAATGAGCTAAAAGGTTTAAACAATAAAACACACGCTATTAAAGTTTCGACAAAATTAGGTGTTAAAAAAAGGATAGGCGTAATTGATTACGCTCAAAGTAGAGGATTTAAAGTCCTAAACTTAGGAATCTCTCAGAGCGAATTAGAGAGATTAGAAACGGCATTAGAATCATCTATAGAAGATATAGACGATGATGATCTGCTTGAAGATGAGGACTAAAAAAATCATTAACAATTAAGATATAAAGTGATAATAGATGAGCTTAAAAGCCCAAAAAAGAATGGCAGCTGAAATATTGAAATGTGGTGAAAATCGAGTATATTTTGATCCCTATTTAATTGACGAGATCAAAATGGCAATTACTCGAGAAGATATCCGTAATTTAGTAAAAGAAGGGATAATATTAAAAAAGTATAAACAAGGCAACTCAAAATATAGGAAAAATTTGAGACACGAACGCAAGAAAAAAGGCAGAGCTAGAGGATTGGGAAAAAGAAAGGGTAAAAAAACCGCGCGACAACCTAAGAAAAAAACATGGATGAATCGAATTCGCCCACAAAGGCGAGAATTGAAGAAGTTAAGGGATCGAAAATTAATTACTACAGCAACTTATAGGAAGCTATATAAAAACGCGAAAGGTGGAATGTTCAACAGTGTTGCTCAAATGAACCGATATATTAAAGAGAAAGATTTTATAAGGAGAGGTAGATAATAAATGGCAAAAGGACCAAGATATCGAAGACCATTCAGAAGGAGAGCTGAAGGAAAAACCAACTATCATAAAAGAATGAAATTGTTAAAATCTAAAAAGTTAAGGGCTGTAATCAGGGCTTCAAATAATCACACTATTGTACAAATTATTCAATCCAAAATTGGTGGAGATAAAGTTATTGTTTCTGCTCATTCTAAAGAACTGGGCTCTAAATTCGGGTGGAATGCTAATACAGGTAATGTTCCCGCAGCGTACCTAACGGGATTTTTAGCAGGTACAAGGGCTAAAAAACAGAATGTGCAAGAAGCAGTTCTTGATTTAGGTATCTTTTATCACAGAAATCGGGTACTCGCCGCTTTTAAGGGTATTTTGCAGTCCGGATTAGAGATTCCTCACAACGAAGATTTCTTCCCAGAAAATATCGAAGAAACAATAAAGGGTTCTCACATAGAGCACTATGCAAATCTTTTAAAAAGTCAGGATCCTGAAAAATACGAACAAATGTTCTCAGGCTACCTAAAAGAAAAAAGTATTAACCCCCAAAAAATTAGTCAAATGGTTTCGAATACATTTAAAAAAATCCAAAGTAGTGCATAAAAGTGAATGAAAATGAGTCGACAAAGAAATACTGAAGAAGGATGGATTCCTTCTACACGATTAGGTGAAATGGTTCAACAAGGATTAATCACATTAGATAAGATATTTGCTAATAATCTTGTAGTAAAAGAAAAAGAAATTATTAATGTTCTTCTGCCACAACTTCAGGAGAGCGTTGTTACAATTAATATGGTACAGCAAATGACCGCTAGCGGCCAAAGATCTAGGTTTAAAGCTGTAGTCATCGTTGGAGCTGATGGTTTTATAGGTGTTGGTTCCGCTAAATCAAGAGAAGTAGGACCTGCAATAAGAAAAGCAATTGATAAAGCTAAACTTTCCGTTGTACCTGTTCTTAGAGGATGTGGTAGTAAAGAGTGTGGATGTGGTCATACTCATAGCGTACCATTTAAAGTAGATGGAAAATGTGGTTCCGTCAAAATACGACTAATTCCTGCTCCACAAGGAGTTGGATTAGCGAGTGCTGATAAAGTAAAACAAGTATTGAAGCTAGCGGGGATTGAAGATGTCTGGAGCAAAACCTATGGTGACACCAGAACAAGTGAAAACCTTGTAAAAGCTACTTTCAATGCTCTTAAAAATGCTCACAAATATAATTTCAATTTATAAAAAATGAGTGGTGAATATGATGGCGGAAAATAATGTAATTGTAAGAAAAAAACCCAAAATGAAGGTCTCCAAACCTCCTGCCCTGTACTTTGCAGTTCGCATAAGAGGTGCTCCAGGAGGAATGAAGCTAAAAATCTCAGACACTCTGAAAATGCTAAGAATGCATAAGGTTAATCATGGAGTTCTTATATGGGGAGACATTAGTTATATGGGTATGCTTCAAAAATGTAAAGATTACATAGCTTATGGGGAAATAGATGAGAAGGCTCTATTAAGATTATTAAGAGCGAGAGGAAAAGTTGAAGGGAACAAACCACTCACAGATGAACATATAAAAAATCTGACAAAATATAAAAATTTAAAAGAATTTTCTAAAGCTTTACTATCCGGAGAAATTCAATATAGAACTCAGGATATCTTCAAAATAAAACCCGTTTTTCGGTTACACCCCCCAAGAAAAGGACACCGCGGAACGATTAAAAAACATTACAACGAAGGTGGAACTCTGGGTTATGTAGATCAGTTTATTAATGAATTAATTCACAAAATGATATAAATAGAAAGGTGATATGATATTACGCGAAAATTTCCTAAGAAAATACGAAAAAAGAGAGGAACTCGGACTCAAGGGTATGGAAAAGTTGGTCAACACAGAAAAGCCGGACAAAGAGCTGGAAAAGGAAAAACAACCCAATGGAAGAAAAGCAAAAAATCCTATTATCTCAAACAAAAAGAACTTGGATTCCCCGATCCAGATTGGGATCTCGGAAAACGAGGTTTCAAGCGACCTCAAGACATTAACCGAATCTACAGTATAAATACCCTAAACATAAAAGAGTTAGATTCTAAAATTGAAGATCTCACCTTAAAAAATGTAGCTACTAAGTCGGGAAATACTTATACTATCAATTTGAAAGATATAAATGTCCAAAAAATCTTAGGCCGCGGAACTATTAACAAAAAAGTTAATTTAACAGTAAATAAGGCTTCTAAGAGAGCAATTGAGAAAATTGAGTCCGCTGGTGGTAAAGTCACCCTCCTTTCTGAAGCAAGCTAAAAAATTTTTCTTCGATTATTTCTAATTTTTGTTAATCTAATAACCTCATTATTAGCTGTATTAATCCTGGTAGTATGAATACAAAAATTAAAACATTTCCTATTAAATGGACCGTACTAAACACTATTCCTATTAAATATGATGCTATAAAATAATCGATTGTAATAGAAACTACAAATCCGCCAAATAGCGTGCTTAAAATGTCAAATATGAAAGTAACGATTGCTCCTAAAGCTCCAAATAACAACATTATCCAGAATATATATAAATCTTCATTTGGTTTAAAATACGCTTTGTTTCGCAAGAAATCTTTCGCAAAACCACCTAAAACTCCGGTCGTAGAATAATGAATTAATTGATATATAAAAAGTGGCGGAGGAGAAGGTCCCAACGGATTAAAAAAAGTAAAAATAGATGCACTCAGTAATCCGATAATCGCTCCTTCTTTTTTACTCATTATAAATCCCGATAAGAAGATCATCATAGTAAAAACTTCAATATTAGGAATATACGCCATTAGATACCCTAAAACTATAGTTAAGGCCGTAAACGTGCCGATAAGCGCAATCCGAAAGGTTTTTCTATCCAACCAAACTGAACTATTAAATTTTTCAGTATCAATTTTTTTAGCACTATGGTCTATAAAAATTTGAGTTTTACTAAAATCTTTAGATGGTTCTGAATTGGAATTCATAGTTTTAAAATCTTCAATTAACTTTTTTTTAAATTTTATAGATTTAATATCAGAATTTTTCACAATTTTTAAATATATAGGTTAATTTATCCTAGCACAAGTTACCTAAAAAAATAATAGTAGATTGATTCTATGAAGAATGAGAAAATTTACTTTGGATTTGTTGTAATGTTATTAATTTTCTGCACTTTTGACCTTTCAACTACATCCGCTCCTTTGATACCGAATAATTATAATCAGCAGTTGGATTTCAATGAAATCTATATTTATAATATTACTATGTTTAACACTAGTAAAGTTCTTGAATGGAGGGAATTAGATTGGGTTGCACCTCCGAGAGGATTTGTCAACACTACTCCAGGAGGTCAAATTTTAGTGAACTTCACCGGATTTTACGAGAAAGACCCAAATGATCTCTTTAATCTTTTCGAAAGTCCTATACCATACATGGATATAGAGTTCAAGAAACTTCAACAAGGAAGTCTCGTGTCAAATAGTTCATTTTACAATATTTCAAATAGTGAAGCTGATACGAATTTGCTTCTTGGATACAATTTGTTTAAATCTGGATTTTTAATTCCGACTAATAACTTTGCTTTCTTGAAACAGCAAGCGTACGCCCAAGATGAACCTCCGTTTTGGAATGCTACGATTAGTGTCGAAGAGACTCAAAACAGAATATCGTTTGATTTTTCTCAAACAGTTTTTTTCCGCCAACGAACTAAATCCACTTATGATAAGATTTCGGGGTTACTAATTTATACTAATACATCAGTCGGAAATTATACGCTTGAGATGACGCTAACTAATTTACCCGCGTTACCTATTAATCATATTTTTATTTCTTCATACACCCCAACTATCACATTCTTTAGCCTTAGCGTTGCAACATTACTCCTAATCATTAATACCAAAAAAAAACAAAAAAGGAAAAATTGAATAATACAATAACAAATTACATTTTTAAATTATTTTTATTTTAAAAGATGCGAAAAAGTAATAAATATATATTATTGTTTGTAATTGGATTTATTTCCTTTAGTTTATTTTTTTTTTTAAATTCCACCCTATTAAACAATCCCCAAACTCCTTTCATTCAAAACGAGGGAGAGAGAGCGGTAAGACAATATAGCGTTGATAATATTACCTTATTTATCGATTATTCAGGAGTCAAAACGAACGAAAAATTTGAAAATATTAATCTGACCAATTCCCAAACTACAGTCTATCACCTTTTATTAAATTGTTGCGACGTTAGCATTCAAACTTTTGGTGGGTTCATATATGTAAACGGAATCAATGGTGTAGGAACTGGTTGGATATATACAATAAATAATGAGGCTCCCCCAAATATACCTGCAGATTATTACAATTTGCTAGATAACGATGTCGTTAAATGGAAGCACGTATAAAAAACATAATTTTGTTTATTTTTATAAAATTATGAGGTATGTAGCTCTCCCGTTTCAACTCTTTTAAGTATAGGTTCCATTTCCCTAAATGATTTACGGATTTTATGGAAATAATAACCTAACTTATATCCTTTTTTACAATTAGTAAATAACATAAAATTATTATCTTTATCACCCACTAAAATAATGGTGTAACCTTTCACTCCTCTTATTACAATTTCCCTTAGTTCTCCTTGTCCCAAACCGCTACTAATTTTTTCTCCTAAAGAAATTAAGGTTGCAGGACTGGCACTATAAATATCGGCAACAATATCTGCTGTTTCAGAACTAGCGATTCTTAAACCCGTCTTTGAAACGATTGCGCTGCCCTCTAAATCTGTTGAGCTTTCTAATTGCTCTAAATTGCGCATTATTTCAGCTAATAATGTTCGATCGATATTAATTTCTGGTGTGCGAATTTTTTCCATTTTTTCAACCTCAATTAATATAATAAATTAATTCAGCAAATTTAAATCTTTTTTAGATTGCAATGTAAAACCCCGTAATTCTTTTAGCTCAACTGGGTCTCCTTTATTCACAGTTTGGCTTTTTGTTTCAATTCCTACAATTACTAAACCTTTTGTTCCAAAAGTACCAGTAATTTTAGTAAATGGAGGTTCTAATTTACGACCAATAAGTTTTTTAGCTCCTTCATAGCTTTGGGCTAACCCATAACACACTATTCCTTGAGCATGCTCAGGATTTTGAACAGATCCCTTCTTATATTTAAATTTGTACAACTCTGGAGGTTCTTTAGGTATTTCGATCAATTCTGCTGCTCCAAGTATCCGTAAAGTTGTCGGTGGTAGGTCTAATCGACTAAGTAACATCAAAGTTCTTTCTTTATTAATAAAGACTTTATTACTTAACCATAAATAAGCGTTATATGTGGATAAATTACCCGAACTTTCTAATTGAATTTTTTTTCCATTTTTTTCATAATATGGAAAAAGATTTCCAGTGGATGTAAACATTCCTATTGTTACATGCACTTGAGTTCCAAATTGAGTCTTAGGTTTGAATAACTTATTTTGATTTACCCGAATTTCAATTAGATCGCATAGATCGAATGCCCTCTTATTATTTGTGGCATAGCAACCGCGGTATATCTTTTTTATATCTAATCCTTTTATATTAACTCCGACCCTATCTCCTGCTTTAGCGTTGTCAACATTTTTATGAAAAATTTGAATAGATTTGACTTTACCTGATGTGTTAACAGGGATTACATCAATTTTTTGATTCAAATTTAGCCTTCCTTTAATTATTGTACCAGTAATTACCGCTCCTATCCCCTTTATTGAAAAATGGTGGTCTATTGGGAGAATAACACTTCCTTCATAGTTTCTTTTAATATTTAATGTTTTGATTTTGTTTAAAATTCCTTGTTTTAATTCTTCAAATCCAACTTTTTTTTTGGCAGAAACTGAAAATACTGGTACATTTGAACCATAAGAAGTTGTTCCAAAAAACTCTCTAATCCTCTTAATTTCTGCATCTAAATCTCCTTTGAATAAGTCAATCTTGTTAAGAACTACTATTATATCGCTTATATTGAGTGACTCTATCATTATCAAATGTTCTCCAGTTTGAATCTGAGGGCCTTTAGGAACATCAATTATGATTAGAGCACAATCAATAATCTCGACTGAAGAAGCACTAATTTTTATCAAATCTGCGTGACCAGGACCATCTACTAATGTGATCAAATATTCATCTAAAACAAAACTCGTAAAACCTAAATCTATCGTAATTCCCCTTTCTTTGCTTTGTGGATGAGCGTCAATTCCAGCAGTTGAAATATATTCACTTAGAACAGCAGCAACTGCCGTCTTACCCGAATCTATATGACCAAAAAGTCCAATATGGACCGGTATCTTCTTCTCAATATCTAACATTGAAATATAAGGGAAAAAATAATAAAATCTATAATGTGATTAAATAATTAATTAAAATTAATATTTTTTAATATAAAAAATACTAAAAACAATATTTTATGATAAATTAGAGTAATAACTGTAATTATTGGACTCCAATAAAATTTAATTACAAATATAATATCATTTTATTATATCTAATTTTAAAACAATTAAAAAGTGAGATGTGGAATGGCTAAATATTGTGTGTATTGCGGTAATCCGTTGAAAAGTGAAGATAAATTCTGTATTATCTGTGGGAAACCCGTTTTAGCTGGTGTTAAAAAACCAGATAAAACTGAAGTTGAGAAAGCCAAAGAAATTATTAAAGATAAGAAAAAACCTAGAGAACAGCTTAAGAATGAAAGTATTGTAGAGAATGACTTCCAAGACTTTTCTGAAGAACTTGATAAAAAAAGCAAAAAAAAAGATAAAAAAGATGTACGAGTAGTTGTAGAAAAACCTCTCCCTTTTGAAGTTAAAGAACAAATGATATTAAACATTGAATATAACGATATAAAATTAAACAAACAGATCTTAGTAGATAAATTAAAAGAAATTCAACAAGCTTTAAAAGATCCAAGGTATGATGTTGACGAGGAATATAACAAATCAGTAAATATCAAAGTTACAGCGATCAAAACCTTGATAGCAGAATTAAAGCAAAAAGAAAGCGAATTAGAAGAAAAGATGGATAAACCCTTTATTGTCCAAAGAATTCAAGACGATATTGATACGAAGATCTTTCAATTAAAGAATTTATCTCAGCAATTTAAACTACACAAAGTCGATAAAGACTCCTTTGAAAGTTTAAGAGAAAAATACAAACAAGAAAAAGAAACTCTTGAATCAGAGAGAAAAGATTTGACGATAGGAATGAAATTGTGGATTAAGGAACTTAAAATGGAAAAGGCAGAGCTTCAGTCGGAAAAAAATCTAAATAAGGGAAGGTATTCGGCTAAGGAATTATCGGAAGAAGAATACGAAACTAAAAACAAAGAATTTGAGATAAAACTTAAAAAAATAGATCTAAAAATCAAGACTTTAGAAGAACTTACTAAATAAAGAAACCTAAATTTTTAATTTCTATCAAATATTTTAATGTTTGATAAATATGAGGAAAAAACTAATTGGTTTTATAATATTTATTATTGCATTATCACTACTAACTATCGGACTCATTAATAGTGAATATCTTGTAATTAATGCACTTTACAATCAAATGAATATTATCCCATAAGAATTGGTTATCTTAATCCCATCTTTTTCCTTTTCCTACAGTAGTAGAATTTTCTAAAAAACCTTTTTTCTGATATAACTTCTCTTGGGATTTTCTATATTTATTCGCTTCTTTATAGTGTAGTTTACAAAGATATATTTTATGTTGCTTATTTTCATAATATTTTAAATTCGCCTTCTCAACATAAGACTTCCAACTCTTTTCTGCGAGTGATCTAATGGCTATCTCGCCGCATTCTTTTATAGAACATCGTTTTCCCTTAGTTGTTGTAGTGCTGAGATCACCTTTATCTCTAAGTTCTTTAGGGAGCTTCATTTATAACCACTTACTAAAATTTTTATTAGGATTGAATATTATAATCATAAAATATTTACCGTCTTAAATTTTTTCCTAAAATATATGGATTCTCTAATCTTCGATGAAAGATTTGTTAGAAGCAGACTTTTTAATTGTGATTCTCCTTCGAGAATCTCGCTTAAAGATGATTTCTTTACAAGTTCAGCGGTACTATTTTCTATTATACCTTACAGAGATAAACCATACGATTTAATTTTGATTCATCGCTCTGAGCTCGGAACAAGACATAGAGGGGAAATGTCTTTTCCAGGTGGGAAGTTTGAAGATCATAAAGACAAATCTCTAAAAGATACTGCTCTTAGAGAAGCAGAGGAAGAGATTGGAGTTCCAAGGGAAAGTATCAAGATTATTGGTTGTCTTGACGATTTTCCTACTATGACCAAGTATATTATTACTCCATTTGTGGCAATTATAGATAAAAATCAAGAATTGAACAGGCAAGAAAGCGAAGTACAGAAAATATTAAAGATTCCAATAAATTTTTTCACATCTAAAACGCAATTTCGAGAACAAGCTATTGATATTGATGGGAATAAATTTCCGGTGTTTTATTTCAATTATATCGACCAAAAAAATGGTCAAAAATACACTGTATGGGGCGCGACAGCATATATGATTGTAACATTTATAGAAACCTTATACGATTTTACGCTTTCGAATTTAGGATTACAAAGATTTAAGCTTGAAAAGATAAAGGATCTAAAAGAATACATCAAATACAGGAACAATATTACAAAAAAGTTTTAATTTTTGAATCAAACGCACCAAAAGATGATAATTATGGACTTCATTTTTGATGAAAGGTTAATTAGAGATAAATTGAAAGATTATGATTCTCCCGATCGTCTTTCTATGTCGCACGATTATTTTACTAATTCCGCTGTTGTCTTTCTAATTATCCCATACAAAGATAAACCATATGATTTGGTACTAATTCGAAGAGTTAAAAGAAATTCAGATAAACACTCTGGAGAAATGTCATTCCCCGGTGGAAAATTTGATTCTAAACTTGATAAATCCTATTTAGAAACTGCCTTCAGGGAACTGGAAGAAGAACTCGGAATAACATTCGAAAAGGTTAGTCTTTTAGGATGTATTGATGATCACCTTACACCTAAAGGTTTCATCATTACTACATTTGTAGCTTTTACTAGCCAAAACACAAAAATGGTAAAACAAGAGAGCGAAGTTAACGAAATCGTTAAAATACCCATAAACTTTTTTGCTAAAAAAGAAAATTTTAAAGAAAGGACATACAAACTTAAAGAAGACCTAATAGGTGTTGGAAAATTTAATTATTATTCTCCAGAAAAGAAAAAATATGTTATTTTTGGAGCAACATCTCATATCATCGTAAAATACATTGATACTGTCTATAATCTTGGATTAATGACACCTGGGTGTCGTCGAATTAATTGCGAAGATATTAAAGACAGAATTATTAAATGAGATTAATTTAATAAAAGCAAATAGTTAATTAATAATCAAAAAATTCAATTAAAATAACAAATAAAATATATTAAAGAAATAA
>WOR8_10006336_pt1 | contig 11372 bp, 14 predicted proteins | sample DeeMarSeWOR38_10_FD_19890 | JGI IMG/M metagenome (IMG submission 19890)
CCTTCTGCCGCCGATAATTGATCCGGCCTTCGGCGATAGTCTGTTCGATCCCCTCTTCCAGACGCTCAATAAATAAATTTAAAGATGTTGAACCGCTCGTATTTAAGCGCGATTTTAAGCTCCGCAACTCCAGTAAGCGGTTTTCAAGACTGGCAAAATATTCAGCGCGTATATCAGCTATGTTCTTGACCCGGGAATTTATCTCAGAATTGATCAGACGCATCTGTTCCACAAGAAAACGTTCCTGCGAAATTATATCTATCCCGTAAGCCAGCAGGTTCTCGTTTATGAATTCCTGCAGGGCTTGTTCAAATGCTTTATCATCAAAACCGGAAGTCTGGGCTCGAAAATCGGACACGGGGAGAAGACATACGCCACAGAATAAAAATATAAAAAGGGTTTTGATCTTCATAATCAGTCCTAATTCTTGAGTTAACCCTTTTATTAAATTAATGGTTAGTAATTTAATCTTTTCAGGTTATTAGTCAAGAGAAAACAATTATTTTTACTTTAGTATGTATCTAATTTTTAATTTGTTAGACCACAAAAAATTATGTCAAAATTAAATATGAGAAGCCACTTTTAATCTGTTTACTGCCCTGGCAAGGGCCAGTTTCGCCCTCTCGATATCAATATCCCCAGTCTCCTGTAATCGGCTGCGGGCTCGTTCTTCCGCATTTTTTGCGCGTTCAATTTCAATATTTTCGGCCAATTCGGCAGACTCTGCAATAATATTTACATTATTTTTATTAACCTCAATAAATCCGCCGCTGGTTGACAGAAAAATGGTTTTCCCCTCACTTTCAAGCCGAATTTCACCAATCATCAACTCCCCGATCAATCCGGCATGATCTTTTAGTATCTGAAATTCCCCATCATAGCCGGGAGCCGTACAAGAATCAACCATTCCCTCAAACCGAACCCCATCCGGTGTAACAACCTCAACATGTATTCCGGTCATGGATATCTTTCAAACTCCGCTTATGGTTATTCTTTTTCAATACTTTTAGCAGTCTCGACCGCTTCATCGATCGTGCCCTGCATATAAAATGCCTGCTCCGGAATATGATCATATTCTCCGTTGACCAGCCCTTTGAAACCATGGATAGTATCTTCCAGTGAAACATAACGTCCCGGCCGGCCTGTGAATTCCTCTGCTACAAAAAAAGGCTGCGATAGGAACCGTTGGATCTTTCTGGCTCTGGCGACAACCACTTTATCCTCTTCGGATAATTCATCCATACCAAGGATCGCAATAATATCCTGCAGATCTTTGTATTTCTGCAAGATCTCCTGCACAGCTTTAGCGGTTGAATAATGCTCCTCACCAACAATATGCGGATCCAGAATGCGGGAAGTGGAATCCAGTGGATCCACTGCCGGATAGATCCCAAGTTCGGAAATCTGGCGCGACAGTACAGTGGTGGCATCAAGGTGAGCGAAGGTTGTTGCCGGCGCCGGATCTGTCAGGTCATCTGCCGGAACATATATGGCCTGGACCGACGTGATCGATCCTTTTTTTGTCGAAGTGATTCGCTCCTGAAGGGCCCCCATCTCCGTTGCCAGCGTCGGTTGATATCCTACGGCCGAGGGCATGCGGCCTAACAGCGCAGACACTTCCGAACCGGCCTGGGTAAAACGGAAAATATTATCAATAAACAGCAGGACATCTTTACCCTGCTCATCACGAAAATACTCGGCCACAGTTAAACCGCTCAAACCAACACGCATCCTGGCACCCGGCGGTTCATTCATCTGACCGAAAACCAGCGCGGTCTTGTCCAGCACCCCCGATCCCTGCATTTCCAGATACAGATCATTTCCCTCACGGGTCCTCTCACCAACCCCGGCAAATACCGAATAACCTCCATGCTCCGTGGCAATATTCCGAATGAGTTCCATGATGACAACCGTTTTGCCGACTCCCGCGCCACCAAATAAACCTGTTTTACCACCCTTTGCATAGGGCTCCAGTAGATCAATAACCTTGATCCCGGTCTCAAGGATTTCAGATGTAGTACTTAGATCCTCATAACGGGGAACGGGACGATGAATTGGAAAACTCTTGACAGAATTCACCGGTCCTTTCTCATCAATAGGTTCACCTATTACATTGATCATACGGCCAAGGACTTCCATGCCGACAGGAACAGATATTGATTCACCGGTATCTACCGCCTCCATACCACGCACCAATCCATCGGTCGAATCCATTGCCACACTGCGAACGATATTTTCGCCGAGATGCTGCTGCACTTCGAGGACAAGCTGACTGCCATCATCACGTTTTACTTTGACTGCGTTATAGATCGCCGGAAGTTGTCCTTCCTTAAATTCCAGATCAATTACCGGCCCGATTATCTGATTGATTTTACCTTTGTTCATCAAACTACCTATTTTTTTATTTTTCTTTTAAAGCTTCAGCACCACCGACAATTTCAGATATTTCCTTGGTAATTGCCGCCTGACGTGCGCGATTATATGTGAGCGACAGGTAATCGATAAGTTCTTCAGCATTCTCCGTTGCATTTTCCATAGCCGTCATCCGGGCACCCTGCTCTGCCGCATTACTTTCCAGTAAGACTTTCCACATTTGGATGTTTAAATACCTGGGAATCAGAACGGTCAAAATTTCTTCCCGCGACGGTTCGTACAGAAAATCAACCTGAGACGTCTCACCGGCAGTGGTCTCATCCGGCGTAAAGGGCAGAATTTGCTCCCGGACGATATTTTGTTGAAGAACAGATTTAAACTCGTTATAAATGACACTAATCCGGTCAAAGGTACCTGCCAGATAGGCTTTGACCACCTGATCTACAATTTCTCTGGCATCTGAGAAGACGAGGTGATTGAAAAAGTTGATCTTTTTTGCAAATATTTCATGGTTCCGCCGGGCAAAATATTCCGCACCTTTGCGACCAACGGTCAACAGACTCACCGGTTCATCTTCAGCAGAGTGGACGATATTTTCCGTATACCTGATCAGGTTGCTGTTAAAAGCCCCACATAATCCGCGATCTGCAGTTACATTTATGATCAGGGTTTTGCCGCCATCCCGTTTCAGTAATAATGGATGCTGTTGCAATTCTGCCCTTGCCACCAGTTTCTGCAATACCCCCTGCATTTTACCGGCATAAGGACGTGTGGCAAGAATATTTTCCTGTGCATGGCGCAGTTTCGCAGCCGCTACCATTTTCATGGCCTTGGTAATCTGCTGCGTACTCCGCACACTGGCAATACGCCGCCTGATTTCACGTAAAGTGGCCATCCCTATTCCTTAGGTTTGAATACTTTCAGAAATTCTTCAATTGTTGATTTCAACTGTTCCCTCGTTTCATCGGTAATCTCTTTTTCCTTTCCGATACGGGGGAGCAATTCGGGATTCTTCACCTTGAGATACTCCAGCAGATCCCCCTCGAACTGACGAATATGTTCCACTGCGACGGAATCCACATAACCGTTCGTTGCCGCAAAAATAACGGCGATCTGTTCTTCAAACTGCATCGGGGAATACTGGTTTTGCTTAAGAATTTCCATCAACCGTTCTCCGCGGTGCAATTGCTGTTGCGTTGCCTTATCAAGGTCTGATCCAAACTTTGCAAAGGCCTCAAGCTCACGATATTGCGCCAGTTCCAGCCTCATCCGACCGGCGACCTGCTTCATCGCTTTGATCTGGGCATTTCCACCAACACGTGAAACGGAAAGACCGGTGTTTACCGCCGGCCGAAATCCGGAATAGAACAGATCCGATTCAAGAAAGATCTGACCGTCGGTAATCGAGATCACATTTGTCGGGATATAGGCCGACAAATCACCGGCTTGCGTTTCGATGATCGGCAGCGCGGTCAGGGACCCGCCACCAAGTTCATCGTTGAGTTTTGCAGCCCGTTCCAACAGCCGTGAGTGGAGATAAAAAACGTCCCCCGGATATGCTTCACGCCCTGGCGGCCGGCGCAACAACAATGACACCTGCCGGTATGCCCAGGCATGTTTGGAGAGATCATCATAGATCACCAGTGCATGGCGGCTGTTATCCCGGAAATATTCTCCGATCGCAGCACCGGCATAAGGCGCCAGATATTGCAAAGGTGCGGGTTCACTGGCATTGGCCGAAACAACGATCGAAAATTCCATTGCGCCATGATTTTCCAGCGTTTGAATTACTCTTGCTACGGTTGACGCTTTTTGGCCGATGGCGACATAGATACATACCACATCTTTACCTTTTTGATTGATGATGGTATCTATCGCAACAGCTGTTTTTCCGGTTTGCCGGTCACCGATGATCAATTCCCGCTGCCCGCGTCCGATCGGTATCATGGAGTCAATTGCCTTGATACCGGTGGCAAGCGGTTCCTTTACCGGTTGACGCTGGAGTACACCAAGCGCTTTGCGCTCAACCGGAACGGTGACATCCACATCGATCTTACCTTTTCCATCAAGGGGTTGTCCCAGCGGACTAACCACACGGCCAAGCATGGCGTTTCCGGTTGGAATTTCAACAATACGGTCGGTCCGTTTGACCAGATCCCCTTCTTTGATCAGGGTTTCTTCTCCGAATAAGATCACACCGACATTATCTTCTTCCAGATTAAATACCATTCCCATTACGTCATTGGGAAATTCGACCAGTTCACCGGCCATAACTTTTTCAAGACCGTAAACTCGCGCGATACCATCACCTACCTGCAGGACAGTACCCACGTCGTAGACTTCCGCCTTTTGTTCAAATCCCTCTAATTCTCTTTTAAGTATTGCAGATACTTCATCGGGTCTTACTGCATTGCCCATTAATTTTGTTCCTCGTTAATTTGGTTATCCAAAAACCAGTTTGTTACGTAACTTTTCCAGTTGTCCGTTTACCGACAGGTCGATCACTGTATCACGGATCTTGACGACGAAACCTCCGATAAGATTGGCATCGATCCGGCACTCCAGATGAACAGTTTTGCCGGTATAGATTTCGATCTTCGATTGAATATCTTCCACCTGTTCAGAAGAAATTTTGGCTGCGCTGAATAATTCTCCATTGAGAATGCCATTATGATCATCGATACGCCTTGCAAAGTGTGTGATCATTTCCAGCAAAAAATCGATCCGCTTTTTCTGCGTCACAAGAACTAAAAAACTGAATGTCAAATCATCTACCCGACCCTGAAAGAGCCCGGTGATGATTTTCAATTTACGGTTAACCTGGATAAGCGGATTTTGCAACAGCTGTGCAAACTGCCTGTTTTCTCCCGCCAGATCTTCAACTCCGTGTAAATCGGAAAGGACAACATCAAGTTTATTTTTTTGCAAAGCGGTCTCAAACAATGCTTTACTATATCGTACGGCTACTCGGCTCACCTTAAGATCCCCATATTCACTTAATTTCTGGTTGATTTAGGGATTTTTTGCACATATTCTTCGATCAGCGCCCGCTGCTTTGTTTCGTCCAGAGATTCACCGATAATTTTTCTGGTGGCTGATATTGCCAGATCGGCAACTTCACTGCGGAGGGCCATCAGAGCGTTCTCCTTTTCCTTCTCAATTTCCTGCTTGGCTTTTTCAACCAGGTTTTGTGCCGAAGAACGAGCCTGTTCCAGGATATCCTGTTTTGACTTTTCAGCCAGATCGCGGTTCTCACGCAAAAATTTCTGAGCTTCCTCTTCCGCTGTGCGCATCATCTCCTGATGTTGGCCCAGTAGTTTTTCCGCTTCCTCCTGTGCGTGTCTGGCCTTGTCCAATGATTCCTGAATTGTCTTTTCACGCTTATCGACGGTGGAAAGGATCGGCTTCCATGCGACTTTATAAAGCAATATGAGCAGAACCACAAAAGTAATCCATGCCCAAATCATCATACCAGGATCAAGATCAAGCATATTTCAATTCCCGAGTTGTTACAGTGATTATTTAAATGCCAGTAAAATACAGGTAACGATTCCAAAGAGCGCCACACCTTCGATCATGGCGGCGGCGATAATCATCGTGGTTCGGATAGCGTTTGTGGCTTCCGGCTGACGCGCGGTGCCATCCATCGCAGATGATGCGATCTTTCCAATTCCGATTCCGGTTCCGATCGTCACAATTCCGGCGCCCAGACCGGCGGCCAGGTATGCTAAAGCCATTGCTAGTTCGTTCATTAAAGCGTTCCTCCTGTTATTTCATTTTTTAACTGAGTAGTTTATTATTGCTCTTTGATCTATCAATGATCGGGATGTACGGACATCCCGATGAACAATGCCGATAAAATGGTAAATACATATGCCTGAATAAATGAGACAAGTATCTCGAGCAGATCTACGAAAACCCCAAATCCCACGGATAACGGCGAGATCCAGAAGGATTTAAAGATCATGATCAGGCCCAGAAAGGCAAAAAACACAATGTGTCCGGCAATCATGTTGGCAAAAAGACGAACGATCAGGGCAAAGTGTTTGGCCAGCAGCCCCATGATCTCAATGACAAACATCAGGGGCAGCAGGGGTACAGGAACCCCGGAAGGTACAAGTGCCTTAATATGTTTGATCAGACCGTTATTGGCTACGCCCATGATCTGACCGGACAGAAATGTAACGATCGCAAGCGAGGCCGTTACATTGATGTTTCCGGTCGGCGTGGTAAAGAGCGGGATGAGGCCCATCAGATTGCAGGTCAGGATAAAAAAGAAAAACGTGGCCAGAAGTGGCGTAAATTTACGGCCGTCCTTTTCACCGAGATTGGCGATGGCGATTTCATCCCGGATAAAAAGGACCAGCATCTCCAGGATCGCAGGGAATCCCTTTGGCACCATACGGCGTTTGGAAAACGATAATCCAAAAAGCAAGACCAGAAAGATCGCGGCAATCCAGATCATGACCACATGGTTTGTGATCGACATGTCGATATTGAGGCCGAAGATCTGAAATGGTTCAAATTGCGGCAGATGGATCTTCAGGCCGAAGACATTCCATTCACCGCTGTTCTGAACATGGTGAATAATATAAGAACCGATATCTTCATTCTGCCCGTGCACATCTGCACTACCCGTTTCGGTCAGCGTCATAATTTTCAGACTTTCCTCATGTTTATTTTATGAAAACCGATAAGTTCACCGATCTGAAGTATCACATACCAGACAAACATCGAAATCAGCAAAGCCTGCTGATCTACGCTGGTAAACTTTATTAACAGGATCAGGGCAATGGCTGCCAGCATCAGACGAACAAATATGCTGCCAAAAAGAATAAGGTTGAATTCCTTCTGGCCTGATCTCAGGCCTTTATAAAAGGACAAAAACCCGGCGAGCACAAAAACTACTGCCAGGAGGAAACCGATAATAATGCCCTGCCAAGTTTCGATTGATAACGACCACAGACTTGTTGCGGCAATCATCAGAGCAGCGCCAGCGAATACCGACAAAGCGGTATGAATAATAAAATACTTCAAGGTTCCTTATTCATCTGTTGGATCACCTTATAAAAATTATAAAAACCGGTGATCATTCCCAAAAATAGTCCCAGAATAAAAAACAGCGGTTCTGTGCCCGTATAAGAGTCCAGCCACCAGCCCAGCAGCGCGAATAAAGCGATGGCCGCAATGAGCACGTAACTGCTGTTAATATAGGGTGCCGCTTTGCGAAAGGCTTTTGCCAGATCATTCAGGTCCTGCAAAGGGCCTTCCTTGTTTAAGATAGACTTTATTTTGCCGGTTCTTTATACTGACTTTCCGGCTTTATTGCCGGCGGAACGCTTTCGGTTTTCCGCATAAGCGAGGTACCATCAAAGATCGCACCCTCATCGATAATCAGTTTACTAGCCTTAAGATCACCAATCAGAACGGCCTTTGATTCGAGTACAAGTTTCTCATTTACGATGATTTTACCTTTTATTTTTCCACCGATAATCGCGTTTTTTGCTTCTACTTCACCATCGATTTCACCATTGACACCTACCGTCAGGGTGTTTTTACAAATCAGTTTACCTTTGATCGTCCCATCGACACGTACGCTGCTTTCGGTGTGCACCGTTCCTTCCAGCCGTGTACCACTGCCAAAAAAATTGAGTTCCGTGCTTGAAGCATCAGAAAGATTATTTTTGATTGCCAATTTCTGGCTCCTTTCAGATTCAATTTGATCTTAAAAACTTGACCGGGTCAATCGGTTCGGTCCCCTGCCAGAGTTCAAAATGCAAATGCGGCCCTGAACTGATTCGCCCCGTGTCACCCAGCAGGGCAATAACCTGGCCCTTTTTTACCGATTCCCACTCATCACACAAATTACGCAAATTGTGCTTATAATACGAAAAATAATCCAGCGCGTGTTTGATGATTATCACATTCCCCTCTTCGTAGGTCCAGCCGCTGAACAAAACAACTCCGCTCGCCGTGGCCTTTACCGGTGAACCTTTCGCACCGGCAATATCAATACCGATATGTGTTTCGCTGATAAACGAACCGGACTCATGTCCCCTGGTGATAAATCCGTCAACCGGATAGATCTCGGGAATATAATTAAAGACCGAACGATCAAAATCATCGATAAAATAACGGTCCATGCCATCCAGCAGACGGCTTTCATCCACATCGGTATTTTTAGGTTCGACCATCACATAGCCCGACAGGGAGTTGCGCAGTTTTTGGTCGATCTTTTTGAGCTTATCTATTTCGGCCTGAAGCTCTTCCACTTTAGCCAGACCTGTTTGAAGTTTAATATTCTCTGCCTGCAGATCTGCATAATCAATCGCCACGGATGCCACTTTCCAGTAAGTCGTCGCCCCGATCACGATCAATACAAAAAGGACAATCGATACAACGATCAGGATCCGTAATACCCGGGCACTGATTTTAACCGACCGGGTCCTCTGCTCATTGTCCGGAATCAGCAGAAAGTTATAATACTTTATTTTTCTTTTGCGATGCCCCAAATGCCCGTAACTCTTTATTTAAATAAATTTTTAATTTAGGATTTAAACACAAATAATGCAATTGCCTCAATCCAGTTTATCAAAGATCTCGAGCAGACGATTAAGGTCTTCCGGCGAATAGAATTCAATGTCTACAGACCCCCCTTCCCGTCTAGATCTAATCGACACTTTAGTACCGAATATGTCGCGTAGATTTTCTTCGATTTTCTGCAAATATGCTGATTTACGGGCGGTTTTAACCTGTTTTTGTGGCTTGACCTGATCCAGTTCCCGGACCAGTTTTTCCAGTTGACGTACCGAAAGCCCGTCTCTGATCACCCGTTTCCACAAATCTTGCTGCTGTTGACGGTTTTCCACCGAGACCAGTGTTCGGGCATGCCCGACCGTTATTTCATTTTGCTCCAGGCTCTGCTGAATAGAGCGTGGCAGTCGAAGCAGACGTATGGTGTTGGTAACGGTTGTGCGGTCCTTTCCGATTTTCTGAGCCACTTCATCCTGGGTCAGATTACATTCTTCGATCAACCGCTGAAAGGCTGTCGCTTGTTCAATGGGATTCAAATGCTCTCGCTGAACATTTTCGACCAGCGCCAGTTCCAGCATTTCCTCCTTGCTCTCAACCTGCATGATGTAGGCTGGTATCTTTTTCAGCCCAACATCAATTGCCGCTCTCAACCGTCTTTCTCCCGCAATCAGTTCAAACTTTCCATTAATTCTGCGGACCGTGATCGGCTGGATCAATCCCTTTTCCCGAATAGACTGTTTCAGATCTTCAAGCCGCAGCGGATCAAAATTCAACCTGGGCTGGTAAGGATTTGGTTTGACCAGCGCCAGATCGATCTCGACCAAACTGCTGTCTTTTTGCTCCGGAGTTTCCTCCGTCCTGTCCGGTATTAAGGCGCTTAGACCTTTACCCAGTCTTTTTGTTTTCATTCTTTATTATTTCCTCAGCAAGACTGATATAATTCTGGCTCCCGACACAAACGGCATCATACATAATGATCGGTTTACCAAAACTGGGAGCTTCCCCTAATCTCACATTGCGGTTGATCATGGTTGCGTATACTTTTTCTTTAAAATATTCCCGGACCTCATCGGCCACCTGGTTGGACAGATTCAGGCGGTTGTCATACATTGTCAGCAGTACACCTTCGATGGCCAGAGATTTATTCAGGTTTTTCTGAACCAGATGTATCGTATTTAACAGCTGGCTCAAACCCTCGAGCGCATAATATTCACACTGAATCGGGATCAGGACCGTATCGGAGGCGGCAAGGGCGTTAATGGTTAGCAGACCAAGAGACGGAGGACAATCAATAAAGATATATTCATACTGATCTCTGAGACCATCGATATGCTGTTTCAGCAGAGACTCGCGATTCTCAGCATTGATCAGTTCAACTTCAGCACCTACCAACCTGATATGTGAAGGCAGGATGTCCAGATAGGGCACATGGGTACGCTTTATAACATCAACCAGAGCAACATCTCCCAGGAGGATTTCATAAATACTCGCATCTTTTTCCTCAAGAGATATACCCAGGCCACTGCTGGCATTTGCCTGAGGATCAATATCGATCAGCAATACTTTCTTTTCTGCTACCGCAAGACAACTGCTCAGATTGATAGCGGTCGTCGTCTTTCCAACGCCACCTTTCTGATTCGCTATCGTTATCACACGTCCCATTGGACTCCCTGATCTATGAATTTTAAATTTAACAAAGTCTAGAAATTTAATTTTTACATAAATTTAAATCAAGCGATTTGTTGCTGACTTTATATTCAAAATCAGCTTATATATATTTTTTTGGTCATTTGGCAGAACTGATTTATATTTTCACGCGAAGGGATAACGGCAGGGGTAATTTCTGAGACACCAATACGATTATATTGTCATCGGATCCGGATTCGGTGGTTCGGTTGCGGCTTTACGACTTCGGGAAAAAGGTTATACGGTACTCGTTCTGGAAAAAGGAAAATGGTTTAAACCATCCGACTTCCCAAAATCGAACTGGAATGTAAAAAAGTGGTTCTGGCATCCGGTTCTGCGATTCTTCGGATTTTTTAAACTCACGTTCTTCAGACATATTACGGTGCTGTCCGGCGTAGGCGTCGGTGGCGGTTCGCTGGTTTATGCCAACACCCTGCCAGTTCCAAAAAAAGAATTCTTTCAGGCTGATTCCTGGTCCCACCTGGCTGACTGGGAAACAGAATTAAAACCCCACTATGAATCTGCTCTGAATATGCTCGGCACTACAAAAAATCCAAGGCTCGAAACCGGTGATATCACTCTTCAGCAACTGGCCCATGAGATCGGGAAAGGGAATCTGTTTGAACCTACAAATGTCGCCGTATTTTTCGGTGAACCCGATAAGAAAGTGCCTGATCCCTATTTCAATGGAAAAGGGCCCGAACGGACCGGGTGCAATTTTTGCGGGGGATGCATGGTCGGATGCCGTTTTGATGCCAAGAACTCCCTCGATAAGAACT
>WOR8_10006338_pt1 | contig 11371 bp, 9 predicted proteins | sample DeeMarSeWOR38_10_FD_19890 | JGI IMG/M metagenome (IMG submission 19890)
TTATCGTGGGTGTGGTAGCCCTGGGCCTGGGACAGTTGATCACCCAGATTATCGATACGCTTTCGGGGGGCAATATTTTTCTGATGCTGGTGATTACCGCTGTGGCCAGCCTGATCATCGGGATGGGATTGCCCACCACCGCCACCTATATTGTGATGGCTTCGCTGACGGCTCCGGCCATTGTGACCATCGGCGGAATGCAGGGATTTATCGTTCCCTTGATGGCCGCGCACCTGTTCTGCTTTTATTTCGGTATTCTGGCCGATGATACGCCACCGGTGGGTCTGGCGGCCTATGCGGCTGCGGCCATTGCCAAATCTCCGCCGATTCCCACCGGACTGCAGGGATTCATGTATGATATTCGGACCGCCATTTTGCCGTTTATGTTTATTTTCAACACCGACCTGATTCTGCATAATATCAACAACTGGCCCCAAGGGCTCCTGATCTTTGCCATGGCCTGTGTCGGCAACTTTGCTTTCGCATCGGCAACCCAGGGATGGTTTGTGGCCAGGAATCGAATTTATGAAATTCCGCTGTTTTTATGTGTGACCCTGGTGTTGATGCGCCCGGATCTAATTGCCAGCTGGATTGGACTCCCGCATGAGCAGCGCTATTGGACCTATCTGATTGGTTTGGGCATTTACGGTGTGCTGTATCTGATGCAGCGGCCGCGAATACCGAAAACAGCTGCCGAACCGGTGACGGCATGAAAGGAAAAGACTATGGGTGCTGTAAAAAAAATTATGGTGGCGGTTGGGATGAATCGATATACGGAAGGCCTTGTCAAATATGCAACCGATATTGCCGACACCACGGGTGCAGAGTTGATCAGTGTCAGTATCATCAATAGTCGCGATGTCGAAGCCGTGGGGACCGTTGCGGACATGGGCTATGAGGTCGATGGTGATAATTATGTGGCCGGCATCACAGCTGAACGAAAAGAAGAATTTGAAAAGATATTGAAAAAGATCGGTCACCCATCTGATAAGGCCCGCATGATCATCAAAGTCGGCGATCCCGGAGAGGAAATATTGAAAGTGGCGCTTAAAGAAGCTGTCGATTTCGTCATCATGGGCATCAAGAGCCGCACGGACATTGAATATGCGCTGATTGGATCCGTTGCGGAAAAAGTTTTCCGCCGCTCCCCGATTCCAATACTATCCTACCGGGATGAACACGTTGCCGAACGTCTGAGGAAACAAATCCATTTGTCGTAACTGGGGGCCGTCACCCAGGAAGGAGGGCAAGATGTTCAGGTACCTTTTTACAACGCTCGTTATCCTGGCCGCCGGGATCTTGATCGGCGAGGCCCCGGTTCTGGCCGGTGACCGGTTTGTCGATAACGGCGACGGAACCGTCACGGACCGACAACAGAATCTGATGTGGTCGAAAACGGACAATCAGGGTGATATCAACTGGATAGATGCCGAAAAGTGGGTGCGATTTACATTTCCGGATACCATTCAAAAGCGATACGACAACTGGCGGCTGCCGACTCTGGCTGAACTGCAAAGCCTGCTAAATGAGGATAAGAGCGCCAAAGGATATGAAACCGAATGCGGCCAGTGGGTAAAGACGGTGCCTGAGATCAGATTAAGCTGCGGCTGGGTGTGGACTTCCGAAACCGACCCGATCGCTCCGACCGCGCGAATTTTCAACTTTGACAACGTCTATCACTACACGGTACGCAAAGCGCACAATCGCGGCTACCGCGCACTGCCGGTCAGGAATATCAAGTAACAGAGGTCAGAGGTCAGAGGTCAGAGAACAGAAGACAGAGGTCAGAGGACGGAAATTATTTTGAAGGCTGCCGGCTAAAAGAAATAGCCAGCAATACATTGCCAGAAGTCTGTGTATTCTGTCTTCAATTTATTCACGTTAAAAACAAAAAGTGCGCAGAGAAGTTGCTGTTCATCTCTGTGCTCTTAATTTATACCTAATCTGGTCAAAATTGCCTTGTTGCGTTTGGAATTTCGAGGAAAGAATTTCGAACTGGAAACTTTTATTTTTGTGTGACGCGCAGTACTTCCTCTACCGTGGTCAACCCTTTCAACACCTTGGACATGCCGTCCTGGCGCAGCGTTCTCATCTTTTGCCGCACGGCTTCACTTTTAATACGATTGGAATCAAAGGTTTTAAGAATCAGGCTCTTTAAACGCTCGGTCAAAACCATGATCTCAAATATGCCCAACCGCCCCCGGTAACCGGTGTTAAAACAATTTTCGCATCCCAGCGCTTTGTATACCGTGTGCTCGCTGAAGAGCTCCGGCAAAAATCCGATGCTTTTTAAATAAATCGGGTTGGGCTCATACCTTCGGCGACAGTCTTCACAGAGCACCCGCACCAGGCGCTGGGCGACCACCGCCAGGATAGATGATGAAATTAGGAAGGGCTCGACTCCCATGTCTACCAGTCGGGTAATGGCACTGGCGGAATCGTTGGTATGCAGGGTCGAAAACACCAGGTGCCCGGTCAGGGCGGACTGAACCGCTATGTCGGCGGTTTCCTTATCGCGGATTTCACCAACCAAAATGACATCCGGGTCCTGGCGTACGATTGATCTGAGACCGCGCGCAAACGTCAGCTCAATTTTGGGATTGACCTGTATCTGGCTGATGCCTTTGATCTGATATTCAATCGGGTCCTCGATGGTGATGATATTGATGTTGGGCTCGTTGATAGATGATAAAATCGCATACAGCGTTGTGGTTTTACCGCTACCGGTGGGACCGGTATTCAGAATAATGCCGTTGGGACTTGATACCAGCCGCTTGAGTAACTTCAAGCGACCCGGCTCAAGGCCTAAATCCTTCAGCTCGAGCAAGGAGCCGGATTTGTTCAGCAGCCTCAGAACCAGCCGTTCACCGAAAGCGGTCGGGATAGTGGAGACCCTCACATCGATGTCCTGATCGCCGATCTTGACTTCAAAGCGCCCGTCCTGGGGCAGTCGTTTTTCAGCGATGTTCATTTTGGCCATGACCTTAACCCGTGAAATTAAAGCCGGCTGAATCCATTTGGGCGGCGTCAGCAGATCGTAGAGAATCCCGTCGACCCGATACCGGACCGTAAAACTGTTCTGGTAGGGCTCAAAATGAATATCGCTGGCCCGCGCTTTGATGGATTGCGAGATGATATGATTGACCAGTTTGATGATCGGTGCATCGCTGGTGTCATCGAGCAAATCAGCAGTTTCTTCAATTTCGCTGATGATATTGCTGCCGTTTTCCTGCATGTCCTGCACCAGCTGCTCGGCGGAATCGCGGCGCAAATCATATTGCAGATTGATTGCCGCAACGATGGCTTCGCGGGTGGACAGCACAACTCGATAATCGGTAATGCCGACGGTTTTAACAAGGTCATCCAGCGGCTGAAAATTGAGCGGATCATTGATGGCAATAAAACAGCCCGGCTGAAACTGAGTTGTTTCGTTTTTGGACTCGTTATAGGGTTTCAGGCCGCAATCTTTAGCGGAGATGGCTTCGGTGTATTCCAGCGGAACCAGATGGTATTTTTTTAAGAATTGGATGGAGACTTTATCGGTAAAATCCGATTCCGTGCTCTCAAATGGCAGGCGGGACCAATAGGGCATGCCGTATTGAATGCTGAGCGCTTCCAGCAACTGGTCTTCTGATAAATTTTTCTGATCGATTAAAATCTGACCAATATGTTCGCCGGATTCGGTATGCAGACGCCGGGCTTCAGCCAGGTGTTCTTCATCGAGGCCGAATTTGTCTTTGAGTATATCGGTTAAACGGGCAATCATAAGTTCTGTTCAAATTTCCTAAATTACGCTGGATTTCGGGTAATCTTGAGTTTCGTTATTTTGGAGTACTGGAGCAAAAAATATTTCGGAATGCAGATTGCGGATTTCGGAATTTTAAATGCTTGCATGGTTGAGATTTCAATCTGCAATCTGCAATCTAAAATCCGCAATTGACTTTACTCCAATACTCCAACGCTCCAATGCTTGCCGCCTTGCCACCTTACTTGACTTCTTCGGGCAAGGGCGTCTTTTCTTCATACAATTTTATGCCGCCTTCTTCGACAGTGCCGAATTCTCCTTTTTTATCTTTGTAAATTTCCTGAGCCTCCAGCGGACTTTTGATGACCCGCGGCGTCAGAAAAATATACAGATTGGTTTTCGAATTGGTCTCGGTTCGTTTGCGAAACATCCAGCCCAGTACCGGAATGTCGCCGAGGACCGGGACTTTGGTGTCGTTGCGTGAGCCCTCGTCATCGATCAGACCGCCGATGACCACCGTCTGGCTGTCTTTGACGATAACGGTGGTATCGACCGTACGCTTCTGGGTGACCGGCAGCGTCGCTGAAGTGGCCAGGGTTGAGGTCAGGTCTATGTTGGTGACCTCCAGCGAAATTTTCATGCGCACCAGGCGGCCTTCGGTCACACTGGGTGTGATTTTTAAAATCTTGCCCACATCCCTGTATTCAAAAGATTCAAATGTCCCGCCCGAAGGATCGGTGGTCGACCGAGTCTGATACGGCCGGTTTTCACCGACGGTGATACGGGCTTCTTCATTGTCGGTGGTCAATATCTGGGGTGTGGATAAAATGCGGAATTCATCGTCGGTTTTAACCGCATTAATGATCGCTGAGATGTTGGAGACGGTAATACCGGCAAGTTCGGTCGTGCCGCTGATCAGGCCGACCGAAAAGCCGCCTGAAAACGGATTGATCGGAAGTCCGGTATTCGGGTCGAAACCGGGCTGAATGTTTTCGCTAAAGGTGGCGCCGACGTTCGCATCTCTTACTTCTCCAAACGCCTGCCAGTCGATGCCGATGTTCAGGCTGGTGTCCATGTCTACTTCCATGATCAGCGATTCGATAAAGACCATCGAGCGCGGGATATCCAGTTTTTTGATGACCTCTTCCAGTACAAGGTAATCTTCCTGGTCGGCCACGATAATCAGGCTGTTGGTGGATTTGTCGGCAGAGATCCTGACTTTGCCGGAAACCAGCGGGGCGGGCGCTTTACCTTTGGCCGGGGCACCACCCGCCGCCTGCTCGGTGGGCACCTCTTGCAGCACTTTGGCCAGATCTTCAGCGTTGGCATGTTCACAATAATAAACATGGATTTTGCCCTTACCGCGGGGGGTTTCCTTGTCAATCATGGCGATCAGCTTTTTGATGCGCAGCGTGTCGACCTCGTTGGCCAGCAGGACAATGACGTTGGTGCGCTCGTCGGCCACCATGGTCGCCATATCATCCTGAGCGCCCTTGGGGCGCTTGCGGACAGGTTTGAAAACCGTGCTCAGCAGGTTGACCATTTTGGTGGCATCGGCATATTGCACTGGAATCACCGAAATTTGCTGGCCGATACCGGGCACGTCGATTTTTTTAAGGATTTTGAGCAGACGCTGGATATTGGACAGCACATCGGTAATGATCATCATCTGGGTTGGCTCGTAGGACAGGATAACGCTGCTTTTAGACACCATGGGGGTAAACAGCCGCTTGATTTCATCCGGATCGGCGTATTTCAGCGGTATCAATTGTGTGACCACCCGATCCTCGGGATCAGTCGCCTCTTCCCGCAGTCGGGTTTCAATGCTCTTAGAGCGGGCGTCGGGGGACGGTACAATTTTGACGATCTCTCCGGATTGGACCGTGGTAAAGCCATGAACTTCCAGGACCGACTGAAATACCTGATACGCTTCTTTGATCGAGATTTTCGAGGGCGATATAATCGTCACGCGGCCTTTAACGCGCTGATCAACCACAAAATTAGTTCCGGTCAGTTCGCTCATAAACTTGATAAAAACATTGATATCCACATTATTGAAATCGATTGAGACAAACTGCTCAGATCCCGATTTTTCACCCGTCGCGGCTTCCTGGGCGGTGCTGGCAGCGATCCAGAAGAAGGGCACGATGGCGACGATTGCCAATGTCGCGATCTTTCGCATTATATTGCTTCTAACGTTTCCATTCATTTTATTAACCGTTGATTTTATTCAATTTTATAATTCAAAGTCCGTGTGCGGCCGCGGCGCTTTATTTCCAGCTGAATCTCTGAAGCCGATGACAGGTCACCAAAGATCTTCATCGCATCTTCCACCGATTCGATCGGGGCGCCGTTGACGCCGGTAATAATGTCACCATTGCGCAAGCGCATTTTTCTAAAAACCGTGTTGGGTTTGATCCCGGTAATAGAGATGCCGGCCGGCCGGCCCTCTTCAATATGGGGCCTGATGCGGGCCTGTTCCATGAGTTGATCCACATTTTCCAGCGCGCTTTCAATCTGATCGCTGTTGAGTGTCAGCTGCCGCGGATAGGAGGATACGGGCAATTTCGGCGGGGTTGTATCCTGTCTGGCTAACTGCGGCCGAGCACCGCCTCTTTTAACGGAGCTGGGTTCTTCCATTCCCAGGATTTCGTCCTGGCCATTGACGCTCAATACCACCTTTTGCCTTAAGATCATTTTTAAGGTTGCGTTCTGGATGGAATCCCCGGTGCGATACAGGCTCTGCTCTTTGGTTTTGGTATCCTCGATGACGGCGTAAGCCCGGCGCCCCTCGCCGGCGACCGTACCCCATAGCTTTAATTTCAGATCGGTCTCTTTCAGATTGTCGACATTAATGGTTTGTTCCGGCGCCACGGTGTCCGGATTGGTATTGAACAGATTCCGTTGCGCAATGGCGCTATAAGCAGAGAGGGGCCGGGCTGCCGCCAGAGGCTTGCTGGTTGCTGTTGGCGAAACCTTTGGCGGCTGTTCAACCGGTGCTCCCAGCCAGGCGGCACCGATCGTATAAAAGGCCCTGACACCAAAATACAGGCCGGCGGTAATCAGCAGCACGTTGATGATTATAAAATATTTTTTGGGCTCAAATACCATCAGCTTTATTCCGGGCGCCTATTGGCCGCTTGCGACACTTATGCTCCAATTGTGCGGCAACCGTTTCCCTCACTCTATTAACTTCAGCAACCGCCGCGGAAAAAGCGGTGCATCAATAAAAAGAATATGTGGGCGACTCCATGGGTCCTTTGATTTTAAAAGGAACGCCCTGGTTCTGCAAATTTTTATTTTCCAGCAGTTTGGGAACCTGATTGCCCAAACGGGCCAGTAACTCCGCATGTGGCCTTATGTTACCCGTTAAATCCAAAATCTTGCTGGACGAATGATGACTGAGTTTGATCGAGCCTGCCACCTCACCGTCGAGCTGATTGCCGATCAATTCACAGTGTTCAATCGTCAGGGAATGATCGTTAAATATCAGTTGGGCCTCAACGCTGTCAAACGTCAACTCTCTCTGAGCAAGCAGAGGCGGTGATAATTCAATCTTTCCGTCTGTCAGAATCAGATCGCCTGCAAGCTCCTGTTGGGGCGTCCGGGTTGTCAATGTCACTGTGCCGTCTAAAATGCCGGATAGCCTGTGGGTTGTCAAAGCCCGCAGTGCCTCCAGTTGATCGACCTGAATTCCGGCAAGATCGGCATCGATGACAATTTCAAGGTCGTCGGCCTTTTTGATGATGTTCACATCGCCTTTAAAATTGCCGCCGTAGCCGTTTCCCTTGAACGATATACGGGTCTTCGCCAAAAATAAGGACAAAAGATGCGGCGATATTTTCACATTTTCCAAAGCGGCGATAGCCTGCCCTGAATGATAAACCCTAACGTTAGATAGTCTGAGAGCCGGCGGAAATACAAGCTTGAGCCGGCCAATTTCCATCGTCAGGTTCGGATGCGTCTGACGGATCATATCCGCCAGATATTGTTTTGCCAGTTCGGACGGAAACAAAACATATAAAAACACCAGCGCGGCAACGATGATGTAAATCGCCCAGGCAAATCGCGTTTTAAAAAAGTTCATCCAATAACCAGTAACCAATAACGAATAACGAATAATTTTTGATTGCGCTTAAGCGCAATCAAAAATTATTTTAGGCCTCAATGGTCTCAACCTGCATAATCACGTTTATGAGGCCTTCTTTTTGGTCTTTCTTTGAAACGGATAGTTTTTTGACCATGACCATATTTTGGGATGTTTCAACACCATGCAAAAATGCAGTCAACTGTTCCAGTGAGATGGCATCCAGTTTCATTTCAACCCGTGATACTTTAAAATTGCTATTTTTTTGGGTTGTCGTCGTCGGCTTCATGGAGCTGATGCGATCTTTGATCCCCACCCGGCCGGCCGTCTCAACCAGAAACGAATTCAGCGTAAACCCTTTTTCTCTATTATTGGCTTGAAGCTGAGACATCTGCATTTTGCCCTTCAGGGCCGTATACTCCGCCTGAAGCTTTCGCATTTGCTGAAGCTCCACTTTCCGGGTCTGCAGGGTTCGCTCCAGCTGTTTTTTATTTTCAAAAAAGGGCCGGATGATAAATTGTACGATAATCAGGAGCCCCAGAAGGCAGCCGACGCCGTATACAATGTACTTATCGCGACGATTGAGTTTTTTTAAATTCAGGTATTTGTGAATAAATTCCATATCGATTTGTGTTGCCGATTTTTACAGCTGCACTTTGAGCATAAACTGGACTTCCTTGCCGGAGCGATCCAGATTGGCCGAGCTAATGGTGACTTTTTCAAATTGCTGAACAGATTCCAAACGGCTTTTAATCGTGTTCACCGATTCGTAGGTATCGGTTGTACCCGAGATTAACACATTTCCAGGCTGAATGACCAGCCGGCTCAGATTGACCGTAATATCGGCGGGTATTTTTTCACTGATATTGTTAATGATGTCAATTCTGTTTATATGCGGGCCGGTTTCGTCCTCAAAGGCCGCATTGCCTTCTGCCTCGCGCATTTTAGCCTGCATTTCTTTGAAAGGATATTTTACGGACGTTATCTCCGGAAATGTCTCTTTGAATATCTGGGTCATCTGATCGTTGATGGCGTCGATGCGTTTATTGAGCGTATGGGTTTGCATCATCAGATTAAAAAACATCAGCACCACAACGGCGGCAGCCAGTATGCCCGTTTTTATCAGGGCGCTTTTATGCTTGGCGTAAAACTTTTGAGCAGCAAACTGGCCTTTATGGAAATTTAGAACCGGATAGCCCTCAACTTCCATTAATGCCAGTGAGAGGGCATTTTCCATTTGGCCCGGGACCCACTCGTTTGCTGTATCTGCTTTTAGCGGAATGCTCATTTGTTCAGCGATCGACGCAAATTTGACCGGTATCTCCAAAAATTTGGAGATATCCTCCGCCATTTTACGATCAATGCCTCCGGTGTCATTTATGACCGCTTCGATCGGTGAAAAATCCAATGTCGATGTTTCCTGGAAAGCCGCCAGTGTTTGCTGTGTTTGGGCGCACAGCATCGAGGTTTTAGCAGGTCCGCTTGCCGGTATCGGAAACGATCGTATCAGTTGCATGCGTCCACCCTTCAGGACAAAAAGAGTGGCGTGCGTCTCGACAATTTCGATAAAAATCAAATCCTCCTGTGAATCTGCCTGATGGGCCAGACACTGAGCAACCGGCAGGCCGCTGAGCGTTAACTTTTCCGGGTCGATATTCACCGATACCAGGGCCTCTAAGTAAGGTGCCAGCTGGCCTTTTTCGATTGCGGCTGCAATCAGGTCGGTCTGGTCGCCGGCCGGAGCGCCGTTCAATGCCAGAAAATCAATCGCCAGATCCTCGACCGCAAAGGGCAGGCTGGGTTCGAGCTCAAAGGGCAGAACCATCCGGATTTTTTTGGCATTGTTAAATGGGACCTGCATGTTGCGGAAAATAAACTGGTGAGCCGGCACCGAAACAACAAAATCGCTGCCGGTCAGGTCTATTCTCTCCTTCAGGGTTTCCAGAGCAGCCGACAGGCTTCTTTCCGGGTCATCGGGGCCGGAATATGGAATGTGAATAAAATCGTCCACGTGATACTCCCGCAGGCTACTGTTTAAGAGCACTGCGGTCAGCGACTGATTTCGAATATCTATGCCCAGAATTTTTCTGCTCATGGAATCTCTGAATGCTAAACGATTTGCAACCTAAACCTTTATTTTAACAGTTTATAAGCTTTAACTCAATGTCAATGACGCCTGGCATACATGCATACTGCGCTATTGGGTGCTCCAGCTTAATATCTTGCAGGTCCATTTGCCGCTTTTTTCATTTTTTTGCCGTTCAACGACTGCGGTAACGGCTAATACGGAATCATTCACTTTGGCTTCGGATATAATCCGAAATATGTCGCTGGCGGTGGTCAGCAAATTTGTATCCAGATTCAAGTCACCGAGGCCAGCAATATTTTTATACCATGTTAGGTTTGAGAAATCGGGGGCTTCTTTATCGGTGGCGGCCTGCTGGCGCAAATCATATAAGACTGCGGCCAGTTCAGGGTTTTCAGACGGCATCAGCGCCACCAGTACCGGCAGTTCGGCCGTGTTGACATTTATCTTGCCAGGATATGTAAATTCCGTGCCGGCCCCCGGTTGCATGCCGTATACGGTAAATGCTTCAACCAGGCCGGGCTTTTCAGAGCTGCCATAGAACATTTCAGGCGTGATGCCTTTGACCTGTAATAAATCATGGATGTCCGTCATGGGACCGTTGCGGCTGCTGTAGGACGGGCTCAAATCCTGATAATATGGCGACTCGGCACCGCTGAGTCCGGTTATGGCATCATCATCGCCGGAATCCAGCCAGTCCTTTATTGAATTGATAATCGCCGGTGGCTGGCTATCCTCCGGCGTTTCCTCAGTGGCATCCTTTAGAAAGTTTAAATACCGCTCGAGTATCAGGCGTTGGGACTCGTTGAAATTACGGCCATCGGGAAACGTGACCAGCGCGTTGACTTGTATTCGACCCATTTCATCGCTGATCGTTACGGTGAGCTTGCCTTCGTCAAACAACAGGTCATTCAATAGCTCATTTATTTTATCCGGATTGGCCCAGTCCTCCTGTAATGAATCAAAATTTGACTCGGCACGATCTTTTGCCAGCAGTGCCATTGCGGCATGAACGCCTGAGGAGGCCATTTGCGAAAGCGTCAGACGATCTCTTGCGGCAGCTGTTGACAGGACCGCAAAGCGTGCCCGGCGATTGTACTCCAACGCCGCTGCAATCAAAATGGTCGTCACGGAAATGACCAGCAAGAGAGCAATGCCCCGGTTGTTATTGATCGTTTGGGTCATTCCAAGCATTTGTTATTCCACCCGCTCCCGCATCAAGGGCAGGGACACCATCGTTTCAAAGGTGTGCGTTTCGGCATTTTTAGCCAACTCCAGTTTTACGGCAATTGCTGTCGGTGTCGCATACCCGAATTCATCCGAATCCGAATCCCAGGCATCGAATTCAATTCCTTCTGTATCATAAAACTTAAACGACAAGGATTTGACGTACTTACACAAAATCGGATCGCTGCCTTTTTTTTCAAATTCTGGATATGGATACGTATTATCC
>WOR8_10006342_pt1 | contig 11369 bp, 12 predicted proteins | sample DeeMarSeWOR38_10_FD_19890 | JGI IMG/M metagenome (IMG submission 19890)
CTCAGAACCAAAAGCAGCCATGACATCCAGTCCTTTCGGAAGAAATCTATCTTTAACATGCTCGTAAACAAGTTGTCCAAGGATGAAGCTGTCAGGAACAAATCGTTGCCCCATGAAACGAAGCCCCTTTGTTACATTGATGCTCTCTCCGAAATTAATTACTGAGGATAGAATAAGTGGTTGCCTAAGAACAAGTGCAGAGTCGATGAATTCTGTGAGAAGAGTATCGTTTTCAAACTCATCCAAAGATGAGAAGTTACCCCACACATCATCAATCAAATCATCATACTCCTTAGGAAGAAGATCATCTGAATCACCAACGAAGAAACGAGTTGGTTCATAGATTGCCTCCCAAACTGTGCTTGCTTCAATTCCAGGACCAAGTGAATCAATATTCTCTCTCAATGCGAGGGTCATGAGAATGGCTTGGGCTGTTTCGTTTTTTCCTTGTTCTAATTCAATTGGTCCAATTCCAGGTTTTAATCGAAACGGAATCCGACCATACCACATCATTGCGAGGAAGAAACGTTTGAGTCTATCAGTGCGAGTATAGTGCCCTCGAGGTATGTATTGAGTGAAATCCTCTGAATATTTCTGGAACCAGTCTGCAGATGCATTAGTATTGCCAGCAATGAGGGAGAGAACATGGGTTACCTCGTCACTAACTTCTGGGTAGAGAATTGTCTGGTTATCCAGAAGGTATTGAGCAACAGAGAAGAACATGACGTTTCTCAATGCAGCTCCTTTCCATCGACCCTCAGGAGCAGTCTGATACTGCTCATAGGAAGTACTCACAACAGAATCAGTCAGATTACCTAGTAGGTCCCAAAATGTGTAAGTCTCGGTTTCCCTAAGAGCGAGATCGTACAGAACATGGAATGCATGCAAGACAGCATCAGAACTCACGAAACTAGGAATATCAGAATCCTTGTTTTCCTTTAGAATATCATAGATCTGATCGTATTGACTTTGAACAGCAGTAAATCCGTTGGCTTGAATGTAATCGCGGTCTGCAACAGTTAACTGAGGGAAATCATTCAGATTCGCAACATTTGCCAATCCTGATGAGATTGTATACCATGGTACATCTACAGTGAAATTCTCGTCATAGGGTTGGAAATCTGCAAAATCATTTGAAACTGTATAGTCAATTGTGAAGACTGGAGAATTCTCATGTCCCTCATGAGTAGGATCTTGCCCTCCTGGTTGAAGTCCAAAATACACTACTGAGAGCGAAACCAAAAGGATCGATGAAATCACAACTGCAGCGATTACCTTAGTTCTGTTCTCACCAGTCAGTACACTTGATACTGCCAACTCTACCACTCGGTTATACTAGGCATCCTTTCTATATAATTCCAATTTTAGACGCGTAGCAAGAAACCTTATTGCACATGTTGTCAGTCGGGTCTTATCTGGTGAAGTCAGTGAGAGTGATTGTCAGAGTTGCCGCAGTGGTCTTGACAATTATAGTATTGGGGATAGGGGTCAGCTACTTCTTTGCCACTGGTCCATCTTCAGCCTATCTCGATCAAAACCCAAGTGATGGAGTATATAGATTCACAGGGACTCTGTCAGGAGATAATGATTATCTTCTTCATTCATTTCGAGTGAATGAGAGTGCAGTCAGTATGCGGGTCACCCTAGATTGCGGTTTCAATGACTTCGATCTCTACGGAGCACGGGGGTACACTCCGACAGAGTATGACTATGATTGGCGAGGGTTTAATGCAGGTGGAGAAGATTTGACAATTGATTATCCCGATGATGGCATCTGGAATGTGATGGTCCACTCTTACAGTGGTGCTGGAGATTACGCTCTGAACATTGACATCACGTACGAATGAAGAACCCTGGGTTTTTGGCATGGGATAAAAGAAGACTAAAAAGACCCATGAAGCGATTGCACTGATACGAGTGACCAGCAATGGCAGAACTGCGTAAGAAAGTCCGCTGCTTCCTCTTTGACATGGACGGTACCTTATACTTGGGAGACAATCTTCTCCCTGGAGCAAAGTTGTTTCTAAGCGAATTGGATGATAGGAACGTGCCATATTACTTGCTGACGAACAACTCATCCCGATCAAGGGCAGACTATGTGGCTAAGCTCGATCGACTTGGACTGAGGACACCAGCAGAGAGGATCTTCTCCTCTGGAGAGGCAACTGCCATCTACTTGAATAAGAAGGGTGGAGGTAAACGCATCTTCATGGTAGGAACACCTTCCTTGGAGAAGGAGTTCGAGGACTATGGCTTTCAGTTGGTTCAGGAGGACCCGAATTTCGCAGTGCTAGGATTTGACACTACACTGACATATGAGAAACTCTGGAAACTTTGTGATTTTGCCAAAGATGGAGTTCCATACATAGCCACTCATCCTGACATCAACTGCCCTACTGAAACTGGATTCATGCCAGACATCGGGGCCATGATGGCATTTGTTGAAACCTCAACAGGTAGGAAACCGGATGTGATCGTCGGAAAGCCCAATCCACCCATTATTGAAGCCATTGTTGAGAAGACGGGTTATGATGTCAATCAGCTCGCGATGGTGGGGGACCGTTTGTATACTGACATCGCCATGGGTAAAACAGGAATCACAACAATCCTTGTCCTGAGTGGTGAAACCAAGGAGAGCGATGTACAGTCTGCAGATCACAAACCGGACTATGTTGTGGAGAATATCCAGGGTCTCAGAGAGCTCTATTTCTCGTTGTAGAAGTCAATCAGAAGAAATATCAATGGTGAATCCAGTACACCATCAGTGAGGGGGTAGTATTGAGTAACCAAGAGAAACTAACAGGATACACTTGTGTAGCAGTAGGCTTTCTCGGAATTGGAATTGTAGTTGTGGGTTATGCTATCCACATGTCAAACCTAGCTGCTAGAGGTGGCATTGGACAGTGGATATACGCACAGTCTGCAACAGCCATGTACATGTTTGGAGTGCCTACACTGTTCATTGGCATTGTTTCTGCAATCATCGCATACATGCAATTCAGCGCCATGAGGCAACCGGAAACAGAAACACGTAGACCGTCTTTGGCACCAGGTAGCAGGAGAATAAGTTCAACGATAGATCCTGAAAAAATCGACATTGTCGAGATTTTTTGTCCTGACTGTGAGAATAAACTTGGATCAGAACTCAGCATGAAGCGGCCTGATGGATCTGTTGTCTGTGGTAAGTGCTACAAGAGATTCATTCCTTGAACTTAAACATAGAACAAGGTTTATGCGCTTGATAGGTAGAAAGGACTCGGAGCGTAGTCCTGTTGAACTACCACCTGGTCCTCACTCGAAGATGCAATCTCAACTGTCTGTACTGTCATGGCGGTGAAGAGTCAGGACCAGAAACGGAAATCCAATATTCCTTAGACGAGCTTGCTCTTTTTCTTGAGAAGGATGAGGACATTCAACTCATGCTCTATGGAGGAGAACCGACTCTTCGAAACCCTCTCATCATCGAGCTTATGGATCGGTTTCCATCTGCTCGTTTCTTCCTTCAGACAAATGCTCTTCTACTGAACAGACTGCCCGAAGCCTATGTGAAGAGATTTCATTCCATCTTGGTGTCGATAGATGGGAGAGAGGAGACCACAGATGGATACAGGTCTGCAGGCGTGTATCAAAAGGTCATTGAGAATGTCCGATGGCTGCATGCTATTGGGTATCAGGGAGATATCGTCGCTAGGATGGCGGTCTCTCAAGAATCAGACATCTACAGAGAAGTCCGTCATCTCATAGAACTTGACAGTGCATTTAACCATGTACATTGGCAATTGAATGTCATCTGGGATGCTGAGGACAACTGGAAAGACTTTGACGGATGGATAGCGGACTCATACAATCCAGGAATCACCAAACTGATAGATGGGTGGGTTTCAAAAATGGAGGTCGGGGTGGTCGAAGGAATCGTTCCGTTTCAACCACTGATGTATACTCTTGTCACTGGAGAGACCTCTGACTTGAGGTGCGGATCAGGACTAGACACCTTCGCCATTCATGTTGATGGGAGCATAGGAGTTTGTCCCATCTCTCCGGACTGGGAGTTTTCCATTGTAGGCGACATACGGAAGACCAACCCCGAAGAACTCAAAGACTGTATGAAAGTCGATGAACCTTGTCCTTCCTGTGATGTGTTCGGGATTTGTGGCGGTCGTTGTCTTTTCGCAAATAAGCAACGTTTGTGGGGCAACGACGGATTTGTGAAGGTGTGTGAATTTACTAAACACCTGATCAGCGAGCTCAAACGAGTGGCACCACGAGTGAAAGAACTGGTCTCGAATGGGAAGATTTCGATTGAAGACTTTGACTATCCAAAGTACAACAATGGTTGCGAAATCATACCATAACTTTGTGCAATTGGAAACGCACATAACCAAACTCATTCTTGAAACTGAGGATGACCATGACGTCAACACGTGAGATTCTGGAAGCTCTAGCCTCTGGCACTTTATCTATCGATGAAGCGGAGAAAAGACTCAGGATTCTGTCTCTGAGTAGAGTCGGCGACATCGGTATGCTCGATGTCGACAGAGCGGAGCGTAGTGGTATTCCAGAAATCGTTTTTGCTGAGAGTAAAGCTGTGGACTATTTGATAAATATCGTCGAGGTCATGGTTCAGAAGAACAGTTTCGTCATGTTAACACGAATGAACAGGGAAAAACTAGAGGGAGTCAAGATCGCTCATCCCAGTGTAAAGTTTGAGGAATTGGGTACTGATGATCACCTGACTGTATTAGGCCACACAGACGATTGGAAAGAACCAAAGAAACGGGGGAAAATAGCTATAATGACTGCAGGAACCTCGGACATTCCATATGCTCACGAAGCAGAAACCATTGCACGTCTGATGGGAGTCAACGTAGTGACCTTCTTCGATGTTGGGGTAGCTGGTATTCATCGACTCATTGAACCGATGAAGAAGATCGTAGAAGAAGGAGTAGATGCAGTTGTTGTCTTTGCTGGGATGGAAGGTGCATTACCAACGGTTGTGGCTTCACTTATCGATGTTCCAGTCATCGGGGTTCCTGTCCCAACCGGATATGGGTATGGTGGTAGGGGCGAAACAGCTTTAGCATCCATGCTGCAATCATGTGCACCAGGACTAGCCGTTGTCAACATTGGAAATGGTCTGGGTGGAGGGTCGGTTGCATCACTCATCGCAAAGCGAATTGCAGGAAATAGAAAGGCAGACTAATCTTCTTCATCAATAAGAGATTCAGTGAGATCTTTCTGCATGACAACAATCTCTTCTCCGAGTCGCTCAAGTCTCTTAACCTCGACATAACCTCCTCGTTCATAGAACGAAAGTTGATTGTCAACGACTCCGTAGATCTCTATCTCGATTCTCTGTGCATTCATGTGAGTCAGCAGGTTCTCAGCATAGTCCACAAGCTTTGTCCCAATCCTTCGATTTCTGAACTCCTGACGTACTCCAACCCTGCTGATCACTCCTACCTGCCCTCGAAGACTCACCCTCATGGTCCCTACAACTGTATCTCCAACAAGGGCCACATACTGATTCCCCATCTGGATGTGTCGAGAAATCTTACCAAGGCCCTCTGTCAACGCAGCAGGTTCTCTGGACAGCTGTTTCTTGATAGGTGCATAAGCTTCTCTGATTATCTCCTTGATCAGATCTACTTCTCCGAGTTCTGCTCGACGTATTGTGACTTCAGCATAGTTGTATATGGGGATACCTCCTTGAGGCCTTCATTCAGTGTAGTGTACATTTTGACATAAATCATTTGGGGAATGGCCAGATAATCTATATCAGACAACGGACTTGTTTCATTCTGTAGCAGTGATAAGAATGGCAATTAACTATCGCGACGTTAACCCTGACGATTTGGAGTGGGTCAGAGAAATCCTGACTGAAGCATGGGCTTCGGCTCAAGTAGTGAGTAGGGGGACAGTTCACGTTGCAGACAAATTGCCTGGAATTGTAGCTATGACAAATGATAAACCATTGGGACTATTGACATACAACATTACTAGGTCGGATATGGAGATAGTGACTCTAAATGCTTTGCGACAGAGAGAGGGGATTGGATCAGGACTAATACGAGAGCTCGAAATGATTGCTAGAAGAAACAATTGCTTGCGAATATGGGTCGTTACAACAAACGACAATACTAATGCCGTTTCTTTCTATGAAGCTCAGGGATTCAGAATTGTCGCAGTACACCGTGATGCAATCAAACAGTCACGAAAGCTGAAACCAGAGATTCCAATGACCGGAATCGATGGTGTTCCAATCACTGATGAAATCGAACTTGAGAAGATACTTGACTGACTTAAAATGTGAAACACTTAGCTTTAATACCACTCAGGAACACAGTACTTTATTCAGGAGGACACCTCATGACAGACAAAGAGAAGGAAGAGGAAGTAGCTGAATCACAGAAACTCAGTAAGAGGGATAAGCAGGAAATCCAAGAGGGCCTCTGTGTGAACTGTGCACTACTCTCATTCATCCTAACTATATTCATGATTTTTGCGATAGTTCTCTAATCAAAAAAGAGAATGAAGAGGACCCGTTTGGGCCCCCCATCATATACTAGTTACTTGCATCATCCTCGTCATCTTCGCCGAAGCGTTTGGCTTTTCCAAGACGACGACTGTCATCTACTGAAAGTCTGTCAGGATCTGGTGCAGAGAGTTCATGTCCAGGATCGCCCTCTTTGATTCCTTCAGCCCTTTCACTAGGCCAGGATTCACCTGGGTCTGGTGTTGCTTCAGCGATGTCCTCATCGACCTCGTCTGGGTCGAAGGTCTCACCTACTTCCCGAGCCTTCGCAACTATTCGTTCAGTACGTCCACCACGAAGGTAGACCAGTGCGGTGAAGATTGCAGCCAGTGGGAATGCAATCAGCTTGGCAACATCTCTGAACAAGAACAGAAATCTAGGATCTGCAAGGATTCCCGTTTCAAACCAACCTGTTCCAGGAACTCCTGCTCCACCAATAATGGTCAGAGGATTGGATGAAACAGCAATTATGCTGTCCACGAAGAAGAATCCACTTGCCAGGAAGAATGTGATCAATGGACCAAAGTCACCAATTCTCCCACCAGGTTTCTCAGCAGCTTCAGTTGCCGTACGGCCGATGCCACTGAGAGCATAGGCAAGGAAGAAGAGTGACATAGCTATGTCTACTGGTTCCATTCCGAATACACCAGTTCGACGCATCACGTTTACTAAGAAGTAGCCAGCATAGATTGCGATGAACAGTGTTAGAAGTGCAATGTTCAGAGCGGCACCCTTTCCAGCATACCTGAAGAACGCAAGAAGCATCACAAGAGCAAACAGCCCCATGCATGCATAGGCTACTATTAGGTATGTGAACTGATTCGCCAAATTGGCAGATGCCAAAGGAAAGATGCCATCAATCATTGTCCCCAAACCAAGAATATTGTTGGGAACGAAGTATAGTGCAAGTAGAGCTTCTGCGGCGATTATTCCAAGTCCAATGATCAGGAGGATGAAGCTCCCTGTTCCTAAGAGGAATCCTCCCTTCTTAGGTTCAGCAATTGTAGCAATTCTCAAGCTCGTCCTAGTTGAAAGATATCCTTGAAAAGCAATCCATCCTACCCAACCAAAGATTGCGAAGAACAGCAATGCAGTTCGACCAAAAGCAATTGACAGAAACACAGCTAGAGCAAACGACACTACCATCCAGGCAAGTCCCTTCATTTCAGTAACTCGACCACGACCCCTTCGAGTTATCCACAACCTGTCGATACCAAGGCCGGTGATGAGCGAACCAAACGCGAAGTAAATCGTACCTGCAGAACCAATGTATGTGAAGAAGTAAACAAGAATAGATTCTATACCAGTTCCAGGATAGGTCGTCATCAGCCCAGATACAAAGAGACCAATGAATGTTGTAGCCACAAACACAATAAGATAAGCGAGGTATCTTCGAGTTTTGAAGAAGACCCCAATTCCATCAAACAACGGGATTCCCAATAATTGTAACCTCCCTGTCTATAGTGGTCAGAGTGTCTGGACTGATATAAGGTTTGCAGATGTATTGCTCAAGTTTCACATCCTGTGAAAGATAATAAGAGACCGCACTGTAAGTTCAGCATCTTCCAAGGATGTGTGCCAAAATGGCAGTTCGAGTTCTAATGGTCGATGACGACCCGGTACATCTAGAGCTGAGCGAACGTTTCCTCACTCGTCAGAGTTCAGAGTATGAGGTAGTCTCAGCTGAAACCCCAGAGAGGGCAATGAACCTCCTCATTGAACAGGATTTTGATGCGGCAGTCTGCGACATTGATATGGGGAATGAACAACCAACCGGACTTGATATCCTCGAACAAGTCAGGTCAAATGGGCTAGATGTTCCAGTCATCATATTCACAGGTAAGAGTAGAGAAGAAATTGCAATTCAGGCACTGAACCTTGGAGCTGACTATTACATCCGAAAAAGCTCGACGAAGATCGAAGCATTATACGCGGAACTCTCCTACTATATCCTCACTTCAGTAGAGAAAAGAAGAACCAAGAGAGCGCTTGCAGAGTCAGAAAAAAGGCTGAGGCAGAGTGAAGCAAACCTCGCAGAAGCCCAGAGGATAGCTAGGATGGGACACTGGAACTGGGACATTGTTGCTGACACCATTGAGTGGTCTGATGAGATCTATCGGATATTTGGACTTGAACCCCAAGAGTTCTCTGCTACATACGAAGCCTTCCTCTCATCTGTACATGAAGATGACAGAGAGGATGTCAGAAAGGCTGTGGATGAGGCAATCTCTGAAGGTAAATTATACCACATTGACCACAGAGTTGTAAGATCAGATGGGAGTATTGTCCATGTGCATGAAGCAGGAGAGGTCACCTATGATGAAGCTGGGAAAGCAATTCGCATGATGGGAACAGTACAACAAATGACAGATCCTAGCCATCACTTTCCAATCAGTGAAGAAATGTTAACGAATGAAACCATTCATATACGTCAGGACTGGTGGCAGGCAATCTTTGATCACTCACCAAATGCCATAGCAATCTTCGATGAGAATGGATTGTTAATCGATGCCAATGATGCTGCTGTGAAACTTGTTGGAGTAAAGACTCGTGAAGAGGTATTGGGACTTAGCCTCTTCAAAGACACAAACCTCCCTGAAGAAGTTCTTGAAAAAGTCAGTCGAGGAGAGGTACATCGATTCGACTACAAATGGAAACTTCAGAAAGTCTTGGATCTGAAAATCATGGACACCTCTCACTCTGAAGACGTCTTCATGGATGTCGTTATTTCACCATTTCAAGATGCACAGGGTAAATCAAGCGGGTATATTCTGAATGTTTCAGACATCACTGAACGTCATAAAGCAGAAGAAGCCCTCAAAACGAATGAAGAGATGTTCCGAAACATTTTCCAAGAGTCACCAATCTGCATAGAGCTATTCGATTCTGATGGTGTCCTGATTTCAGCGAACAAGGCTACCTTGGACCTGTTTGGAGTTAGTTCTCTTGACAAGCTGATTGGTTTCAATCTCTTCAATGACCCTAACACTCCGGACTACATCACAGAGGGTCTTCGAAAAGGAGAGGTCGTGAAGGTAGAAGAGAGATTCGACTTCTCAAAGGTGAAGGTTCACAACTTGTATGAAACATCAAAGAGTGGAATCATGCATCTAGACTGTGTCTACTCACCTGTCCGTTATGGCGAAGGTGAAGGTCTTCAAGGATTCATTGTCCACATTCAGGATGCAACTGACAGGAGTCTTGCTGAAAAAGCCTTAATGGAGAGTCGAGAGAGTTTCAAGGAACTCTATAACAATGCACTTGTTGGTTTGTTCAGGATGAGAATTTCTGATGGCATGATATTGGAATGCAACGATCAGTTTGCTAGCAGTCTAGAATTCAAGGACAAAGAGTCACTAGTTGATGGTTCGACATTCTTCAATGAGCTCCTTTTGAAACCTAAGAGTTGGAAGCAACTCAAGAAAGACCTCCGGGAACATGGAAGACTGGTGACTGAGTTGACAGTATCTCCGCAAGAGGGTAAACGACTTTGGATGAGGTTCTCCCTGAGTATCTGGCCGGAGAAGGGATACATCGAGGGCGTGATGTCAGACATTACCCGGCAGAAAGAAGCCCTCGAGATGCTAAACAAGCAGAAGGAGGAACTCAGTGACTTTGCTCACTCTATGAGTCATGACCTGAATAACATCTTCCACAACATGCTTGGCTTCATAGAGTTGATAGAAGAGGAGCAGGATTTTGCTCATCTCACAAGGATGAGAACCCTGATCAATGAAACCAGAGAGATGGTAGACCATTCTGTAGCCTTGGCTGATGCCGGACTCATTATCGAACAGAAAGCGAACATTGACTTTGATGCATTGATACGAGAGGTTGCTGGCTCACTGATTCCGGAATCCGTCACCTATTCACAGGAAGTACTTCCATAGATTAGTGCAGATGAACGGAAGGTTGCTCAGGTGTTTCGAAATCTGTTTGACAACGCGATCCAACATGGGAAGCCAAGCAAGATCAAGATCAGTCTGATAGATGAAGGCAATAGGTACTTGGTCACTGTATCAAATGATGGGAAACCCATATCTGATGTCATACGTTCAAAGATATTCCTCAGAGGATTCACGACGAGTAAGACTGGGAAGGGCTTCGGATTAGCCATTGTAAAGAGACTCGTAGAGGCACATGGGTGGTCAATCAAGCTCCTTGAGAGTAGAACAACAGCATTCGAGATCACAATTCCAAAATGATGTCGATAGGCACTTCTGTGCATATCGTGAGGAATTATTCTCAGAGAGGCAAGCTTAATAGGCTCCAAGATAAGACTACTATTGTGGTCAGTGAACCGGTTGGGCCTTGTTTTCGTAACATGCCCTCATTCGCTGGTGATGGCTTCGGCCGCCAGTGGAGGAATACATAACTCCCCCCCTCCTACCACATTGAGCCCTTCGGGTCCTGGCCACACCTCTTGGGGAGGGTTACGAAAACAACTCTTCTTTTTCAGTAAATCAGAAACTTGCCACACTTTCTAAGAAATCTTATTTTGCGTCATGACTAATCTGTGCGAATAAGCACGGAAATAATGAGGTTGAAGACTTGAGGAAAGCCGCGATCATTCTCATACTGCTCATTGTCATCGGTGGTGTTGCAGTCGTTCTCTATCAAATGAATGAAATCAATCAAAATACATTTGACACGGAGGGGCGATATGACCCTAGTGTTCTAGATTACATGGGGGTGATCTACTCCAATAGATCGGACATTAGATCATTCAATGAAGCATATAGCGAGTCTACCAACTGCCCATGGGGATTCATCCATAACGGAATTGACTATGCCTACTTCAATAACTCTGATGTCATTGCAGCAGCACCAGGATTGG
>WOR8_10006344_pt1 | contig 11367 bp, 10 predicted proteins | sample DeeMarSeWOR38_10_FD_19890 | JGI IMG/M metagenome (IMG submission 19890)
GCACGCACCTTCACGGCTACTTGCAGCCAGGGCCTAGCCTACATGCACGAGGTGGTGGCGCAGGCCACCAACTACCGGGCCCCCATAGTCATGGCTATAGCCAACAGGACCCTGGGCTGGTACTGGGCCCTGGGCCCCGACTACAGCGACATAATGCCCGAGATGAACCTGGGGTGGCTCGTGGGCTTCGTGGAGAGCAACCAGGAGTGCCTCGACCAGACCCTCATGAACTACAAGATCGCAGAGGACTACAGGGTGCTCCTGCCCACCATGATGAGCCTGGACGGCTTCTACCTAAGCTACAGCCAGGAGCGGGTCTACCTCCCCGAGATCGAGGCGGTGGACGATTGGCTGCCGCCCTACAAGGCGCCGTACCCTGTGGACCCCACCTTGAGCAAGGCGTGGCCCAGCGCCAGCCTCCCGTCGCAGCTGCACACCACCTACAGGCGGCTCCACGAGGAGGTCATGGAGGACGCCAAGAAGGTCATCGCCGAGGTGGACAAGAGCTATGGCAAGACCTTTGGCCGTAGCTACGGCGGCATGGTCGAGCGGTACAGGTGCGAAGACGCCGACAGCCTCATGGTCACCATGGGCAGCATGACCACAGCCGCCCGCAGAGCCGTAGACAGGCTCCGAGGACAGGGAGAGAAGATAGGGCTGCTGAAGCTCAGGTTCATGAGGCCCTTCCCCAAGGATGAGATCGTCGAGCTCGCCGAGCAGGTGGACAGCATAGGAGTCGTGGACAGGGTGGTCTGCCACGGCACCGGCGGAGGCATGGCGTTCATGGACGTCAAGTCCGCCCTCTACAACACCGACGTCAGGGTGCCCGTCAAGAACTACGTAACTGGTCTAGGTGGGGAGGACATACCCATAGACGACCTTTACGCCATGGGCAGGAAGATCATAGGCGACAAGGGTAAAAAGCTGGCCGAGGAGGTGGAGTTCGTGGAGCACCCCCTGCCCGGAGGCGCGCCGCCGGTCGACATAGAGACCGAGCACTGCGTTCACCCAGGCAGCGATGGCTGCGCGGGCTGTGGCGCCAGTATCATCATCAGGACCCTCCTGGACACGCTGGGCCCCAATACCGTAGTCGTGGACCCACCTAACTGCAGCGGCGTCAACTACGCAGGCGTCGTCAAGGTGCCGTGGGTGCTGGCCAACTTCGCTTCGGCTCCCGCCTACGAGACAGGCATCTACAGGGCCCTCCGCAGGAAGGGGAAGGCCGACAAGGTCTACGTGACCAGCTACAGCGGTGACGGCGGCACGGTGGACATAGGCCTCCAGAGCCTCAGCGGCGCCGCCGAGCGTGGCGAGTCCATAATATGGCTCTGCTATGACAACGAGGCCTACATGAACACCGGAATACAGCGCAGCGGCAGCACACCCATGTTCGCCGCCACCACCAGCACGCCGGTAGGCAGCGTCTGGAAAGGCAAGCCCCAGCGCCGCAAGAACATGCTCATGATCATGGCGGCCCACAGGATACCATACCTAGCGACGGCGTCGCTCGCCTATATACCGGATCTAAAACGGAAGATCAAGAAAGCCGCCGAGGTGACGCGTAACGGCGAAGGCCTGGCCTACCTGCACGTGCACCAGCCGTGCCCCACCGGCTGGTACTACGACCCGGCCAAGACGGTGGAGGTGGGGCGGCTAGCAGTGCAGACCGGCGCGTTCCCTCTGGTAGAGGTGGATCACGGCGAGTTCAAGATAAGCGTCAAGCCCCGGGAGCTGAAGCCCATCAAGGAGTACCTAGAGCCCCAGCGCAGGTTCAGACACGTCACCGACGAGCAGCTGGAGATACTGCAGACACACATCAACGGCGACTGGGAAGCCTTCCTGAAGATGGAGAAAGAGGGCAGGCTCCCCTGGTACTGATCCCCCATTTTTTTGGAAAACCTGTTATAACCAGTGGCTGGCTATAGTTGTCCTGAGACAATATGCCACATACTGTCACGATGGAGGATGTTGAAGCCCTAGCCTACGGCGGGGCGATCCTGGGAGGAGGAGGTGGGGGCTGGCCCGATACAGGGCTCAGGACAGGCAGCCTCGCGCTTGAGATAGGGAAGATAGAGCTCTGGGGCCCGGACGAGGCGGACCCCGAGTGGAGAGTCATCACGAGCGCCGCGCTGGGGGCTCCCACGGAAAGGGGGAACACCAAGCCTATGCACTACATCAGGGCGGCGCAGCTCCTCAGGGAGGTGGGCGTCGAGTTCCACGGCGTCATAGCCGCCGAGAACGGCGGCCACAACAGCTTCGGGGGCTGGCTCATAGCAGCCGCCCTCGGGCTTCCCGTGGTGGACACCCCCGGCGACGGCAGGGCCCACCCCACCGCCATGATGGGTAGCATGGGGCTCCACCGCCTCAATTATAAGAGCGTCAAGACGGGGGTCACCGAGGGAAGCGAGGTGGTGGCGTGGGGCACCCTCCAGACCACGAGCAACGTGATACGCGCACAGGCGCGGGACATGAAGGCGCTCATAGCCATGGCCAGAGACCCCGTGACAGTTAGCTACACCAAGGAGCATGGAGCACCCGGTGCATTAAGGATGGCCATAGACCTAGGCTATGAGTTTCTAGCGTCTAAGGACAAGGGGGCTGACGCCAAGGTGCGGGCGGCCACGGAGTTCCTCGGCGGCGAGCTCATATGTAAGGGGCGGGTCACCGAGGTGGCCATCGAGGCCAGGGGCGGCTTCGACGTGGGCTTCGCCACCGTCAAGCAAGGAGACGGGGAGTGGGAGCTCGGGTACGTCAACGAGTACATGACCTTGGAGAAGGACGGCGTGCGGCTGGCCACTTTCCCCGACCTCGTGATTTCGTTCGACGGGGAAGGCGACCCAGTGACAAGCGCCGGCCTAGCGAAAGGCGAGACCATCTACGTCGTAAACGTGCCCAAGGAGAATATCCTCGTAGGCGACGGCAACAGGTACAGCGAGAATTACGAGGTGGTAGAGGCAGCCCTAGGCAGGCCCATGGTCAAACACATCGAGGGCTACCTGAAAGGCTGATGCTTTAACCCGTCAGGGCCTCCGAGACCCTCCTTGTTATCGTCTCAGTGTCGCCGTCGTCGGCGAGCATCAGCCCTCTGAAGCTGGTGATGTTTATTACCAGGTGGTTTTTTTCCGCCGAGGCCCATATGGGGGGGTCGCCGGCCATCAGCTCTTTAACTACGCCGTCCACTGCCGCGGGGCTCATGTCGAGAACCAGATGCAGAGATATTCTGCCCGGCTCCTCGGGCACCGTACCCGCGTCGTAGAGCTTGGCCGACACGCCGGGGATATTGCTCCACTTCTCCGTCATCATAGCCGCCTTCAGCCTGGCCTCCGCGAACACGGCCTCGTAGTCGGTGGCTAGGTGCTCCTCGAGGGACGCGACGGCGCCAGCGATGGAGGACCTGTCCATCTTGTAGCCGCGGAACACGCTGCCGTGCATCCGCCCCGGCTCGGCCTCGAGGAAGAGCTTGCCGCCGGGGCCGCCCTCCTGGCCCACGAAGCTGTGGAGCGCCACGGCTTCCACGAGGGGCTTTCTGCCGAGGAGGATGCCTGCGGTGTTAGGGCCGCCGAAGTATTTGCACGAGTACGCGACCAGGTCTGCCCCCATTGAGGCATAGCGGGTGAGGCCGTCCTTGGGGTAGCACTGGAAAGCGGCGTCCACTATCACTGGGAGCCCGTTGCGGTGAGCTACCACGATGACTTCCTCGATGGGCACGACGCCGCAGCCTTTGGATGCCCAGCCTCCTGTGGTGCCGTGGGCCATGTAGTGGAACCCAGCGGTCTTGTCGGTTATGGCGGCCTCCAACTCCTCGGCGGTGCATCCACGCTTCTCGTCGCCGGCCTCTACGAGCCTGCCGCCTGCGACTGTCATGCTCCTGTCGTACTTGAAGTCCCTGAGCGCCCGCTGCACTATGAACTCGTTCCTCATGCCCGAGGTGTCCGGGAGCCTGCTCATCCTGTCCCTGTCGGTGCCCACCATGCAGGCGGCCGCGCCCATACTGAGAGCGGCGAAGACGCCGGGCGTGACGAACGCCGCCTCCGCGCCGGTGAGCTCACATATCCTATCGCCTGCCTTCTCCTCTAGCTCACATAGCCACGCGAAGCTCCTGTCGGCCTCGTCCATGGCTGCCCTGACGTGGTCCGATAAGATATGGCCCCCTATCAGTGTGTAGGTGCCGTAGCAGTTGATTACCCGCTTCACTCCGAGGTGATCGTAGAAACCCATGGTTCATCTTCCGGCGTCGGTTTAAAGGGTTTTATCCTAAAAAACCCTGCAGAGCAGTGGACCAATTTTTAGCCTAAGATAGAAGATTAAAATTGATGATTGCGTTCATCGATTACACCATTTTTTAAATGGCATATTTCTGATACTGCATTCTATTGAAGGAATTTTTCAGCCACTGTAAACCATTAAATAATAAAAAAACCATATCTTTAGCTAGGCTTCGCTAAAGCATGGTTAAGTGTAGCCTGTGAGATGAAAAAAATGAAATGCATATGGCATTGGAAGTGGCATACCGAAGGAGAAGAGTACAGAAAGGTCTCCCAGATATTCGAGAAGACGTTGAAGGAGCACCCGGAAGAACTACCGAAGTTGAGTCCTGGCATCCATAAAGGGAGGGGAGTGGGCTTCAGGCTGGTTGAGGGAACCTATGAACAGATGAGAAACCTCGTGACGATATGGGCGCCCGTCGAAGAATGGAGCCTCGAAGTCTATTTCGAAGCCGAATACCTGATGGAAGGATACAGAAAATACCACACAGATCTTTCTTAACCTTTTTTCTTCTATTCTTTCACACACCATTAATCGATAAATATCTAACAAGACAAAGTAGACTCAGGTTCTGACGTTAACGTTCAATGACGGTTTACATATGAGCTAGGCTCAATGATTTGGAGCAAGAAAAACACCAGCTTCATTATTTGGTTCAGTGGGCCAGAAAACACTGGTAACCCTGTATTCAGGACAGGATACTCACGTATCAAATGGGTTTATTTTGAATTCGTATATCCCTAGAGGAAAAAGGATATACTCGATTAGTTAGAGCATGAACGCGCGCGTAAAATAATAAATATAAACTAGATCTAGTGTAACTAAGGTTTCACATCAAATTAACTAATGATGAATTGGAACCTAATCTCCTTCAAGGTTGTGAAAAAATGGAGAATATTACACAAGGAAACCATCTATCAAAACTAACCATACCTTCTTTGATCATCTCAAGAGCGATAACAGCTCTTCCCACACTCGTTACAGGCTTACTGCTAATTGATATCGGTAATACATTCAATACTCCAGTAGGAATATCTGGACAAATACGAACTGCCTCTTCCACCCTCAGTGTAATATTTGCCCTGTCGATGGGCTTCATAAGCATAAGATTTAAACACAAAACGTTGCTACTCACTGGACTAATACTTTATACATTGTCTGCAGTCACATGCGGATTAGCTCAAAACTTCACTATTATGCTCGTAGTTTATGCTATTTCAGGACTAGGTTTCGCTTTAGTCTCCCCCATGGTAGCTACACTCATTGGCGAATTATTACCTGTCGAGAGAAGAACTAGCGTTCTCGGTTATTCAGTGGCAGCGATGGCCATATTCTATGTTGGAGGTTCTTTACTTTCTTCTTACATCGCCGCGCTAGCTGGTTGGCGCTGGGTATTCATTGGGATGGTATTCCCCGTATCTGCTCTTAGCCTATTATTAGTCATTAGAGGAATTCCTTCCATAGAATCTACAAGCATGGGGAGCAGTACTAAAGATATAATGGCTGGATTCAAGGATATACTATCGAATAGGTCTGCAATTGCGTGCGTTATAGGTACTACCTTAGGAGTCTCCACTTGGAATTTCTATCTAACATTCGGAGCTTCATTTTGGAGGCAACGATATCAACTCTCTGTAGGTTTCGTTTCTGCAGCCTTTATTCTAACGGCTTTAGGTTATATCGCAGGAAGCTTGTTGACAGGTAGATTTGTCAACATCGTAGGCAGGAAACGTTTTGTGGTTATTACAGCATTATTACTGGGATTGATAACTATAGTTACGACATATCCTCCAAATTTTTGGGTTTCTTATGTTTTATCTATCATAGCCAGCTTCTGTGGTGGAGCTATGATTACTGGTTATACTAGTTTGACTCTTGAACAGGTTCCGAGGCATAGAGGATCCATGATGTCCACCAGTTCTGCTGCAACAAGTCTAGGACAGCTAGTCTGCGCTAGTTTAGGTGGTTTCCTCCTACTACAATATGGATACAACGCTCTAGGAGTTGGACTCGGTATAGCTGGTGTTCTTGCTGGAATTACTTTTCATCTATTCTCCGTAGACCCGATCTTGACACAAACTTCATGATAAAATATTGTCTTTTTTCCCCAACGATTCCGCGCACTCGAGTTCCCTACCTAGGAGAGTGAACGAGGCAGATTTGGTGCCATAATTTTATCCCCAATCCGACAATGATTTTGAGTAATCGAAACAATGTTTATTGAGTCAATACATACTAGTGACGGGATAAGATAATGGATAAAGCAGTAAGGGAAAAATTCCTAAAACATTGGAAAGGATACTTCGACGAAGCCGAGCTTCCCCTAGCGGCTTACTACACAGACGAAGACACAGTCCCAGAAAACAAACCCTCAACAACCAGCCGCTGCCTTGTCGCTGACCTCAACAAAGTGAGAAACGGCACACCACTCCGATTCGGCTCCAACTCCATAGGATGCCCCGGTGGCCAGAGATACTCTGGGTTCTCGGAGACCATCGGCGAGGGCTTCGAGTATTTCCTTTCCTATGGAATCCCCGGTGAACTCGAAGGAGAGCGCTATAAAAAGTCTCCAGAGTTGGTGCGAGAAGTGCTGCGTGATTCACCGAGATTCGTCGCACCGAGAAAGTATCTTGTCTTCAAGCGTTGGGACCAATTAAACGAGTCTGATGAACCGGAGGTGGTGATATTCTTCGCTGAGCCAGACGTCATCGCCGGGTTATTTACTTTAGCCAATTTCGATGCGAGTGGGGAAGGAGTCGTAGCCCCTTTTGGTTCAGGTTGTTCTTCGATTATCATGCATCCATACCTTGAAGGAGAAAGAGACATGCCTCGTTGTGTGTTTGGACTGTTTGATCCTTCGGCCCGTCCTTACATTGGCTCTGGCTGCTTGTCGTTCGCCGTGCCGATGAACAGGTTCATTCAAATGGTTGAGAACATGCCGGAGAGCTTTCTGATAACTAGTACTTGGGAAACCCTCAAGAAGCGACTATAACCCATAATTTTGTGGGGTTAATGACTCAATGGATGATTGAAGGAACCAAAGAAATAACCTGAATCAAACTCGTATTCAAATATCAAAATTACAGATGCATAAAACCGAAAAAAGGTTAAAAATGGAGTTAGATTTCTGGCTCAGGCATCACCCACTCAAAGTTTCTGTTCTTGACCTTGTAGAAGCGTAGCTGCATGTGTCTTAATCCCTTGTTCTTCATGTCCCAGTAGTACTCTGATCCAGACATCCCATAGATCTCCGCCAGGTAGTCGAAGAAATCGAAGACCCAGACCGCAGGCTCGGTGAGGAAGCTGTACTCGGCGGGATCCCACACCAGACCCGAGTTCGATAGCACCATCCAGGCATAATCGGCGTCAGCGGTGGCCATCAATGCGGCGTCGGCTTCAGAGTAGCCGAGACCAATGTAGTACTGGTAGAAGAAGCTGTAGATGTGTTCGTACGTCATGAAGAACAGCCCTGTTTCATCATTCCAGTCAGGTGTACCCTTGGCCCTCTCAACATGAAGCAAGCCCAGGTTAACCATGATGTCAGTGGCTGACACAACTGCGTCTCCATCCGTGGATCCGCCGGGCTTACCCAGTGCGGCTATCCATACGCTATAGTAGCCATCCCCCAGCTTCAGGACCGCCACGCCGTCCACCACGGCGTTGGCGTCGAGAACCTGGAAGCTCTCACCGGATCCCCGTTTAGCCTGCTCTATGTAGAGACGCCAGGAATCGTATAGAGGCACGAATATGGTGTGTCTGTCAGGACTATCCTGCATTGGGTTATCCGTGAATTGGGCTTTCCCGAGGATGTTTAGAACATAGTCGGGACTGGATAACATTATCTGGTTAGGGCTTTTTGCCTGAACCGGGACCACCAGCGATGAAAATATCATGGTGATTGCCAGCAGTAGTTGTTTTTTATTCATCATCTCATCTCCATAGGTGAACGTATCCTCCTTAACTCCAGTTATAAAGTTGGTAGAAAAGAGTATAGATACTTGCATCATGATATTTGGGGTATGATGCTTGCAAATAGTAATAGTAATATTATGTACGACTTTGTATATTAACTACTTTTAATGGATGCATAATATAAACATTTTTTTAAAAGATGTCAATATATACCTATGATTCATAGGTGGTGTAGCTATCTTCATGCGATTACCAAGAATAAGTATAAGACATAAATGGTCTATATACATAGATTAAACGCACAATATTATTATACTAAAAATAAGGCGATGGGTCTGGAGATATACATGAAAGGAAGGTATCTCATGCTGGTCATGGTCGTAATGGCCATGACGATAACACCAGTCTTCGCTGGACCTGGAAACGGGCCTAAATACCCTAAATACGTGGCCAGTCTCGAGTACATGGATGTCAGGTACGGGCAGGTCATCTTTAACACAAACCCGGAGGACGATGGGCTCTTCGAGCTCGAGGTAGAGGTAGAGGAATGCATGGACCTCGCTGACTCCGTAGTGACTGTTAAAATGAATGGCCAAGAGATCGGTACAATAGAGATAGATGAATATGGCAACGGTAAGGAAACCTTCTACGTCGATGACCCCACAGGCTCGACTCTGACAGTAGAAGGCGGCGTCACTCTCACCAGTGGTGAATGGCGAGACTGGATCAAGGGACCAGGACCCAAGTAAGCATCAGGAATAAATTATTTTTCTCCTTTTTTATTAACACACATTTGTTACAATTTCACTCACCCTTACACCTCATGAAGCAATAGTTTTATCGGAAACTTAGTTATAAATCAGGGTCGAAGAGTTTATCCTCACTATATATTTTATTTCACTGGTTGAACTATCAATCTATCAGACTATCTCCATAGCACTCGCTTCAGAAAGCATCATGATAGCATCAACAATCTGCACCATAAAATTAAGAAAGCAGCAGATCAGGAACGCACAATTCTTCCTGCAACTATACGAGCGCCCAAGATCAAGGCTTCCTCCAGACGCTCAGCGAAAACATCCAGCTCCAAAACATTCCCGATCATAATCTGACTCGATAATCTAATCCCCACTTTCAATGGTTCAGGTAGGATCTGCTAGTAAACTATAGTTTGTAAAAGATTCTCTTTATATCATCCCCAACAGTGTCTCATCATGGGGAACGAGTTGAAGTTTGAAGAAGTATTAGAAACGAGAAGAAGCATCCGTAAATACAAAGACACTCCAGTACCAAAGGAAAAGATATTAAAGATACTTGAGGCCGCCCGGATCGCGCCCTCGGCCGGCCACAGACAACCATGGCATTTCATAGTCGTCGAAGACAAGGAAGCCATAAAGAAACTAGCCAAATCAGAGTGGGCGGCCGAAGCTCCAGTTATGATCGTCGGTTTGGCAGATCAAGCAGCTTCTCCAAGCTGGTGCATCAACGATCTCGGGATAGCGCTCGAACACGTCGTGTTGGCTGCAACAAATCTAGGCCTTGGGACATGTTGGATGGGGCAGACGGGTAGAGAAGAGATGATAAAGAGCCTACTAGACGTCCCAGATAACTTCAAGGTTATCGCGGTAGTACCTGTAGGGGTACCTAACGAGACACCAGCGCCTAAGGAGAGAAAGAGTTTGGACACTATTGTGAGCTGGGAAAAATACGGTTCAAAACACCCATAACACTTTTTTCTTAAAAAAAACCTTAGCCCATAATTATTCAAGACAACCTTCGTTTTTTAGGGGGGTTGAAGATTAATAACGGAACCATGGATGGCTAAACAGGACAAAGCTGTTAAAACAAGGCATCGAACTCCTTTTACCGTTCGTTGCCGATAATGAATTGATATAACTTGTCTGATGAACTTGACCTCGCACCAGCCGAGAGGAGAGTATACGAACTGGTCTGCCAAGGAGACGTCATGTGCAAGGAGGTGCCCCGCCTGGACAGCGGCGCCATCCCCAGCCTAATCAACAAGGGGCTCGTGGAGATATACAAGCGGCAGGTCTCCCCCTTCCGGGACAAGAGACACAAGTACCTGAGAAGAGCCTAGCCTACTCCTCGGCTACCTCAAAGGGCTCCTCGTCGCTGAAACCCCATGGGAAGGGCGAAGGCCTGTCTCGGGGATAGAGCTCCAAGAGCCTCCTCCTGAGCTCCAAGTCGCGGGACGTGAAGGGAGCCCTCTCCCTCTGGAAGAGCACAGCCCTAACCTTAGATATGTAGGCCCCCACGGTGTCCGCCTTTACCAGGATCTCGTCCCTAACTTCCTTGTAGAGGGAGAGCTCGTGTTTTGTGATTTCAGGGTAGCCTACAGGCTTGACCTCGAACATCCTTGAGAGCTCATCGCTCAGCTCGTCGATGTCCACCTCGCTCCACCACGTGTAACGCACGTAGGTGTACTTGCGCCTCAACTCGGTATGAAGGATGCAACCGCGTAATATTTGATTATCTCAAAGCCTCGACGCCTGCTAAACCCTTTATCGTGGTAGCCGCGTATCATCAATGATACCGAATGAAGTACGACATAGTCATCAGTAACGGCCGCTTCATGGACGGCACGGGAAACCCGTGGCGGTGGGCCGATGTCGGCATAGTCGGCGACAACGTGAAGACTATAGGCGACCTGAAGGGAGCCGAGGCCGGGAAGGTCATTGACGCAGGGGGGCTAATAGTCGCCCCCGGATTCATAGACATCCACAGCCACTCCGACTTCCCCATACTCATCGACCCACAGGGGCTGAGCAAGATACACCAAGGCGTCACCACCGAGGTAGTGGGCAACTGCGGGAGCAGCGCCGCCCCCCTGAACGCTGCCGTCAAGGAGTACAAGAAGACCTACGCGCGGAGCTCCGTCCCTGAAGACTTCGAGTACGACTGGGAGACAATGGCCGGGTACATGGACAGGATCGATAGGCAAGGCGCCGCCCTGAACATAGCGCCCCTCGTGGGCCACGGCACCGTCCGCCAGAATGTTATGGGCCACGAGAACCGAAGGCCCACCTCAAAGGAGCTGAGAGAGATGAAGAGGCTCGTGGACGAGGCCATGAAGGACGGTGCCTGGGGGATGAGCACGGGCCTCATCTACCCGCCCAGCGTCTACGGCGACACCGAGGAGATCACAGAGCTCGCCAAGGTCGTGGCCGG
>WOR8_10006346_pt1 | contig 11367 bp, 6 predicted proteins | sample DeeMarSeWOR38_10_FD_19890 | JGI IMG/M metagenome (IMG submission 19890)
TCGTAATTTCAAGGCAAGCATTAGGATTTTTATCATATTCATTTTTATTGTAGAGTAAAATTCGTTGTGCTTTTATTGATTCTGTTAGTATAGGGACCAAAGCAGATTGTTTTCTCTTAATAGATACGGGATTTGAGATATTATATTCAAATAATTCTCCTAAATCTTTAGTTTGGGTTTGTACTTGAGATTTCATTTTATCATAAATATCTGTGTCAGACAAAGTATTTAAACTACGAGCGAACCCTCCAGAAGCAGCAGGAGCAGGAGGTGGGCGAGATCCTACTCTTCCAGCTACTGCTCTTTTCTTCATCGCCTTTGGGCTTGCTTCCATTTCCGCCATAGCGTAATCCTTAAAATCATCTATCTCTAATCCTTCTTCTATTTCTGATGGTCTTGCGCTTAAGATTTTTGGAGGCTGAATAACAGGTCTTTGGATGAAAATAGGTCTATAAAATTCGTAAATAAAAGAAACTGGCATCCCCGCAACCAATGAGAGTTCTATATCTTCCCAATCTTGATTAGTAGTGTTTTCAATTAGACTCCACCCCGAGAGTAAACATTTCTGCACCATTGCTTGTTCTTTACTCATTATTAGTCTGTAGGATGTTTTCCAGATTGGACTTTCCCGAATATAAGAGACGAAAATATTTCTTTCAATATCATCGTCTCCTCCAGATTCACAATTTATTTTAATATTTTTAGCGTCTTTCTTTTTTCCAGCAATAACGGTCTCAAGGAAGAATTTTAGATCCTTTTTAATCTCAGGATTTATTATATTGAAAGATTTAATTTCTGTGAATGGAATTTTGGTTATAACCTCGTCATCTTGTAGAAGAACTAATAATTTGTTAATTATTTTTTCAGTTTTGCTTAATTTTTCGATAAACTCGATTCCCATAATCTTTCCTGAAACTTTCTTTGCCCCTGTAACCGTTAAATCTACGTCAGCGCCCTTAATCTGCGTGATAAGAGACGAAAATGAATCCTTATCGGGGATGTTTAACATTATAGATTTTAATAATTGGGATGTATCTAAGGCAGCATCATATGAAATCGATGATATATATCCCTTTTCACTTGTATCTAATACAAAAAGAGACTTTAACACGTCGTTCATTTCGTCGATTTTAAATTCAAGTTCGAATGTACTTGATCCTTTTGAGATTCCCTCAAGGATATAGTACGAAACGCCATGTTTAAAAATAATTACTTTTTTAACTTTGAGTTTCGACATAGAAATATTATACAAACCAAATAATATAAATCTTAATAATGGAGAGTTAGAGATTATTTTCTAAGATTTCAATTAAATCTTCCTCAAGAGTTGACTCCCATTTTGGATTTTCAACTATTAAACCGATTAGATCATTATTTTCCTTGAAGAAGTAAAATGTAGGGATTTTCTTAAGATCAAATTTTGGATCAACTGCTTCTGGTGGGGAACGCTTCTTATGCCATATAGTCTCACCAGGTTTATGAAGAGCATTTACCATGATACCATATAATATTTTTAGATCAATATCATCAGAGTTCATTGATTTTACAATTTTTATCATGTGAGGTACATTTAGATTACAATCAGGGCACCAATCTGCTCCTAATGCTACAATCTTTAATTTCTCGTTTTTTTCCTTCAAAAGATTGTTGATTTTATCTAGTATTTCCTTTTTTGGCTCGTAGGTGTTATAATTAGGCATAATTTTTTTGCTGTATTGTTTTAGATAATCATCCGGACTCATTGTAGGAGATACGAGATCGTTCCATTTTAATTCTGATTCATCACTCATATTTCCTAGAAAGATCTTTTTTTTTAAAAGAATTGCTTTAATGAATGATAAAATCTTCAAATCTAAGTGGTACTAAATTAGCAATAAAATTGATTAATTATTATTTTTTATAATATTGAAATGTTTAAACAAGGTGAAAGAATATACTTAAATCCTTTAGAGGGAAATTACTCAATGTAAACCTAACTAAATCCCAAACAAGCATCCAAAATTTTGATGAAGAAATCGCAAAAGACTTTCTGGGGGGAGCTGGATATGCTTGTCGCTATTTATATGATAAATTACAAGAGAATACAGATCCCCTTTCCCCCGATAATATAATAATGATTATGACAGGTCCATTGATGGGTACATTTGCCCCAAATACTGGGAGATGGGTTGTCTGTTCTAAATCTCCCTACACAGGGATCTGGGGAGAATCAAATTGTGGAAGTTGGTTTGGAGCTGAGTTGAAGAAAGCGGGATATGATGGTTTAATTATATCTGGAGCCTCAAAGACTCCAGTGTACCTAGAAATTAACGATTACAAAATTCAAATACTAAATGCTGAAAGGTTATGGGGGAAAGGAACATATTATACTGCTAAGAGACTGAAGGAAATTTTTGGGAATAGCAAGGCCCAAGTGGCTTGTATAGGGCAAGCTGGTGAAAATCTGGTGAAGTATGCAAATATAATTTCAGAAGAACGAGCTGCCGGGAGAACAGGGATGGGAGCGATTTTTGGTTCAAAAAAACTAAAAGCCATCATTGTAAAGGGAAGCAATACAAAGATAGACGTAGCTAATGTAGAGAAATTAAAAATGGCTATTCAAGAGGCAAGAGAGAATGTGAAAGCTTCAATTGCCGCTAAAACATTAAAATTATTTGGAACATCATCTGGCTTAGACATGTACAATGTTACTGGAGAATTAGATATAAAATACTTCAATAAATCTAACTGGGATAAAGCTTCAAACATTTCGGGTGTAACTATGGCTCAAACAATTCTGATTAATAATCGATATTGTCACTCATGCGTAATCGGATGTGGTCGTAGAGTTGCAATCGCGGAGGGAAAATATCAAACAGAGGAGATTGAGGGACCAGAATATGAAACCATTGTAAGTTATGGGAGCCTCCTTTTAAATGATGACTTGGAATCCATTGTTTTTATGAATAAGAAATGCTTTGATTATGGTATAGATACGATCAGCTCTGGGGGAGTGATAGGATGCCTCACTCATCATTTTTATTTAGGAAATTTAACCTCTGAACAGCTTGATGGTATAAAACCAGAATGGGGAAATATTAAAGTTGCTGAAGAGTTATTAGAGAAGATAGTTCATAGAAAGGGGATAGGTGATATATTAGCTGAAGGGTCTGATATGCTCGGTAAGAAGTTTAACTTACCTCAAGATGAAATTGCTACAGTGAATGGTCTCGAAGTTACTTACCATGATCTTCGTTCAAATTATGGAATGGCGATTGCCTATGGGATGGGAGGGGCTCATAAAGGACCTTCTCATAATCTTTGTGACATGTACTATGTGTTGATGGGCATACCCTTTGAAGAAATTAACGCACCAACGGTTACACTAGATAATTACTCGGATGATCTGGATATGGTAAGAACTTGCTCAATCATGATGGATTATAGAGCCCTATATAGTTCTTTAATTATGTGCTCCTTTTGTAACCCATTACCTTCTCAAGTTGCTGCTCTGATTGAACAGGCTATTGGAATAAAATTCGGACTCGATGAGATAAAATCATATGGTGAGAGAATCTTGACCATAAAACGCATGTTCAATATTAAGATGGGCTTAACTTCTAAGGATGACAGATTACCTCAAATTCTTCTAAGACCCTTTACTGAAGGGGGTTCAAAGGGAAGAACTCCAGATTTTGGGAAATTAAAAGAACTTTTTTATGAATATCGCGATTGGGATAACGTGACAGGTAAACCAAGTAAAAGTAAATTAAATTCGTTAAAAATAATGTAATAAACTGCTGATAATTAAATGTTTTTCAGTTTTTAATTGCCATCAACTTCTCTAATAGGAACATTGCTCTAATAAGAACAATAGCTTTAATGAATCATAATTTTATAGAAATCACATGGATCTTACATTAAAAAGAAAAAAATACATTTCAGAAATTTAAAATTGAATTAAGTTATTCAGATATTCCCAATATTTTTTTTAGCATAAATATTACTCCCTTTTTGTCTAAAGGATCGTTGGAATTTCCACATTTAGGTGACATGACGCATGCAGGACATCCATTTTCACTCCTACAGTTACAGGATTGGATTAATTTATACGCAAGTATCATTAATTCAGTTAAGTTAAAATACAATATTTCAGATATACCAATTCCCCCCTTGTATCCATCATAGAGGTAAATTATCGGTTGTTGTTTTACAGGATCAAAATCAATAGAAACACCTCCCAAATCCCACCGAGATATTTGTGCTAGGGCGGGTGCAATTGCGATCAATGCATGCTCAAGTGCGTGAATTGTCCCCCCGAGGTCATAGCCACTCAATTCTAGATCTTTTTGATATTCAAAAGGTATTGTAAACCACACGGCCTGCGAATCAAATGATCTAACTGGGATATCCTCTAGGGGATGCCTTGATCTTATATCTTGGGTAAAAGTGTCAATAACCTTGTAGGAATAGTATTCGTGCTCCACACGAACATTCCCAAAGAAGGAATCGATTTGGCTCTCAGCACCCACTTTATTTTGATATAGAACTTCAAAAGGGTTAATTTCTGTGTGTTTCAAAGACTGAGTATAATAATCTACATTATTTTTTTTTAGATAGACAACTCGATTCTCGATGTCGAGCTCATCAACAACATAAGATTCAGCTTCATAAAGATATACAGCACCTTGATGGAGATCTCGAAATACAAAGTTCTCATCCTCAATAGTTAGAAGTTCTTCCTTTACTCCTGTTTTTAATAAAACCTTATAACTTCTTGTAGATATATCGCTTAACCCAAATTTCTCATTTGGGAAAAAGTCACGATTCCAATAATATTTCTCCCCTCGTTTCATAAGTAATGAATCTGAAATGAGTTCTTCTAGGCATTCAAGGAATAAATGAGAGTCTTGAACTCCAAATTTAAGAGAGTCCTCAACTTTGATTGGAATTTCTTTTGATCCACAGCACAGGTGATTCTTAATTATATCTTTATTATTCAGTGTAATGAGAATTTCTTCTCTAATAGGTCCAAAGAGCTGATCTGGATTATGGATATAGAATAAATCCAATGGATCGGGCATCGGAACGAGAGTGGAAATTGAGAGGTCTGTACCTCTGCCAGAGCGCCCGATCTGTTGTTTGAAGCTTGAAATAGTTCCCGGGAATCCAGAACTAATCGTGGCATCTAAAGAACCGATATCAATACCCAACTCAAGGGCATTCGTAGAACTGATCCCTAAGATTTTTCTACTTTTGAAATTCTGTTCAATTTCTCTCCTTTTTGATTTACTTATTCCAGCTCGATAACTGAAAATTTGATTCTTCATAGCTGGAAGTGCTTCTCTGGTCCATATTGCTTGTAATTCAGCCATTTTCCTCGATAATGTGAATGTAAGCGTTTGGATACCCTTTTGGTATTTTAAGTGGCTTACAAAAAGATTTTTAGTTTCTTGGTGAGGAGAACGATATTTTTTGGAGACTTGGTCAAATGGTAAATCCCATAAAATAACTTCTTTTGCTCCAGAAGGGGAGTCATCTCTATCTACAACGAAAATTTTCTCCCCAACTAGCTTCTCACAAAATTCTTTGGGGTTATAAGTTGTAGCACTTGAGAGAATCCACTGCGGTTTAACATTATAAGTATCTAGTATTCGCTTTAATCGTCTAAGTAACAGGGCAAAATTTGAGCCAAACACACCCCTATAAATATGAATTTCATCTAGAACTATGTATTTCAGATTCTTACAAATTCTCCTCCAATTTTGCTTAAACCACGGTAAATAAAAATGGAGCCCAAAAGGATTGGTAATGATAATATTTGCATTATTTAAGATGAATCTTTTTTCACTTGCTTCCACATCTCCATCATATACACCGATTCTATTTTGTTTAATATTAGTCCCTGATAAAAACTGTGATAATATAGAAAATTGATCTCTTGCTAATGCCTTGGTAGGAAAGACATATAAAGCAGTCGTTTTTGGTTGCTCTAAGATTGATTGCAATACAGGAAGGTTATAACAAAGACTTTTTCCAGATGCTGTTGATGTGACAATTACAGTGTTTTTACCATCTCTAATTGAATTTATTGCATCCACTTGATGTTTCCAAAGCTTAATATTATTAATATCCAACCAACGTTGAAGTCGGCTCTTTAGAGGTTTTTTTAAAACACCATATTTCGCAACCTGAGGAGGAATGTGTTCGATATGGTAAATCTGATCCTGATAATAATCTTGAGATTTCAAATACGATAAGAAGTTTTCAAAATCGACCATAACTAGCTTCTATAGTAATAATTATCAAATTTAATTAAAAATTACAAGGGGAAGAGATTTATTTATTTTTTAAAGCTTGTAATTTCTTACCATAATCGTGAAGAGCAAGAAATGCTTTACCGGCCCTTCGCACGGAAGGGAAAACTATGAAATCATCTGTAAGAAGTTTATTTGTATATTTTTCCCGATGTTTTCCAGGATACTGGGGTAGAATCAACATAAACGTCTTATTAAGGGATTCTGTGAACTCTCGAAGTTGAATAATGTTATTATAATATCTGTTAAAATAATCGCTGGAAAACTCATCTTCCCAGATATCTGTTTCAATCATAACAAGGTCAATACCTTCTTCAATTGCTGCTTTCGCAACCTTAAGATATGTTTCGGATCTTGATATCCATGGCATATCCAATGGATTTTTTAGACTGCCAATCTTTATTGGATAGATCTCTCGCAGTTTTTCCAGACTTTCCCCCTCAAAATATGGAACTTTAAGTCCTAATTCTGTTAAAATGTTAGTGTCAATAATCCCAAATCCGCCCGACCACAGAATAAGCAAAACACGCTTCCCTTGGGGGTATTTTACATCATCTAGGTTCTCCCCTGATTTTTTAAATCTTTTTATATAACTGTGAAACATATAAAGATAATCAATCATATCATCCATTGATGTAGGAACTTCAATGATGGGTGTTTGTTTTACTACTGCTTCCCAGATCTTTTTGTTGGATCCTATAGATCCAGTATGGGTTAAAACCGCAGTTCTAGCTCTCTCAGTTTTTCCTCCATTCATAAATAGCACGGGTTTTTTCATACTTTTTAAGGTTTGAAGAAATTTTCTTCCTTCATGTGGGTGTAGTCGTGAAAACCCTTCAAAGTACACACCGATAATATCTGTGTCGTCGTCATTATTGAAATAGTCTAGAAATTCTGAAATTTGTAAATCCAGACAATTACCCACACTCGCACCTTTTGAATATCTTAAATTATACCGTTTTGCTCCAATTCTAATTGTTTGAGAATGTAAGTCTCCAGATTGAAAAACAAACGATATATTTCCTGGTTCAGTTGGTAAAAATGGCTCATAAGATATGTGTCCCTTTGGAGAATATACTCCCATACAATTAGGACCAATTGCTCTTATATGGTTTTCTCGATCACTTAAAATGAGCATTAATTCCCTTTCAATACGTTTTCCCAAATCATCAGATTCTCCCAGTCCTGCTGTAAAGATATGCATAGTATTGATTGGTTTTTGGTCGAGTAAAGCTTTCAGGGATACGGCAATTTTATCGCGTGCTACTGCTAAAATTAGCAGGTCTATAGTTTCTTCAGGTATTTCATCCAAACTTTTCAAACATTTCATCCCAAATAATTCATCAACCTCAGGATTAATAAGGTATATTTTAGAATCATCATATTTATGCTCTTTAAACCCCATCAAGAAGTAGTCAAGTTTTTCACTTGCTTTATAAATTGCTACATTTTGAGGATTAAATAAGATATCAATTTTATTACGAGACTCATTCATATGTAAGACCTTTGTAAAAGAAGTGATAGTACCAATTCTTCAACTTTTTTCTTATTGATATTGAAAATTAATTTTGACCTTTAGCTTTTATTTTTTAATTTGCGCCAAAATTAAACCTATAATACTCAAAACTAATTCACAACCATTTTTAATAGGAATAACATCAAATTTAAATAAACCAATAACCATTACAAGTACATATGTCTGATTCTGAATGGAGCAAAATTGATTTTCAACAATTTGCAAATGAATATGGTAAAGATGTAGTAGTTAACCATGCTCCGACCATTCTTTATTCAAAAAAGGATAAAGAACACGAAGCATATACCTCTTTGATAATGTTTTTCTTCCTTACTGGGGGTTTGCTCATTTATATTGCTCTCTCGTATTTCTTGTACCCATTTTTTTTCCAATTAACCTTATTTATCATTATCATTGTGGTAATAATTGTTATTGATGTGTTCTTAATTATCAATTACCAAAGATCAAATATATATATTAGACCGTTAGAATGTTGGTTTGAAATTTATAAGGGAAAACAAGCAGGCGAATTTGAGCATTTTTGTTTTACATACTATCCAATCTTTAGCGGGAAATGCCATCCTAATGCTGCGATGAATGTGATCTACAAATTGTATCAAGAAGAAGTATTAAAAAGTAAAGTAGATATCACTCAGATTGAAGTCTATTTAAAATTACCATCGGACACCAAAAAGCCACCCGAAGCAATCGGTTTCTTTTTCCAATACGCTGAAGGAGCTCCCTTTAAAGAGGAAACCCCAGATCAGATGAGATGGAAATTCTTCCCGATTAAAAAGTCCCAGGATGAAAACTTCCTAGCAATTGCTAATTGGGAACATCAATACGAATGGAAAGATGATTTAGAATACGATTATGATAAATTACATGAATACGCTCCTTGGGTAATACATAAATGGACTGATTTAAATTTAAAGTATTTAACAGACGATTTTAAAACGGATTTTAATTGGAATTTCAGAAATATCGATTCTAAGCCTAAATTAACATCGTGGCAAGGAAATTTGGGAGAGCAAACCTACCAAAATCAAAAATCCTCAGAAAGCATTAAGATCATCCGTGAGGCAATTAATAAAATTATAGGTCAAAATACCGAATTTAGGAAAATTAGAGATATTAAAAACAAAATTCCTGATATAAAAATATACTTTAGAGATTTAAATCTCTGAAGTCTTTGTCTGATTTTCTTCCATTCTCTTTACTAACTACTTCATATAAATAGACTGAAAACTATATTACATAATATTTCAATATAAAACTAAAAACAATTAATTGTGAAAGATTAAAAAAATTATTATTATCTTACTAACGATAAGAAAGAGAGGTAAAAAATAAATTGGAATCATTGAAAAGTATGTCAAATCTTGAAATCCCCACAAACAGAATGTCTTACAATAAAAAAACTTGCGTTCTCTCAATAAGAATATTGGATTTTATGTTTGTTGGTATCTACAAGAAATCTACTAGGTTAAATGTAATACTAGACGACATTTTTGCTTCTTTAGGGGAAACTCACTTGAATCGAGGTGATATATATATTATCGATTTTGTAACGGGTATTATGTTTGCAGAAGATCAGAAGTTAAAGCGCTTGAAATTACCTAAACAAGAGAAAGTCACTGAGAAGCAAGATAAGACCCCAAGAAAACAAAAAGCTAGCAAAAGAAAGGATATAGAGGCTTTTGACATTGAAGAAGAAGAATATTATGAGGGAGTCGATGAAATGGTATCCTCAATTTCTGATGATACTGCAGCGGGTGAATTTGGAGAAGCAAAATTTATGGAAGAACATTCAGAAGAACTATTACTAAAAAGGGACAAAACAGAGACGTACGAAGCTGAAAGAGCAAAAGAGGTTACAAAAGCAAAAAAAAGATCTAAACCACTACTAGCACCTTCTCCAGCGAGATCATCGATGCCAGAGCCTAAAGCTGCGGCTAAACCCCCTCCTGCACCACCAGCTGATTCCTTAGGAGGACCAGGAGCCGCCCCACCATCCGCCCCTGCTCCTACGATAGTAAGCCCAGAAGAACCACAACCAAAGGTTTATGAGATAAACATGGGGCTTCAGTATTACTCCGTTATGATGGAACAGAGAAGTTATCTGTTCTACGTTTATTTTTCCCATGAAGAATTGAAAATAGTAGATGAGGAGGGAAAAACAGTCTATCAAACGACAATTAAGATTGTAACTACTAAGGAAGAACCTCCCGTTTTAGACCTCAAAATTGAAGGGGAAGGGTTTGAAGTCCATCCAATCTTTGGGAAAGTGGAAGTTAAAAAAGATGCGGTAAATCCCCCAGTTATGATTTTTTCAATCATGCCCCTGAAATCAGAAAAGAAAAAGAAGAAGAAAAGGGAGACGGAAAGGAAGTTCTTAAATGTCTACATCGAATTTGAGGAAAAGATAATTAGTCATACTATTTTATCCATAATAGTCCAACCTAAATTCTTCCGGCTTGATATTGGACCATTCCATTTAAATGTTAGTAAAAAAGCTGCGGCTATTATCTCATTTATATCTGTTTTGATTGCTGGTGGATCTCTGATCTTTATGCTTTTTTCCGTTGATTCTTCGTCTTCTTTTATAGATTACATAAGCGGTCTCGCTCCAGGATTAGGATCGATATTATTCGTTGTAATTTTCTTATATACTCTCTTGAAGGAGGGGATTTACCCATTGAAAGAGAAAATCAGCGCATTCTTAAATTTCGACCAAACAGGAGTCCTAATTAAATAAAAAAAATATGTTCAATGTAAATTTCTTTTTTTATTTTTGATAAAAAATTAAAAAAAAAATAAGAATTTAATATTGCTCTTACTATGCATCGGTGTCATCATAAGTGATTAAATTATTCTCAAAGAGATATTCACCAGGATTCCAATCTTCAAAAAGGTTTGTTACCGAGTTATAATCACTAGAAGGAATAAGCCAGATCTTAGCACCTTCAGGATGATTGTCATCATTTATATATGGCAAGTCTCTATTGAGGTTTAAAGAACCATAAAGGTAGATTTCACCGTCTAAGTCAGTGAAACCACTTTTAATAAGTACATTAGGTTCTTCCCAAGGATCTATGTAGTATATCAGGCTATATTCTGTATCTAATAAGAGATCGAAGCCATAGAATTCATACTCAAACAAAGGTCCTGCAAGGTTGTATTTCAGATTCCCCCTAGCTTCATCCAGTTTTATTTCCCAAGTTACGGGATCCTTCTCGTAGAGTAAAAGATAAGCAACATCGGTGTCATCGTAAGTTATCAAATTATTCTCGAAAAGGTAATCTTCAGGATGCCAACCTATCATCTCATACGTATCAGCATCATAATCTTCAGATAATACAAGCCATATCTTGGCACCACCTGGATAGTTTGCATCATTAGGATGTGGTAAGTCCATGTTAAGTTCGGAAGAACCATATATGTGGATATTTCCATCTTTATCAGTTAAATTACTTCCAATGTGTGCTCCAGGATTGTCTCCAGGCCAATCATCTGCATAGTAGATCAAATCAAACTCTTGGCTTTCTGAAAGAT
>WOR8_10008462_pt1 | contig 11366 bp, 11 predicted proteins | sample DeeMarSeWOR38_10_FD_19890 | JGI IMG/M metagenome (IMG submission 19890)
ATTTAGGGAATTAAGTTACTATCAGAGAGCTGAATTCATTGAAAAAGGGGGCTGGGATATAATGCCCGGGCAAGAAAAGGCTGGCTATCTTGTATCCCGAGCATGCGCCGACGGGCTTGAACTTCTTATCAAAGAATGAGATAAATGATATAGCTGTTAAAGGTGATTCATAATTATTTTATGTGGGTCACCTTTTTTTGTTGGTGTATTATAAGGCATTGGTGAAGGATTTTAACTGATGATGGGGTATGACAATCAATGGAACGAAAAATTACCTAGAGACCACTAAACAAATCCGTGTAAAAATATCCGCTCAACATATCAATATCGGCACTGAAATAGCTCTTTCAAAGTTGCATATAACTCCAACGATTCGGTATATATCAGTTTTAAAATTCTTTTGGATACCAGTTTGTAATCACAACTCAGAAGGGTAAATCCGAGCCCATGGATTTGCCCTCCAGAATGGTTTTCTGTATATATGAAAACCGTGATTAAACCGGGAATTTCGGAGATGGAATTTGCCGGTATGGCGGAAACTTATGCCAGAAAATTCGGACATCAAGGCAAGATACGAACAAGGCATTATCAGACCGAAGGCTATCCCTGGCATATTCTCAGCGGAACAAACAGCGCCAGGGTGGGGCTGTTGGATGCTGCCGCCAGCGGTAAAGGCACATCTGCAGCTTTTCCGGTCGGGGCCGGAAACAAAAAACTTTCGAGAAGCGAATCGATCATGGTGGATATGGGTTTGGTGTTAAACGGATACCATAAGGTTTCGTTTATCGGACACGGCATCGGACTTGAAATTGTGGAGCCGCCCTTCATCGCCAAAAATAGAAAAGAGCCGCTTGAGCCGGGAATGACGCTTGGCCTGGAACCTAAGATGGTCTAGAAAACGCGTTCGCTGCCAGTATAGAAAGCGTATTTGTCGTCACCGCAACAGGTTCACGTTTGATTACCAGAATTCCGGTTGAGGTGTTTATATGTTGAACAATTGAAGCTTGAAGATAGCCTTATTACCATATCTATAATAATGCAGAAATCAAACTTTACTTTTACGGGCAAACGGGCTCAACAGGCTAACCGGCCAACCCAATCTGCTCCAGGAGGATATATACTACATGAACGGACTGTTGAACGATAGTAGAGACGCCAGAACATTAATGAACGTTGCCTTAGGCAAGGAAAAAGCTGATCGGGCCATTGTGAACGCCAAACTGATTAATGTTTATACCGGTGAGATATTGGATGACCATGCGGTCAGCATTAAAGGCAAATGGATCGCCTATGCGGGCAATAATCCTGACGATACCATCGGACCGCAAACCGAAATTATTGATGCAGGGGGTAAAACCGTGATCCCCGGTTTGATTGATGGCCACACCCATATTGCGTGGATGTACACGGCCAGTGAATTTTTAAAATATGTTATCAAAGGCGGCACAACAACCGTGATTACGGAAACATTGGAGCCTTTCCCCGTAGTCGGCTATGCCGGTGTGGTTGACTTTTTGGAGTCTTTAAAGCATCAACCCATCAAAATTTTAGCCACCGCACCGGTAATGATATCCATCAGTCACACCGCGCGCGGCATCTCACGGGAGGCGCTTCAAAAATTGCTTGACCGGGATGAGGTTATCGGACTGGGCGAATCATACTGGCAGGCCGTGATTCAAGAACCGGATCTGTTGCTTCCGCTCTTTGAACAAACGCTGCATGCCGGTAAAACCATTGAAGGTCATACCGCAGGCGCCAGTGAGAAGAAACTGACCGCATACGTAGCCAACGGAGTTTCTTCCTGCCATGAACCAATTAATGCGGAGCAAGTCTTAACCAGGTTGAGAATGGGTCTGCATATCATGGTCCGCGAAGGCAGCATCCGCCGGGATCTGGAAGATATTGCCAAGATCAAAGACAACGGAATTGATTTACGGCGATTGATTCTTGCAACCGACGGCGCATCGTCTATAGATTTGATTGAAAAAGGCTACATGGAATATGTGGTTCAAAAGGCCATTGACAGTGGTTTTGATCCGATTGCGGCGATACAGATGGCCACGCTGAATGTTGCCGAACACTTTGGCCTTGACGGCTTCATTGGTGGAATCGCGCCGGGCCGTTATGCCGATTTGGTGATTATTCCGGATATCAACACAATCAATGCAAAGGTCGTTATCAGCAACGGCAAGGTAGTTGCAAGAGACGGAAATCTTTTAGCTGTTCCCAGAGAACACGCGTTTGCAAAAGAGAGCTTAACCAGCGTGCATCTTTCAAAAAAATCGGATCCATCTGATTTTGTTATTAAGGTTCCGCATGCTGCCAATCAGGTTCAGGTGAGAGTTATCGAAATGGTTACCGATCTGGTCACCGCTGATACTGAATTGACTTGGCCAGTTAACAATGGTGAGCTTAAAGCCGATGTCGATCAGGATATGTTAAAGATCGCAGCTATAGATCGAACTCACAAATCCGGCGAAATCTTTGTCGGATTTATCAAAGGATTCGGCCTGAAATCCGGTGCCATGGCATGCAGTGCAGCCTGGGATACGTCGGATATCATCGTTGTCGGAGCGAGCGATGCGGATATGGCTACTGCCGTGAATCGTATTGAGGCATTGCAGGGAGGATCGGTGGTTTGCGACAACCGTAAGGTGATTGCAGAGCTACCGATGCCGATTTTCGGCCTGGTTTCCGACCTGCCGATGGAGGAAATCGCCCAAAAGTCACAGGAACTTAAAGATGCGGCATCAAATTTGGGAGTCCCCTTCCCCGATCCATTTTTAAGCCTGATCACCCTTACCGGAGCTGCAATTCCCTATTTGCGAATATGTGAGGAAGGACTGGTGAATTTGAAAGACGGGAAAAAATTGCCGCTTTTCGTTAAATAAATAATTCAAAAGTCAACTTCCCTTCCAACATCCTTATTTCTTGTCAAATCAAGTGTCATATACTACCGCTTGATTTACTCAAAAAAAGGCATTAAGTTAAAAAACGAATTGTTAAGGATACCAGGCCGATTTATCCATAGGAGATTTTGCACCATGGCAAAATATGAATTACTGGAAGGCAAACGGGTTCTTTTAGCGGACGACGAACCGGATGTGTTGGACACATTGGAAGATCTGCTGCCGATGTGTGAAACTGTAAAAGCTGCCAGCTTTGGAGAAGCCAAAGAATATTTGGAAAATCAATATTTCGATCTGGCGATTCTGGATATTATGGGAGTTGAAGGCTACGCACTTTTGGAAATCGCCACCATTAGAAAGGTTACCGCTGTAATGTTAACCGCCCATGCCCTCAGCCCTGAAAACATTGTGAAGTCATATAAAGAAGGTGCGGCCTCTTATCTGCCTAAAGAAGAAATGATTAACATCGCATCTTTTTTAAACGATGTCCTGGAAGCCAAAGAACAGGGAAAGAATCCCTGGATCCGATGGTTTGACCGCATGGCTTCCTTTTTTGAAAAGAAATTTGGCAAGGATTGGCAGGCAAATGATAAGGACTTCTGGGAAAAATTTCCATTTTATTGAAGATCTAATAGGCAATCTTCAACTGAAAATCGGCAATTGCTTCAATAATGTACTTTTTTCACTCATCTGAAATCTGGCAGGAATTTCCCCAATTGGTAGCAGGGCTTCTGGTCGTAGATAGTGTTCATCAAGATCTTAATGCCGAATCCTATCTTCAGAGATGGTGCCAACGTGCCCGCAAACGATTAGAAGAAATGTCGGAATCCCAAATGCCCGAAATCGCCGCCTGGAGAAAAGCCTTTTCTCAAATGGGTCTGAAACCCACCAAATATCGTTGTGCAGCAGAGGCCCTGTTGCGCCGGTTCAAGCGTGAATTTGACTTACCCCGCCTGCACCCCTTGGTTGACCTTTGCAACGCTATTTCCTTAGCATTTGCACTTCCAGTAGCAGTCTTTGACCTGGAGACCATCGCAGAATACATCGAAGTCTGCCATGCAAACGGTTCAGAACAATACCTGGCTTTTAACAAAGAGTTGGAAAACCCTTCTCCCGGCGAAGTGATCTTCAGAGACGCCGCCGACCAGGTTCATGCCCGTCGATGGACGTTTCGTCAAAGCAAGCTCTCAACCGTTTCTCCGGAGACCAGGCAGATTCTCATTATCAGTGAAGGCCTCCACGAATCCGCTTCGCAGGATGTACCGGAATTGATAGAAAAATTATCTGAAGAGATCACCGCTATCGGCGCAACCATACGCAAAAATGTTATCCTGAGTGCCGAAAAACCGAAGTTGGATTTCGAAAAGGCATAAACGGGTTTCAAAAAAAGTTGCTTAATCCACCCAAACCTGTTCAATCTGCAAAAATCGGTCGTAATGATCCATAGCCTCGTTATTTCGTAAATTTCATACTTGACAAAGCGTACGTTATGGCGTACCATTTAAGTGCGTAAAATATAATGCAACAGAGGTCAATCATGCCCACCTTAACAGCAACTGAAGCACGATCAAAGCTTTATCGACTCATTGATCAAGCAGCTTCGTCCCACGAGCCAATCGTCATAACAGGTAAACGCGGAAGCGCGGTACTTATTTCAGAGGATGATTGGCGATCCATACAGGAAACCTTGTATTTGCTTAATATTTCTGGCATGCGGAAATCAATTCGGGAAGGTTTAGCCACCCCAATCGAGGAATGCACTGAGGAACTTGATTGGTAATGTGGCGAGTCGTATTCACAAAACAGGCTCAAAAAGACGCCAAAAAATTGTCTGCTGCCGGCCTGCGATCGAAAGCTGAAAAATTGCTGGACATCGTGCGTGAAAATCCCTATCATTCACCTCCTCCGTTTGAAAAGCTAATAGGCGATTTATCGGGAGCCTATTCTCGGCGCGTAAATATACGACACCGATTAGTTTACCAAATTCTTGATGATGAAAAAGTGGTCAAAGTTATTCGAATGTGGACACATTATGAATAGCTTGGTTCCAATAATCGGGAGTATCCATTATGAATGAAAAGGGAAAGTTTTCCTCCATTGAAGTAATCGGAGAACGACTGGCACAGCACAGATACATTACAGATCAATCGCTGGCGACGGTCATTTATCTCGCTTACCATCTCCGCAAGCCCATATTTTTAGAAGGAGAGCCGGGGGTTGGGAAAACTGAAGTCGCGCTGGTTCTTTCGGAGATCCTGGCCACAAAGCTTATCAGACTCCAATGCTACGAGGGATTGGACGCGAATTCAGCTCTGTATGAATGGAATTATCCCAAGCAGTTGCTGCGCATTAAAATGGATGAGCAGTGTGGTTTGTCTCCGGAAGAAATGGGCCATGTCATATACAGTGAGCCGTATTTGATCAAAAGACCCTTGCTTGAAGCCATCCAACGTTCTGAGGGAAGCTCGCCGGTTCTGTTGATCGATGAACTGGATCGTGCCGATGAGGAATTTGAGGCTTTTTTACTCGAGATCCTCTCGGATTTTCAGGTATCCATTCCTGAAATTGGTACCTTGAAAGCCACCCACAAACCGATGGTGGTGATTACGTCTAACCGAACCAGAGACATCCACGATGCGCTCAAGCGACGCTGCCTTTATCATTGGATCGACTACCCCGATCTGGATAAAGAAATAAAGATCATCCAGGCACGGGTTCCCCATCTGGAAGCGTCCCTGACCCATCAGGTAGCCATCTTCATGCAGAACATCCGCCAGGAGGATCTTTTGAAAAAACCGGGCATATCCGAAACCCTTGATTGGGCGGAGGCTCTTCTCAAACTGCACCGTGGTGTCCTGAATGAGGAAACCTTGGAGCAGACCCTCGGTTGCATCCTCAAATACCGCGAAGATATTTTAAAATTCCAATCGAGCATATGGGCGGATCCCGATAAGCGGAAACATCTATTAACCTCCTATTCCAACCATCATGATGGATGAGACTATCCCGACTTCCCAGCAATCCGACAAGGGATTGATCGAAAATATCGTCCGGTTTTCCAACCTGTTGCGGGAAAACGGTGTTTCGGTATCTTTGCCTGCTGTCTTAGATATCTTCGAGGGTTTACCTTTGATTGATTTTTCCAACCTCGATGTATTTAAGTGTTTACTTCAGGTAAATCTCGTTTGCCGCAAAGAAGACATCACTAAATTCGATAGGTTATTTTATGCGTATTGGTTGCCGGAAAAGAGAAGCAGATTGAAGACCCAGAGAGAGCGTAACGGCGAAGATGAAGAAGAACCGGATGGGATCTCTTCCCTTATCGAGAAAATGACCGATGTCAGAAGCCCGGATGACGTTGCAACAGTGGCGGCCAGGCAAGCGACCCTTCGCTACAGTCCGGATTCCCCTCCCAAGATAGGTCAAACGCAGGATCTCAGTTTCGTAGCCTCCAAAGCCGTATACGAATATATCTGTAAATTGCTACAGCCGCTGACCAACCGGATAAGTCGTCGATTTAAATACACAATTTGCGGTAAAGAAATAAGTCTCAGGAGAATACTCAGAAAAAACATGCAATTTGGAGGGGAACTCATTTTTCTTGATTTTAAAAAGAAGAAATTAAAAAAACGACGTGTTATCTTTTTTTGCGACGTCAGCGGATCAATGGACATTTATACCCTGATGATTCTCCAATTCATCCATGCGCTTAAACGGATCGATCGTCGCACGGAGATCTTCTTTTTTTCAACAGATCTTTCCAGGGGAACCCATTATTTCGATGGGGGTGATTTCGCTTCCATCATATCAGAGCTTCCGGGAGTTGTTGCGGACTGGAGTGGCGGCACACGGATCGGCCATAGTCTTAGACGCTTTAATGAGACCTACGGCAAACGGTTACTTTCGAGCAAATCCATTGTAATGATTTTCAGCGACGGTTGGGACCGGGGCGAAGTCGATATGCTCGAAAGGCAAATGGATTTTTTTAAGCGCAAGGTATATAAGATCATATGGCTCAATCCCTTATCGGGAACAAAGGATTATCAACCAATTTGTCAGGGAATGAGCGCAGCGCTTCCCCATGTGGATTACTTTTTGCCCATGGGCGCTCCGCAGGATCTCCATCTTTTGAGCCACATGCTGGAAAAGCTGATTGCTTAGTTTGTATGATGAATGCTTATGAAAGTTTTGATTGCACCAATGACCATTGATCATTATGACGAAGTGATCGCTCTTTGGAAGGTATCCGAAAATATTGGTCAGTTCATGAATTTTTCCTGTTTTTCTTCTCTTCTAATGCATCGAGAATTTTTTCGGGTGTTATGGGCAGCTCCATGAAGTCAACGCCGATGGCATCGTAAATGGCATTCACAATCGCCGGGGCCGGGGATAACTGGGTACCTTCACCGGCTTCTTTAGCTCCGAACGGTCCGATGGGATCGTCGGTCTCCACCTCAATGGCTTCAATTTCCGGCATTTCCAGAAACGTCGGGAAACCATAGTCGAGAAACGAGGGATTCATTACCTGCCCCTTCTCTACGATTACATTCTCATATAGCGCCTGTCCCATGCCCCCGACCACAGAGCCTTCCAGTTGTCCCTCCACCAACATGGGATTGATGGCCCGGCCGCAGTCATGGGCCGTCACCATCCGCAAAAGTTTGACCTTGCCTGTGTGAAGATCGACGTCGACCTCAGCGGCCTGGGTCATGAAGGAGTAACTGGGAGCAAAATTGCCGTCTTCTTTAAACAGGGTGGTCGGTTCCGTAGCCGGTGCCATCCATGATCCTCTGCCGACAATGGGCATGGGCAGATCCGCATACTGGTAAGATTTTATGGCTTCTGACAATGTCATCCCCTTTTCAGGTGAACCCTTTACGAAAATGTTGCGGTCTTTGGCCACAAGATCGGCCACATTGGCTTCGAGTTTATCGGCGATGAAATTACACAATTTTTGCTTAACGGAGATCGCTGCCAGTCGGGCTGCATTTCCGGCCCGAACCGTAACCCCGCTTCCAAAAGTTCCGGGATCAAGGGGCGTAATCCCGGTGTCGGCGGCCGTGATTCGAATGTCTTCGATGGGCACACCAAGTTCCTCGGCCACGATCTGGCTGATCACCGTTTCAGCTCCCTGTCCGATGTCGGCAGCTCCCGAAAGCACATTGACCGCACCATCACGTCCGAGTTGGACCACCGCTCCGGAGCTGATATGACTCATATTGCTCACCCCGCTGGGAAAGGAGGCGCCGGCCAAGCCTACACCCCTGCCCAAGGGCAACTTCCCGCGCTTTTCCTTCCACCCAATGGCATCGGCTGCTTTCTTTACCGAATCGGAAAACCCACAGGTATTGATAATAAACTTGGCCGGATGGGGCTCTCCGGCATGAATGCTGTTCTTAATCCGAACCTCGGCCGCATCCAGTCCGAGTCGTGCAGCAATCATATCCAGTTGTCGTTCCACTGCAAAACGGGCTTGGGGAATACCATGTCCCCGCATGGCACCGCCCACCGGTTTGTTGGTATAGACATGGTAGCCCTCGTAGATCAGATTCGGCACGCGATAGGGGATCATCAGAAAATAACACGACAAAGCGATCATGGTCGGTGCTGTGCTGTTGTATGCTCCGCCGTCCGCATGAGCCTGGAATTTTTGAGCCAGGATGGTTCCGTCTTTTTTCATTCCGGTCTTTACCGTAATATACATGGGATGTCGCTGTCGAGTGCAGATGAACACCTCTTCTCTTTCGTAAACAAATTTTACCGGTTTGCCCAGCTGGATCGCAAACCAGGCCGCACAGAAATCTTTGGCGAACAAATCAATCTTTTGCCCAAAACCGCCACCCACCTTGGGTTTGATGACCCGCACCTTACTTTCCGGAATCTGAAGGGTATTGGATAGATTTCGTCTCAGAAAGAACGGTATCTGGGTGGATGACCAGATGGTGAGTTCTCCGTTTAAAGGGTCAAATTGCGCAAGGGCTGCATGGGGTTCTAAGGGAGCGTGATTGACGGGCTGAGAGTAAAAGATATCCTCAAAAATAGCGTCGCATTCGGCAAAGGCCTTTTGCACGTCGCCAAATTCTTTTTTGATGGCAAAGGAGGTGTTGTTCTTTATGCCTTCATGAATCTCAGGAGCGCCTTCTCTTTTGGCTTCCAAGGGATCGAAGACGGCCGGCAACTCCTCATAGTCCACCTTGATCAGCTCCACGGCCTCCTCCGCAATCTCAGGGTCAATCGCGCAGACGGCGGCCACATCATCGCCGATGTAGCGTACCTTGTCCTTGGCCAGGGCATACACGCCTTTTACGCCCGGCAGTTTCTCGGCTCTTGAGGTGTCAATGTTAAGAATTTTAGCGTGCGGAACCGGACTTCTCAGGATCTTGCCAAATAGCATACCCGGAAGGATGAGATCATCCGTAAATAGGGCGGTTCCTTTTACTTTCTGGGCCGCATCCATCATCGGCAAGCGCGCGCCGACAACATTTAATTCTTTTCCCATCTAAAACTCCTTGCCGCTTTGCTCGGTGACGCTCATCACGGCTTCAAAGATTTTTTTGTATCCGGTGCAACGGCAGAGATTACCGGCCATTTTTCTCTTAATCACTTCCTCGGTGGGGTGCTTTTCTTCATCAAGGATGGCTTTGGCCGTTAAAATCATCCCGGGTGTGCAGAAACCACATTGAAGCCCACCGTTTTCAACAAAGGACCGTTGCAATGGATGCAAATCCCCGCCTTCAGCCAATCCTTCAATAGTTAAAATTTCTTTGCCGATCGCATCAACGGCGAGCATTATACAAGACAGATAGGCATCTCCGTTGATCAGTACGGTGCAGGCACCACAGGCACCCAGATCACACCCTCGCTTTGTGCCCATTAATCCAAGCTTGTCCCGCAATACCTCAAGAAGTGTATTATTCGGGGAAACCAGTATCTCATGGGTATCGCCATTTATGTTCAGTTCAATCGCCTGTTTCATGATTTTGCCCTCCTCATGGCTTCACTCACGGTGCTTTTCAGCAGCAACCCCATCAGCCTGCGTTTATACGTCGTCGAATAAACGGATGTTTTAACCGGCTTGGCGTCCTTAGCGGCAAGCTCAGCAGCTTCCTCTAGGATCTCCTCATTCAAATTTTTCCCATTTAAAAATGCTTCAGCCTGGTGAGCTCTTAGGGGCTTGCGATCTACAGCGGTAAAAGCAACCCGGTATTCTTTATTCTCCATTGATGCCCAAAACGCTGTTCCCACAATGGGAAAATCGATGTTTTCCCGATTGGCAAATTTTGTGTAACCGGACACGCCATCCATTTCTTCCAGGGGTATGATAATCTCGACTAAAATTTCTCCAGGATTCAAATTCAACGGGGCTTTTCCATCTCCAGAAAAAAGATCTTCCAAAAGAATCTCTCTTGAATCCCTGGAGCTGGTTACCACGATTTTGGCATTTAGTACCAGAAGCGCCGGGCCGACATCTCCGCAGTAACTCGAATAGCAGATCTCTTTTTTATTCACTACGTGACAGATCTGTCCGCCGGCTTTAAAGCAAGTTGGCCTGGAACTTCGCCACCACAAGGATTGATTAAAGAACTTACAGCGGTTTTGTTGACAGATATTGCCGGCCAGGGTACCCATAGTCTGATGATGGTATGAGCCCACCGCTGAAGCCGCTTCGGCAAGTGCGGGCAGCTTTTCTGAAATCAGAGATGTCATATAGATGTGCTTGAGAGTGGTGAGTGCACCAATTCGAACGGCTCCATTATCTTGTTTAATATAATCCAGATCATTAATTCCTTTTATGTTCACAATCGCCGGTGGGCATTCAACCTTATGTTTCATGTTGACTAAAAGATCGGTTCCGCCGGCCAGTATTTTAGCAGATGGTTCATTTCGCAAAATGGAGACCGCCTCCTTAAGATCTTTTGGTGCGAAATATTCGAATTTTGGTAATCTCACTACCGCCCTCCCGTTCTTAATTGACGATTCTCAATGCTTCTTTATACTGCAGGATTCCATTTGGATTAAGAAAAAGAACCCCTTTAAAAAAAGTTTCATAATATAAATATGTTTCATTTTTTTAACTTAATCTTGCCAATATTGTCAAAAAGAAAATATATTGATAAGCATTCCCATATTCATGGTTCAATGTTGAAGATTAATGTCTTCAAGGGTGTTTAGAATTCAGAATTACCCGCACTCAGCCGAATTTATTGTTGCAAAAATATTGTTAAACTAGAAAAGGTTAATATTTAGTTATTTTTGGCTTGATATGATAATGGACAAAAGGTATTACCATAAACATTTCCCCCCCCCTATTCCTGTAAAAATGGAAAAACAATTACCCTTTTGGAATCAAAAAAACACTGGTAAAAGCTATCGAGTCGGGAGATCCGGACAAGATAAAAAGCGCCATGGAAATACATGCCGAAGAGAAACGGTTCTTCGATTCATGAGACTGCCTAT
>WOR8_10006349_pt1 | contig 11361 bp, 8 predicted proteins | sample DeeMarSeWOR38_10_FD_19890 | JGI IMG/M metagenome (IMG submission 19890)
TTCCTATTCCGAGATTGCAGGCGCATGGAGTGGCCCTGAGATCCTATAGAAGACATCCCGCCTGGATGTTTCGTGATCCCAATACCTCGGCATGCGAACCCATTTTCGCCGTTCACTACAACAGAGCGGCGGCAAATGCAATGGGGCTCCCGCATTCCTACGATGTAGGCGTACAGAGGCATTGCTGGGGCGTTCATTTGATAACCAACTGGATGGGAGATGATGCCTGGCTGAAGAGAAGCTACACGGAATACGGCAAGTTTGTCTACCTGTCGGATGTCGTCCGGATAAAAGGGAAAGTCACTAAAAAGTATATAGATGAAGAGGGGGATCATTGCGCGCACATTGAACGGTCCGCGATTAATCAAAGGAATGAAAACGTCATGCCGGGCTATGCCGTTGTAGCCCTGCCGTCCAGGCTGAATAGCTCTTCTCCATTGGACAAACGAATAAGCTGCGAAGGAATTTAATCGGATGCAAGAAAAGAAATGTTTGGTACATTCGCCCAGGGTGCTTGATTTGACTAATATGGACGGGCATCTGTGCGGCAGGATTTTAGCCGACCTGGGAGCGGATGTCGTAAAAGTTGAAAAACCGGGAGGCGATCCGGGCAGGCGGATCGGTCCGTTTTATCAACAGACTCCCAACCGCGAAAGAAGCCTGTTCTGGCTCGCGTATAATGCGAACAAACGGAGCGTAACCTTAAATCTTGATTCCTGGGATGGGCGGCAGATACTCAAGACGCTGGCGCGCAAGGCAGATTTTCTGATCGAATCGTTCCCGCCCGGATGCATGGACGAATTGGGACTGGGGCACGACACCCTAAGTGAAATCAATCCGCGTTTGATTTATACGTCCATTTCTCCATTCGGACAAACAGGCCCCTATAAGAACTTTAAAGGTTCGGACCTCGTAGTTATGGCTATGAGCGGGCTGATGTACATGACGGGGCGTCCGGGAGAAGCGCCGTTGCGGATCAGTTTTCCCCAGTCGTTCTTGTTGGCCGCTGCGCACGCGGCCGCGGCGAGCATGATTGCCTATTTTCAGCGGGAAACGACGGGCCGGGGGCAACATGTCGATGTGTCCGCGCAGGAATGCGTCCTATGGGAGATATCCAACGCAATACCCTCGTGGAAATTGAATAAAACGATTCTCAAGCGGGTGGGATCCTATATGTCCGGACGATGGGCCGGCATCAAACAGAAATTGCTGTGGAAATGCAGAGATGGATACGTAGTGTTTTACATCATAAGCGGCGGTTTCGGCGTGAAAACCAACCGGGGTATCGTCGAGTGGCTGCAGGAAGAGGGCTTGGCCACGGAGCTTTTAACCGGTGTCGACTGGACCACTTTCGATATGTCCAAGCAGACACAGGAAGTGCAGGATAAGATGGAAGCACCGATCGCTGAGTTGTTTTCAAGACACACAAAGGCTGAACTGTACAACGAAGCGTTAAAACGGAAGATTATGCTTTGCCCCGTATCAACGGCTCGGGACATCTGTGAAAATACGCAACTACATGCCCGGAACTTCTGGGCCGAGGTGGAGCATCCGGAAATTCCGGCCAGACTATCCTACCCAGGACCATTCGCCAGGTTGTCTGAAACCCCTTTGGCGAGAGTCAGGAGAGCCCCTTTGCCGGGAGAGCACAACCTGGAGATTTATGAAAAGGAACTGGGTTTTTCCAAAAGAGATCTGGGGCGCCTGCTTCAATCCGGAATTATTTAGGTATTTCGATCCAAACCAAAGGGAGAAACTGAATTGGATAAAAAGGTCTTCGACGGAATCAGTATTGTCGATTTCGGATGGGCTCTTGCCGGTCCGTTGAGCGTCAAGTATCTGGCGGATTATGGGGCAACTGTAGTCTGCATAGAATCGTTTCAGAGACCGGACCTGCTGCGGATTTCCGCTCCCTTTAAAGAAGGCAAATCGAATGTCGATCGCGCAGGTTTTTTCAGTTATTTTGCGGCCAATAAGTACAGCATCAGCCTTGATTTGAACAAAAACTCCGCGAAAGAAATTGCGAAAAAACTGGTAGCCTGGGCGGATATCGTCGCCGACAGCCATAGGCCCGGCGTTCTGGAGAAGTGGGGTATGGATTATGGTGAACTGGGCAAAATCAAGCCTGAAATAATCATGATTCGCAGCTCCAATCAGGGTTTAACGGGCCCCGCAGCCTTACAGCCGGGCTTAGGAAACCATATTAACGGTTTGGGAGGAATCGTCAATCTTGTGGGTTTGCCGGATGAAGAGCCCATATCTCCTATGGTGGCCTACACGGACTATTGCGTCCCACACTTTGCCGCCAGCGTCCTTGTAGGCGCGCTGGACTACCGGAGAAAAACCGGCAAAGGCCAGTTGATTGATCTGTCGCAGTTTGAGGCCGGCTTGCATCTCATTGCCCCGCTGCTGCTCGATTATTCCGCAAACGGCGTGGAGGCGAAGGCCAACGGCAACGCGTGCGAATACGCTGCTCCACATGGGGTGTTCCGCTGTAAAGGTGAGGATCGTTGGTGCGCGATCGCCGTTTTTGAGGAAAAGGAGTGGCAGGCCATGTGTAAAGTCATGGGAAATCCGGAATGGACAGGGGAAAGTGATTTTTCAACCCTTCCGGAAAGGAAGAAGAACGAAGCAAGGCTGAACCGGCTCATAGAACAATGGACATCTCAATATGAGCCCGAACATATAATGACGGTATTGCAGAAAGAGGGTGTTGCCGCGGGAGTCGTGCAGAATGCCGAGGATATTTGCAGCGATCCTCAATTAGAGGAAAGGAAATTCTTCTGGAACGGGAAACATAAAGAGCTGGGATTGTTTTCCTATCTGGGCCAGCCGTCCAGGTTGTCGGAGACACCCGCGAAACTTTATCGAAATGCCCCTTCTCTGGGCGAGCATAGCGAGTATATTTGCCTTGAAATGTTGGGGATGTCGAAAGATGAATATGATCGGTATCTTGCCGAGGGTGCATTCGATCAATAAACAGTCCGGGCGCATCATGCTATAACGGTTTTATGAAGGGCCTGACAGTACTTTCCGGTTGCGGCGACCAAACAGCCTCCAACGTGCACGCTGCTCCCGATATCCGAACGAATACAATGCGGAATGCGGAAAGGATCCGATTGATATGCCTGACAGGACAGTGAAATTGACGGTGTGCAACCCCAGGGGCGGATTGGAGACGCCCCCTGCGGCCTCCCCTTCTCCCCGTCTGCAGAATCTGAACGGGAAAAAGATCGGAGTGCTGGTGTTCAGCTTGTGGGGCCTAGCGGAAACAGTACTTCCACAGCTTAAAGATGCGTTGAGAAAACAGGTCGGGGGAATCGAATTTCGTGAATGGTCCGCCTTGATGCCGGTTGAGTCCAGGGAGGCAAGATTGAAAGAAATTGTCGAATACAGCGACGGCATTATTGTCCTTCTTGCTTTTACGGGAACCAGTTCGGCAAGAACGATGAGGGATGCGGTGTATCTGGAGAAAATGGGCAAGCCTGTCGCCTTCATGGTTACGAGACCATTCCAGGCAAACGCCCGTTTCATCGCCAGACGTGAGGGACTATCGGATATTTCCGTCGTAGCGGTGCCTGTGGATTCCCTGCCGCTTGCGGATGAAATTCAAGAGTTGAAACTGGGCGAGAACGCCGCCGATGCCGTCATCAGAGCTTTGACACTCTGGAAACCTCAATCCGGGGAAGAATCCGAAACCAGCCAGAAAACGCTTGTTTTCCGCGGCGAAGGCTACGAGACGGCTCGGGAAAACATGGAGAAATATTTTCTCCGGCACGGCTGGAGTGACGGTCTTCCCCTGGTGCCTCCCACTCCGGATGCAGTGGACTCCATGCTCGAGGGCGCGGGATTTCCTTCTGACCATATCGTCGGAACGGTTGAACCCGGTGGCGTCCGGGCTACCGTAAAGGATATTGCGATCAATGCGGTAATGGCCGGATGTCTTCCTCAATACATGCCTCTGCTCACGGCGGCAATCGAAGCGATCACCGATCCTGCTTTCAACCTCAGAGAGGTACAATGCACCTCGTGCAATATGGCTCCGCTGCTCATTGTCAGCGGTCCGAAATTGATTGATGATCTGAATATCAATTGCGGCTTCGGCACTTTGGGGCCGGGATGGAGGGCAAATACAACAATCAGCCGGGCGGTGAGACTGGTTATGACCAATCTCGGACATGCATGGCCGGGCATGAATGTGATGAAAACGTTGGGCAGCCCATTCAGTTTCTCGCCCGTGATTGCGGAAAACGAGGCGGCATTCAGTGGATCGTGGGATCCCCTGCGATTGGCGGAAGGCTACGGAATGGACCAGGCTACAGTCAGCGTAATGCCGGCAATGTCGTGGCAGCCGGATATCGTGCAGCCGGAACCGCCGACAGTTGAACGGATCGTGGAATATATCGCTAAGCAGGGCAAGGTAAAGCATGACAGACTTGCCGGCAACTGGGGTATGGATAACCTGGTTGTCCTTTGCGGATCGACACTGGATTGCGTCCGCAGAGAGGGATATTCGAGACTCGATCTGCAGAAAGCGCTTTATGACGCGATCCAGATACCGAGCTCTGAATTTCTCAACGGCAGGGATATAACAGAATTGCCCGCGTTTCATCGCCTGCCTGAATGGATCAGAGAAAAATGCAGAGCGGGCGGAGATACTGCGGTACCGCTGCTGGCCGGTCCCGACAATATAAAGATCTGCGTGACGGGAGGGGCGGGACCTTACGGGATCAGCTATATCAGCACCTTCGGGTACGGTCCGGCCCATTTCGTCACGAAGCCCGTAACCATGCCCGGGAATTGGGAGGAACTACTGGCGGGACAAGAGGGTTGGAGAAGCCCGACGGTGAAATAAAAAATAATCCCTGAATAAGATAATCAGGCCTCTAAGACAATCAGGAGAGGAGACAAGTATATGGAATCTTTTTACAACGATATCGTCGGTTTCATGGAAGAGTATTTCCCTGCATACAGCCAGTATGGTCAGATTCCGGAAACCCAGCATCTCATGGACAGATTTTATGCACCGGATCTGTCCTTTGACGATGGTGTGGTGACCAGTCGCAAGCAATGGTATGAAAGATGCCTCGCGCATCCCGCCGTTCAGGACAAATTAACGCTTGAACACCTGTTTGTTGATGCGAGACAAAAGGAAGCGGGTGCATTGCTCAGGACACAGGCGATTGACAGGAAAAGCGGGAAGGTGCTTGTCGAATTGAAAATGAATGTTCTCTATAACCTCGAAATAGAACAAAATAAGGATATCAAAATTAAAAGAGTCAGAGTTTTTCTTGAAACGGACCCGCGTAAGATAGAAAAGCTCATTCAAATATATGCCATAGGTTCTTAGGCATCGGTATTCGACACAATATGGATGCAAAAAATATTCTAAACGGCAGTGCCTCGTTCCTGCAATGCTTACAACTCCCATGGGGCAATCGGTATCATAGCGTAGCTAATCTTTTTCCTCGTAATATTTTGATAATTGGGAAGGTGGAAGCACAGTTTTTCGATAAGACGTAAATTCTTCAATGGCACTATCCTTCAATAATTCTAGAAGTGATTCGAGGTGCCGTCTTTTTTCCTCGCTTAGAACAGACATAATTCTATGAAGGTGCTCTCTTTGCTTCGATAATTGAAGAACCTCTTCACCCTTTTTAGTCATCTTGACCAGAACTCTTCTGTTACTATTCGATTTATTTTCCTTAGTTATTAAGCCCTGCCTTTCCATTCGCTTGAGTATATCAGATACAGAGTTTCTTTGTTGGTAGACAAAGCGGGATAGTTCAGCCGGTGTGGTCGCATTACCCATAGCCTGAATGATGAATAACATATAAGCTTGAACAGGTAAAATTCCATACTTGCTCATTTCAACATTCCTGAGCTTGGCGATCATATGGTACACGCGACTAATAAGGATCCATAAATCGTACTCCCTATCTTCTCTTTTTCGTTTTTTCAGATTCCTGGCATTTACCAATGCATTACCTTTCCATTCAAAGCAATCACTAAGGTTGTACGCAGCACAATGTATATATTCCGAGAAGTGGCAATTTTATGGAATGCAAAACTCAATGTCAATCGTTGTCGGGTTGTGGCAAGTAACGAATGAAAAAAGCTTGAGAGTGTATATAATTGTACGCATACGAACAAAAGTGCGGCTGGAGTTCATGGAATGCGATATTCCCAAAACACCGCGGATACCTTGGAGATGAGATATGGATATCTTTGCGCGAATTCCTTTAATCAGTTCTAAAAGAAGAATGAAGTTCATTTATTGGGTAGTTCTTACCGTATTGACTTGGTTTGCATTCGCCCAGGCGCAACCTTCGCATGAGCCTGCCACAATAGCCGGCAAGCTTGCAGATGGGACCGGATATAGGATAAATAAGCCCGAGAATTGGAATGGCAGACTCATACTTGACCTTGATGGTGCGGCGCAACCGAGAGGATTTACGCAGTGGCTGCTTGATCAGAACTATGCACAGGGAGGTACGTCCAGATCGAATTGCGGGTACGACTTTCCTCAATGTGTGGACAACCTCGTGGAAGTCCGCCGGTTATTTGCTGAGCGCTTTGGGGCGCCGAAATTGACGATCACAACAGGAAGTTCACGCGGCGCATTTGTAGCCCGACTTGCCCTGGAGCGTTACCCTAAACTATTTGACGGCGCTATGGCGAGTTCAGGGGGAGGCGCCGGTTCGATCGCCACATTCAATTCCAAGTTGGATGCGGTGTGGGCATTGAAGACACTCGTGAATCCCCAATCCATGCTTACCCTGGTAAACATAACAGATGTGGGGGAAGAGAATGATGCTCTCGGGGCTCTGTTGAAAGAGGCGATGGCCACGCCTCAAGGTCGTGCTCGTCTTTCTCTTGCTGTAGCTTTTGAGCAATTCGCATTATGGGCCGATCCAAGAGCTCCCAAACCCGCCCCAACGGACTACGAAACTCAACTGCACCAGATTGCCTCGCAATTTGTTTTCGCAAATCCGCCAATTGTGCGGGCGGGCATGGAAGCTGTAGCCGGTGGCAATATTAGCTGGAATGATGGGATTGACTATCGCAGGTTACTGGAACGCTCAGGTCGTAAAGAGATGGTCGCGGCGCTCTATCGGAAAGCGAATCTGAATCTGGACTCAGACTTGGATACACTCGCTAAAAGTGCGCGTATTTCAGCCGATCCGGCGGCGCTTAGCCGGGCGGAACCATTGATGTCGTACACAGGCAGGATCTCAGGACCTATCATCGTTGTGGACAATGACGACCCTGTAGACGCCGCCCCGCTTAAGCTGGCGTATGCTGAAACCCTGAGAAAAGCAGGAACCTTGGATTTGCTGCGTTTGTGCTGGGTTCACGGTGCGGGACACGGCGGACAGACGGGCATCGATAGAGTGGCAGGTTTCGTCAGCCTAATAAAGCGGCTCGAGTCCGGAAAGTGGCCCGACACATCGCCGGCAGCAATGAATGCACTCGCAGAGAAGTTAGCCAAGGAAACATCGCTGAGACTGGGAAGCCCGACATTCTTCGATTGTAATCCACCGGTGCCCCTCCGAACCTGGGATAAATCTAACTGGAGCTCTTACAAGCCGCGATAAGAATTGATTGAGAGTGTTTGGAGCCCGAAGGAGAAATTATGACAATTCGATTAAGGAAACTTGCCTTTTGCCTTACTTTCACTTTAGGGCCGTGCTTTCTTCCAGCCCAGCAGGCCAACGTCAACCTGGACTACAACCCACAGGAGAACACTGAGGACCTGATACCGTTCAGCGCCACTCACAACTCGCCTGAAGTCCGTGACGACCGGACGGCGACCTTTCGTCTGATGGCCCCGGTTGCCAAAGAAGTTTTGCTGTCGGGCGTCGCGGTGCTTACCGCGCTCGGGGCAGGGAACAAAGCTGTTCCCTTCAAGAAAGGCGAGGATGGCATGTGGACGCTGACAGTAGGTCCGCTGAAGCCTGACATGTACCAGTATCACTTCATCGTTGACGGGATCAGGATCCCCGATCCCAACAACACCGTTGCCGGATTCACCGCAATGCCGCCTTTCAGCACACTGATTGTGCATGGCGATGGCCCTGCCTATTACGACGCCCGCAACGTACCCCACGGCCGGGTGACGCGCCATGTCTACCATTCCGAGGTAACTGAGGGCGAACGCGAGATGTATGTCTACACCCCGCCCGGCTATGACCGCAAGAAGTCCTATCCCGTGCTCTATCTGGTAGGCGGCAGCGGCGACCTGCCCCACAACTGGATATATGAAGGACGCGTGAATTTCATGCTGGACAACCTGCTGGCTGAGAGTAAGGCTGCGCCCATGGTGATCGCTATTCCAAACAATCAGATGATCCACCGCAATCACCCCGAGCACGTGGAACTTACTTTCGACCTGTTCGAGGCTGATATGCGCAAACACGTCATCCCGATCGTTGAGGCTGAATACAGCGTGCGGAAGGATCCAGGAAGCCGCGCCCTGTCGGGTCTTTCGATGGGTGGCCGGCACACTATGTTCGTCGGATTCCGCTCGCTTGACCTGTTTGCTTCCTTTGGCGTGCTCAGCGCGGGAGATGCGGACGCTGAAAAAAGCATTGCCAAGTTTCTGAACGATCCAAACGTGAATAAGAAGGTGGACTACTTGTTTGTAGGACAGGGTACGGAAGAGGCCAAAGGATTTATGGGGGCGCGCTGCGTGGCACTGCACGAAGCCCTGTTGAAGCACGGCATCAGGCATGAATACTACGTGGGCGGCTCCGGCGGCCACGACTGGGCCACCTGGCGCCATCTGCTCTACTACAGATTTTTACCCAATCTGTGGCGGAACAGATAATAGAATTAAATGCTGACTTCCATTCGTTTGACAATATCATCCTGCACACCTTTGCTCAGGTCCACAAAATAAGCGCTATAGCCGGCCACTCTTACGATCAGGTCGCGATATTTCTCAGGGAATTTCTGGGCTTCGATCAACTGCTCGTTCCCGACGACGTTGAATTGAATCCATTTGCCCCCCATATTGGAGTAAGTCTTTATAAGGCTGCCCAGCTTTTTCAGGTCCTCCCGGGTTGTTAAAGATGAGGGGTGGAGCTTCATGTTTAGCAGCGTGGATGCACACAGGTCTTGATCTACTTTTGCTGCGCTCCTGAGCAGTGCCGTCGGTCCATGAGTATCTCTTCCCTGGGCGGGGGAGGCGGTTCCATCAGCTAAGGTTGTCCCGGCAAACCTCCCGTCGGGCGTTGCTCCGATTATGGCCCCCCCGGCAAACATCGATGAGATTGATGCTCCCCCAATCCCTCTGATTTTCCCATGCTCGGGGCGACCGAATGTACGGTATTTAGTCTCCTCTTCTATCAAAAACCTATAGAGCTCCTTGGCAATCGAGTCGACATAGTCAATGTCATTTCCATATTTAGGAGCCCGCAGACAAAGCTTTCTGATATGCTCGTTGCCTTCCCAGTTTGCAGCCAATGCCTGTTTCAGCTCCTTCATGGAAATTTTCTTCTCATCAAAGATCAGTGTCTTAATAGCGGCCAGTGAATCCGCCACATTAATTACGCCAACCGGCACCATGACCGCCCTGAAGTCAAAAGGCGGCACGGGTTTTCTTCTCGATAAAGGTTTGCCAATCCTGATCCCGTCCTGCATCATGGCCGTTTCCAGAATTTCTACGACATCGTAGTATTCCTTGGAATAACTCGCGACGAGGAAGCTATGTTCATGCCACAGGCTTATAAAATGGTTTAGGATGTTTGTAAATGCTTTATAGAACTCATCATAGGTTTCAAAATCTTCAATACGGGGCTTGAAGGAATAGGCTTCCAACCCGGTCCTCGGGTCCACCCCCTCATTAAGGAAGATCTCCAGGACCTTTGGCGCTACAAAAAAACAACCCGCCAGAAAGCTGGCTTTCCCCGGAATGGCCGGATCAACACACCCGGCGATGTGGTAATTACGGGCATCTTCAATGGGTACGCCGCCGGAGGTCAGGTATTCAATAAAAGATTTATCCAGGGCCATCGCGGGCATGCCGATGCCTGACTTAACAACCTCCAGAGCCTTTATCAGCAAGTCTTCCGGTGTTTCATCATGAATTCTCAGGGATATGGTGTGATGAGATGTTCTGAGCCTGTCGGCTGCCCCCAGGACCAGGTAGGTAAGATCATTGCTGGCATCTTTTCCGTCGGCCGTAACACCCCCGATGGTCATGTTACGCCATTTAGCGAAGCCCGCATGTTGCGATCTCTTGGCGCTTGAAAGCTTGATATTCTCCGGCTTCATGCACTTGATGCGCAATTCGCACAGCAAAGCCAAAACTTCCTCTTTGCCTATCCTGCCTTCATTCAGATCTTTTTTATAGAACGGAAACATATACTGATCGAATCTGCCCAGGTTATGAGTTGAAGTGGGCGCGGACAGGATTTGATTAAACCACAGCGATTGAATTGCTTGATAAAAGCTGTTTGGACGATTTGCCGGTACCCAACGACACGTCTCGGCTATTCTCCCCAGCTCTTCCCTCCGTTGGAATTTCTCCTCCTTCTTCGCCAGCGCATCGGCAGCATCAGCATACCTGTTGGCAAGCCTGATGACGGCTTTAAGGACCATTATCGTGGCTTCCAAAAATACTTTTTTCTCCACATCTTCCAGATTGAAAAACCTTAAATTCCGGAGTTCTTCTTCGGCTTCGGCAATTATGGGATTAAGTCCGTTCAGCCATCTTGCAAAGTCCGTATAGCAATCGGTAAAGGCAAAAGACAGGCAGAGTCCACTGCCGGCATAGGCTCCTCTGAATTCATCCTTTCTTCTCATCGGCGGAAGAGTGATGCCAAGCTGTAAGTACCTGTACAATCTTTCATCGAAAAGCTTCGATTGGATATATTCAGAACACCTGGTTTCCCAGTATTGGCCTAATTCTCTGAACATGGGCCAGTCCATTTCTTCGACAGAAATAATCCCCTCTTCTGCGGCTCCCCTGATTTCCTCCTCTCTCCACACTCCCAGAAACGGATCTATCTCAGCACCCCAGGGCTTGCTGGCTCCTTCACCGACGAAAAGCTCGTCGCTGTCAATCAACACGGGCATATTCTCCAACATATAGGAGAAAGCCTTGGCATACCTTATGACGGCTGGCTCACCCTCCGTTTGCTTATACGATTCAGTGATCAATCGTGCCTTCTCTGTACATAGAGGAAACCCTGCCCGGCGTATTTTGCTTGTTGGTGTTTCCATTCCAGCCTCCTGCTCTTAGAGTAGAATTCAAAAGTCAGAATTCAGAATAAGCCCCGGGGATGCAAATTTTTCATATAAATTCTAGAATTCCTTGCCGGGGCTTTCGACTTCAGTTCGCAAAATGATTTCATC
>WOR8_10006351_pt1 | contig 11360 bp, 13 predicted proteins | sample DeeMarSeWOR38_10_FD_19890 | JGI IMG/M metagenome (IMG submission 19890)
TTATCGAAATTACAGCCAAAACGGTAGGTAATGTCACCAAAGGGGTCTTAGGCGTTGCTATTATTCAGGCCTTATTGGTTGGCATTGGGTTTATATTGGCTGGGGTACCCTATGCCGGGATATGGGCATTGATTGTGATGATTCTGGCCATCTTGCAGCTACCCCCTCTTTTGGTGATTCTGCCGGTAATCATCTACCTGTTTTCTGCAAATTCTACACTTTCTGCCTCACTATGGACCATATATCTGCTTTTAGCCGGAGCATCGGACAATATCCTGAAACCGATACTCCTGGGTAAAGGTGCTCCGGTTCCTATGCTTGTCATATTTCTTGGCGTAATCGGCGGATTTATATTGTCTGGATTTATTGGCTTATTCACTGGAGCTATTGTGTTGTCCTTGGGATATAAATTATTCGTAGCCTGGTTGAATGGAGATGAAACCGAACTGGAAACCGAACAATAATTAGGAAGAATCACTATATAAAACCAAAAATAATTTTTATTTGTGTGGCATAGATTGTCAAACCAATAACATCAGTTTAATTCGATATAAAGTACCATGGATACCTCATCATTCAACGCTTTAATTCGTAACCGACGATCAATATTCCCAAACATGTATACCGGAGAACCTGTTGACGATAAGGTCATCGAGCAGATGCTTGAAAATGCCAATTGGGCGCCCACCCATAAACTGACCCAACCCTGGTCTTTCCGGGTGTTCTCAAAAGGCGGACTTAAAAAACTCGCTGATTTTCAATCCGAACTGTATAAGAAACTCAGTTCTGAAAAAGGGAACTATCTGGAATCCAAGTATGAGATGTTGAGAACCAAGCCACTGAAAGCATCCCATGTTATCTCAATCGGTATGAAAAGGGACCCGAATGAAAGGTTGCCTGAAATCGAGGAAATAGAAGCCGTGGCCTGCTCGGTACAGAATATGTCCCTAACTGCTGCAGCGTATGGAGTTGGATGCTACTGGGGATCGGGAGGAATTACCTATGCAGAGGAGGCCAAACCATTTTTTGGATTGGGGGATAGGGATAGGTTGCTGGGATTTTTGTTTGTCGGCATGCCCAAAAGCATACATGAAGGCAGGCGGGAACCCATAACCGGAAAGGTTGAATGGGTGCTCTAACGCTTTGTCAGTAGTACAATCACGCCCACTAAGTGTTCATTATTGGACATAAATTTTTTATAAGGATCTCGAATCATTTCATAACTTCCTGATTAGCAGCGTTCTACTTTTTTTGGCACAGCAATTGGATCTTTTCAGACGAAACACCTATGCCATGAGCGAAATGAAAAGAAAGACTTTACTGATTGTTGGAATTATCATAGCAGTAATCGCTACCGCGAACAACATTGGATTTGCTAACACCAACATTGAAGGGGATGGATACGACATAGTTACGCAAACGGAGCAGTTGGCACAGGATATTTTAAAATCAAATACGAAAAGCCAGGAAGATTCGGAAACATACAAGGTCTATAATAATGCGGACCAGCTGGTATATCAGACCACCAATAAAAAAGACACAAAATTAACTCAGCTTATACAAAAAAGTGATTTTATAACTGAAGTTGACAAGATTACCTATTATAAATTATCTCGCTAAACTCTCTTCATAACGTTAAGGTTAGTTATTATCCCGCTTCGGCGGGATTTTTTTTGGCCATATTTTTGTACATTTTTATTAAATCCATCGTTCTTGAAGAAAGCACATTGTTATGAGATTGTTCAGGTTAAATGTATTATTGCTTTCCCTCGGGTTGCTCGTGGTATCCTGTGAGGGATTGCTGGAGGATGAAAACCTACAGGAAGGAAGGTTCACTTTCTGGTCTAATTTTGATGGCCCACCCATCGATATTTATGTGGATAATACATTCCGTGGCACGATTACTTCTTTCTATCCAAGCAATCCGGGATGTGAGGCCAACGGTTGTGTTACCGTGGTGCTCTCCCCTGGTATATACAGCTTCGAAGCCGTTGAACAGGCTGGAAATGCCGGAACGCCAAAAGAATGGGATGGTACTATTGAAGTTAAGGCGGATGCCTGTAGTATGCTGGGACTATCTCCCTAAGCTAAGAATCCATAAAATTCCCTGACTTCAAGTCAATCATATGATCTGATAAGGTCTGATCCCTAGGGATTGAGATTGCTTTTATTAATGCCGACGGTCATCTTAAGTTTTGCGACCCTAAATGCTTTTCTTTCCTTAAACCCGCAATAATCGCATTTGTAGAATTTCATCAACTCGCCTTCCTCGCTTTCTGTGGGGGATTCAAGAATCTCTTCCTTAATGACTTTCAACGTCTGGTAACTGCATTCAGGGCACTGTAATGCCACAAGATGCCCTGCGTATTTCTCAATCTTCGTATAGCCTGTTTCTTCATCGATCCATACGTCGTAATCAACAGAAAATACATTCTCTTCCGCCTGCATTCCCTCATCCAGGTAAACATCCTCTTCCTCCTCACTGAGCAGTTTCATAGGCTTCCCGGTCTTGGGTGATTTTCTGGGTTTGTAGCGTAATCTCCTCAGCCGTTTTTCTATATAGAAAGGGTAGTAAAACTTCAAAAGGTTGGATATGATCACACCCAGGATTATGCCGATCATAACGGTTACAAATACCCGGACCAGCAACCAGATAATTTCACCTTCGGCCACCAGTGTATTCATAAAAACGCCAATTCCAAAGATCAGGAAGAGGGAACTTAGCCAAAGTGATTTTATCTCATTTTTATTGATGTAATCATACCTGATCTTGAAATCCCGGGTGAAAATTAACCTCAGATAATGATAAATTATAATCAGAAGTCCCAACCCCACCAATACATACGATAAGTATTTTCCAAATAAATTCCACTTCTCGAGATACAAATAAGCGTCCATTCTAAAGGCAGTTATTTAATTAACAGGACCGAAAACAGTTTAAATCGTGCGTAATCAAATATTACTTGGTTAAATTCAAATGATAAGTTGTAATCTTTCTGGTTAGATTTCAAATCTAATTTAATATCAGGATTCAATTTTGCCAAATTTAACAAGGTCAATCGACATTATCTACAAAAGTTCAAAAAACCCTCGATAAAGCTGGTGGTTTCATCCGGCTTCTCAAACATACCCATATGGCCCGTTTTTTCCAATCTCAATATATGGCTATCATTTGGAAGAATCGCCTGTTCAAGGCTTTTTTCGATAGGTACCGAAGGATCATCTTCTCCAATGATAAACATAACTGGTTTTTGAAATCCACGTAAAAGATCCACACTGGAAGGCCGATCCCTCATTGCTCTGGCATACTGAATAACCGCCTCAGGATCTGTACGTTCAGCAGATTTCTTCAGACTTCTGATAATATCGTGTAATGTGTCAATATTTTCCTTATAGAAAAGCGATGGAATGAAGGTTTTAATAAATGTTCTTACCCCATTTTTACCAATGAATTCCATAAGTCTGGTCCTGTTCTCTTTTTTATCGTCGTCATCCTCGAAGGCACTTGAGTGAAACATTCCCAAACCCAGCAATTGGTCTCCATACAATTTTGAGAATGCAAGTGCAACATATCCACCCAGTGAATGACCTATCAATACGTATTCTTTCAACTGTATTGAATCCAGGAATGCTTTAATTTCACTTGCCACATCCTGAAGGCTGAAGGCATGCTTCAACAATCGACTGCCACCAAATCCGGGCAGATCAATAGTTATTACCCTAAATTTTTTTGACAGGTGATTTTGAATGCCTGACCAGATGTCACTTGTTTCACAAAATCCATGCAGGAATACAACAGGCAGGCCACTTCCTGTATCATTATAAAAAATTGACGCCATGAAAATTATTCGCTGTATACTTCCTCAAATATTTCCAATACTGTGGAATAAATACTTGAAGAGTCATATTTACATTCCTTGTGTAGTTGTTCAGGATCGCCGTGTTCAATTACCTTATCAGGAATCCCCAATCGTTTTACGCTGGCTTTGTAATCATTGTCGGCCATAAATTCCAGGATACTGCTGCCAAATCCTCCAGGCAAAGTGCCGTCTTCAACGGTAATTATCTTTTTAAACTTTGAAAATACGCCATGCAGGAGATCTGTATCCAATGGCTTGATAAACCTCATATCGTATAAAGCTGGATAGATTCCCTTGGCGGCAAGTTTTTCTATAGCGTCAACTGCAAAGTTACCAACGTGGCCAATGGTAAGGATAGCCACTTCCTCCCCTTCTTTTATCTTTCGTCCTTTCCCGATTTCAATTTCCTCAAAGGGTTGCTGCCAGTGTGGATGCATCCCCTTACCTCTCGGATACCTGATGCTGAAAGGTCCTTCTACATGGGGTAATTGGGCAGTATACATGAGGTTGCGTAATTCGACTTCGTCCATAGGAGCTGCGGCAGTCAGATTAGGAATTGCCCGCATGTAGGAAATATCGTATGCGCCATGGTGGGTGGGTCCATCGGCTCCAACCAGTCCAGCCCTGTCAAGACACATTATAACCTTCAGATTCTGAATGCAAACATCATGAATAACCTGGTCATAGGCTCTTTGCATGAAAGTGCTGTAAATATTACAGTACGGGATCAGGCCCTGGGTAGCCAGTCCTGCAGAAAATGTAACTGCATGCTGTTCGGCAATGCCCACATCGAACGCCCTGTCGGGCATTTCTTTCATCAACATGTTCATTGATGATCCCGTAGGCATAGCGGGTGTTATACCCATCACCTTATCATTCATTTTTGCGAGTTCTACCAGGGTATGGCCAAATACATCCTGGTATTTTGGAGGTTCTGGTATATCGTTCGATTTGATATGGATTTCACCCGTCAATTTATCGAATTTACCTGGAGCATGCCATTTGGTCTGATCTTTCTCCGCCTGCTGAAAGCCCTTTCCTTTCACTGTGATACAATGCAATATCTTTGGTCCGGGAATGTCTTTAAGGTCCTTGAAGATGTGGATCAGGTGGTTGAGATCATGTCCGTCGACCGGGCCGAAATATCTGAGATTAAGGGATTCGAACAGGTTACTGTGTTTCAGGAACATGGACTTGACGCTATTCTCTAAGTTAGATATGATATCCCTCGCATTAACCCCGAATTTGCTCACCTTTCCCAGGATATTCCATACCTCGTCCCTGAACTTATTGTAGGTGTGTGATGTGGTTATATCGGTAAGATAATCCTTCAGTGCCCCAACATTCGGGTCGATAGACATGCAATTGTCATTCAATACGATGAGCAGATTTGAATTGGACACCCCTGCATGATTCATGGCTTCAAAGGCCATCCCGCCGGTCATGGCACCATCCCCGATTACCGCTATGTGCTGCCTGTCGTTATCGTTTTGGTATTTTGATCCAATAGCCATTCCCAGTGCGGCGGAAATAGAGGTTGATGAATGCCCGACACCGAAAGTATCGTACTCACTTTCAGAACGCTTGGGAAATCCGGAGATACCTTTATACACCCGGTTGGAATGAAACTGATCCCTTCTGCCGGTAAGAATCTTGTGCCCATAGGCCTGATGGCCAACATCCCAAACCAGGAGATCCTTGGGGGTATTGAAAACATAGTGAAGCGCAATGGTCATCTCTACTACGCCAAGGCTGGCTCCAAAATGACCACCATAGATGGAGACATTATCTATAATATACTGTCTGAGTTCCTGAGATAGCTGAATCAGTTGGGCAGGATCCAGTTGTTTAAGATCATCTGGCGAATTGATGGTTTTCAGTAAAGCTCCAGGTTCGATTAGCATTTGGATGTGTTTTAAAGGTACTTAACCCGATTCTTATTTAATTGTTTTCCTAATTCCGAATTTTATGCGAAGATAAAATTACATTTTTTTTATTACACAATATAATTATGAACTTATTAGTAATATATTTGATTTTTATTTCGCATACAATTTAAATGCAAATCTTGTGAGTTTTGAAGTCAAATTGCCGCTATTCGAAGGCCCCTTTGATCTGCTGCTGTTCTTTATAGAACGCGATGAACTGGACATATACGATATCCCCATTTCCAAAATTACGGATGATTTTCTGACCTACATCCATCAGTTGGAAGAAATGAACATTGAAGTGGCCAGTGAATTTATTGTGGTGGCCGCAACACTTATGCGCATAAAGGCCAAAATGCTCCTCCCCAGACCAGTAGTGGATGAGGAAGGCAATGAAATCGACCCACGCGAAGAACTCGTTAAACACCTGCTTGAATATAAAAAATACAAGTCGGTGGTAGGCGAACTTATGACCCTGGAAGAGGAGAGTTTGAATAAGCAAAAGCGGGGAAACGTAGTCCGGGAAATAAAAAAACTGGCGGAACTATCCAATGTGGAGGCCGAACTTCAGGATCTGGATCTGTATAAATTGCTGAAAGCATTTGAAAAGGCGATTGATAACTACATTGCTGAATCAGACCAGCCGGCACATACTGTCGTGCAATTCCCTTATACTATTGAAGATCAGAAGGCTTTTATTCTGAACGAATTAAGTAAAAAGGATAAGTTGTCCTTTATGGATATTATAAAAACCAATCCGGTCAAGCTAGCAGTGATCTATAATTTCCTGGCCATCCTGGAGATCCTTCAATCCCGCCTGGCGAAGATATCAGTGGGCGTTGGATATAATAATTTCTGGCTAAAGCCAAACATTGAGAAAATAACGTCCTGAATGGACCTGCCGATTGTCAGCCCTTGAAAACCTCCAGGTCGGAAAAGAAGAAACCGGCTTCTATTTTTGCATTTTCGTCAGAATCGGATCCATGTACTGCATTGGACTGTAAAGATTTAGCAAAGAGTTTTCGGATCGTTCCTTCCTCCGCTTTTGCCGGGTCGGTAGCACCAATTAGTTTCCTGAAATCCTCTACGGCATTATCCTTCTTTAAGACCATGGCCACAATCTTTCCAGATGACATATATTCACATAGACTGGAATAAAAAGGTCGGTCTTTGTGTACCATATAAAACTCACCAGCCCTTTCAACGGTAAGTCGTGTCATTTTCATGGCCAGTATTTCAAATCCCGCGGATTCAAATTTTTCAGTAATAGCACCTACGTATTGATCGCTTACCGCTTCAGGTTTTATCATTGTAAAAGTTATATTTCCTGACATAATACTTTAACTTGAATAATTATTTAACAAAACAACAGGGCAAATATAGGTTACTTTTATTCAATTAGCGTAATTACTGTGGAGAGGATCTCATTTGATTTTAACTAATTAATTAGCACTTTTGCATTTAATTTAATTCCAGAGCGAGAAAGGATAAAGATGTTGAATTTCAAGGAAGTAAAAGCTGAACTCAGCACACCAAAAAAAATCATTATCATACCGCATAAAACTCCGGATGCTGATGCTTTAGGCTCCTCGCTCGGATTAAGGGCCTATCTGGTTAAAAAAGAACATCTGGTAACAGTAATCAGTCCGACCAGCTATCCGGGATTCCTCAACTGGATGGAAGGAAATGATACGGTGGTCATATATAATGCCGGAAACCTGGAAAAATATAAAGGTATGATCGATACAGCCGATATCGTATTTTGCCTCGATTTTAATAATCTATCAAGAATTGATGAGCTGGGCGAGATGGTCAAGCAAAGCAATGCCAAAAAATTTGTCATCGACCATCATCTTGACCCGCAATGTTTTGCTGATTTTTCCTTCATCAGCACAGATGCCTCCGCCACTGCTGAGCTTATTTATGAATTTATCGTAAAAATGGGAGACAGGGAATTGATCGATAAGTCGATCGCTGAATGTTTATACGCCGGCATCATGACGGATACGGGTCAGTTTAAACACAATAATACGCATCAGAATGTCCACTTTGTCACGGCCAATTTAATGGAACTCGGTGCTGATACTCCCAAAGTAGCCAGTTTAATCTATGACACCAATTCCTACGACCGGCTTAAGTTTCTGGGATTTGCACTCAGTCAGCGCTTAAAATTTCTCCCTGATTATCATACAGCCTACATTGCCATAAATGCGGATGATCTGAAAAAATTTAACTCAAAAACTGGTGATACAGAAGGCCTCGTCAATTATGCCCTGAGTCTCGAGGGGGCTGTGCTGGGTGTCCTTATTTCAGAAAGAGATGGCGAGATAAAGCTCTCAATGCGGTCAAAAGGGGATTTTTCAGTTAACGATTTTGCAAGGAAACACTTTAACGGAGGTGGCCATAAAAATGCTGCCGGAGGTAGCAGTGATACAAGTTTCGACGATACTGTTCAAAAATTTGAGGAAATTATCAGGACCTATAAGGATGAATTAAACCAGATCGCCGATGAATATAAATTATAAGAGTCTGATATTCATTTTTATATTACTTGTTACTTTTGCTAGCTCTTGCCATTGGAATGATTTTAAGAAAGGGGAAAAAGGGTATCAATATAAAATTGTGAGAGAAGGGAATGGCCCTGAATTTGAGAATAATCATTTCATCCTTATGCACATGGATTATTATTATGAGGATGATTCATTGTTATTCTCCTGGAATGAAAAAAACATTCCCGTTACCCTGCAATATATAGATTCAGTGTGGGAGAACAGCGGACAGATATACCATGGCATGAATAAACTGAAGGTAGGGGATAGTGCAGTGTTTAAAGTAGACTGTGCTGACCTTTACGAAGTAGCGTTTCGCAGGGGCATTCCTCATGGGCTGAATCCATTTGGAGAGATTACGGTGTATGTGGGTATAGAAGGTATGCTGGACAGAAATGAATTCAGATTGTGGCAAGCAGATCAATTCCAGGTCAGACAGGCCATGGCACAAAGACTACGACAGGAACAGCTTGTGGAGGATATGATTCTGATTGATATTCATCTTGAAGAACAGGGAATTATCCCAATGGAATTTGAATCGGGGATACGATATGTTATTCGTGAGGAAGGTGCCGAATTACAACCCCAGAAAGGGGATGAGGTGTCTATCCATTATAAGGGATATATGCTGGATGGGACAGAATTTAATTCTACTTATGATACAGATGAACCTGCGACGTTTACGCTTGGTGCCAAAAGGGTAATCCCTGCCTGGGAGGAAGGGGTTGCCACCATGTCACTCGGAGCGAAGTATACTTTTTACGTGCCTTCTCAATATGCCTATGGCGTACGGGGAATGGAGGGCATAGTAGAACCAAATACAGTGGTTGTTTATGATATAGAATTGTTGGAAATTGATAAAAAGGGAAATTAGTATGAGAAATTTGAAAAGTGCATTGTGGGTGGTGTTGATATTGGGTTTGTTGTCGTGTGAGAGAACTACCTTTTACAATCCGTATGCACAACTTGAGGCCGATATTGCGAAAATTGATGCTTACCTTGATGAGAACAATATCGATGCAAAAAAATCGAGTTCCGGTTTAAGATATGTAATAGAGGATGAAGGATTGGGAGCCTCTCCTCAAAGGGGCAATATTGTGAAGGTTCATTATGTCGGCACACTCCTCGATGGCACCCAGTTTGATTCTTCCTATGACAGGGGCGAACCCTTTCAGTATACCCATGGTGTCGGACAGGTGATCAATGGATGGGAAGAAGGCATAACCTATATAGGAGAGCAGGGAAAGATAACCTTGTATATTCCATCCGTACTGGCCTATGGTCGCCCGGGGAAGGGTGATATTGGACCCAATGAAAACCTGATATTTGAAATTGAATTGCTCAGTGTACAATAGTTTTCGCACATGGTCGATCTCTGTTTTGCCACAAACAACAGGAATAAGATTGCAGAAATCAGTCAGATATTGGGTAGAGACTTTGCCATTCTATCCTTAGGCGATATAGGTTGTAAACAGGAATTGCCGGAAAATCAGGATACCCTCGAAGGCAACTCGCTTGAAAAAGCCCGATTCGTTTTTGATCGGTATGGGTTATCTTGTTTTGCCGATGATACCGGATTGGAAGTCGATGCTTTGAATGGTGATCCCGGAGTATTGTCTGCCCGCTATGCGGGAGAACAGAAGAACAGCGATGACAACATCCAGCTTTTGCTGAGCAATCTCACCGGTGAAAAAAACAGATCAGCCAGGTTCAGAACGGTGATTACACTGGTCCGCCCCCGGGGTATAAAACAATTTGAGGGAACTGTTGAAGGTACGATTCTATCCTCCAGGAGGGGTGATAAGGGATTTGGTTACGATCCGGTGTTCCAACCCGTCGGGATTTCCCGGTCCTTTGCAGAATTGAATATGAAGGAGAAGAATCAGATAAGCCACAGGGCCTTAGCATTTCGTAAACTGGTTGAATATCTTAAGGAACATCCAATAGCGTGAATATATGGATCCGTACATTATAGGAATAACAGGAGGAAGTGGTTCGGGTAAAACCTTATTCATACAGAAAGTAATGGAAGGATTCTCCCGTGAAGAAGTGTGCCTGGTATCCCAGGATAATTACTACCGTCCCAGGAACGAACAACCGGTGGACGAAAACGGGATCCAGAATTTTGACAGACCCGAATCAATAGATGCACTTAAATTTACCGCAGATCTCCGCCAATTGATCCAAGGCAAGATTATCCGTTTAACCGAATATACTTTTAATAATCCTGCACAGGATCCGGTGACGATAGAGTTCAAGCCGGCTCCGGTAATAATCCTGGAGGGGCTTTTTATTTTCCATATTGAAGAAATTTCAGAATTGATTGATTTGAAGTTATTTATCGATGCCCATGAACATATTATGCTGAAACGAAGGATCATTCGGGATCAAAAAGAAAGGGGATATGATTTGGATGATGTTCTATAACGGTTTGAAAAACATGTAATGCCGGCATTCAATGCCTACGTTCTGCCCTATAAAAACACCTGTGATCTTATTGTCAACAACCACGACGATTTCGGGGAAGGGTTACATGTGCTGCAATCCCACATTTCTAAAATACTGAAAAATTACAGCATCAATCGGTAAGAAGATATATCCGGTCGTTAAACCGATTGATTTTTAAGGATTTATTTCTACTTTTGCAGTCCGTTGGTCAGATAAATGATAAAACGATCTAACATAGCTAAATTGATCAGGGTGCTGATATTGACCAGTGGTCTACTGGCCATTTCAATTTCTTCTTTTAATTACCTGATACAAGACAGAATCGAAGAAGATCTGTCAAAAATACAACATGCTGAAGCAGATGGTGATTCTGAAAGAGATCATGAATTCATTTATCTTCCCTATTATTTAGCTTCTATAACAACACTTCAGATTGATCTCCATCATTTTCTGGATATTCTTTTTGACATTCCACTGGTTGTGGAAGATAAATGCCATTACGAGAATATTCCGGAGTTCACCACAACCTCTTTTTTTAAGATATTATTTCATAATATCATCGCCCCGAACGCCCC
>WOR8_10006357_pt1 | contig 11349 bp, 9 predicted proteins | sample DeeMarSeWOR38_10_FD_19890 | JGI IMG/M metagenome (IMG submission 19890)
CTAATAATTTCTTTGCGTTTTCGGTTGTCGCTTCTATTAAAATATCCAAATCTTTTGTGTAGCGTGGTCGTGCATGAAACGCCAAAGCAAAAGCACCGATGATGCAATAACGCACATTATGCTTGTTTAATAATTCTAAAAACTCTTCGTAATCTTTTTCTGTCGTCACGAAATTTCAGACCTTTGGATTTAAAATATTCTTCCCGCAGAATTTGAACGGTCTCAAGGCGCTCTGATGCGGATAGACTCAGATAATAAGCAGTATCAAAATTTTGGGCCTCGTTAAATGATCGGGCTTTGTTGATCCAAATTTTTTTCATTGCGTGATAGTTCCATTCAACCATCGAATAAGGTAACAACTTTATTTATAACAAAAATATATGGGGAAGAATCTTAACTGTCAATCAATTAAAAGGTGTCAAATCTTGATCGATGATTACAAGTTGACATATTTGCCTACCTTGCTTTAGGGGGGCCTTTATGGCCCGTGCATAGCGAATCGAATATGAGGGGGCGTTCTATCATTTCTTGCTGAATACTAAGTGGTCCGATGCCACGCGGTAGCTGCTATAAATGTTATCTACCCGCTGTTTATTCTGACATTACCGCCTCACTTTACAAAGGAGGAGATACCATGAACGAAGAAAAACAAATAAGAATCGAGAAGGATCTCTTTGTCAACGAGGCAACCTTGGATTATTTCAAGCGTAAAATCGAGTCGGACGTAAAAAATAACTTGTTCCGCTGGGTGGGCCTACCTGTGGGAGGTGCGGGAATCATCGCAATCCTTTTTCTGCTGTTTTCGTGGATACCGAACAAAGTTTCCACCATAATCGAGACCAACACTGTAATTCAAAAAAGACTCAATGATTCAGCTTTTGAATACCTTGGCAATCCTGAAAAAGGACAAAAGTTTATTGCCCAGCAAATCCGGGAAGATATTGAAAAGTATATGCAGGACCCGGAGCGCGGCCAACGGCTCATCCAGAACGAAATCGAAAAAACGGCCAAGGAACAAATTGAACTGACCACCGCCGCATTCTTCGAGGAGAAAGGAGAGCCGCTCATTCGAGAGCTGTCGGACGCCTATTTGAAATCCCCTGAGGTAAAAGGGGTAATAACCAAGGCGATTGATGAAGCACTGAAACCGAAAATTTCACGGTTGTCGGGAAAAATCCGTCAGAACGCTGAAAAATTGGTGATGGAAATCGAAACGAAATTCAAAGATACTGCAATGATTGGCAAGGAATCTCTCAGTAAGCTGGATCAATTTATTCATTCTGCGGAGGGTCGGAGAATTCAGCAGCGAGGAACACCGATTGCATTGACCATCAGTATTCGCGGCGGGGAACGCTATGCCGACTGGGCCATCCGAGAATATATCCATAGATTGACGAATGTCTTCGACGATAAATTTATATGTGTGCTAGTTCTCGATCGGAACGGGAAATTTTTGGCTCAACTTCCGCACTCGTTTGTGAAAGAAAATGTCAACAATTTGTTGCCAATATTCAACTCGCCCCCACAATTCAGCCCCGATGTTGCCAAGCGCGAATTTGCACAAATGCTGGGTGAGGGATGCATAGAGCACATCGCTTTGGAATCCTCGGTTGCCGAGGCCTTGAAAAGTACCGTGTGGGCGAAAACTGGCCTAAATCTGAAGGGAATTGCCGTCTTAAATGAAGCCGGAAATTTTGTTGGCCTGACGTCTAGAGATCGATTGATTAAGGGTATTGCCGGTTAATGAAAGTTGAATGTTCAACAATAGGTGTCCAATAGGTGTCAAATCTTGATCAATGATTATAGGTAGACATAGTTGTCTGGGTTGTGTTAAGAAACGTTCATGGCTCGAGCGTGGCGAATCGAATATGAGGGTGCGCTGTATCATGTGTTGTCCCGGGGCAATAACCGGAGCGATATTGTTTTCGAGGACAGCGACCGGCAGCTGTTTTTAGACAGTCTGGAGGAGCTGGCGGAGCGCTTTAAGATTGACATTTTGGCCTATGTCCTGATGGACAACCACTATCATCTCCTGTTGCGCACCCAGCGGGGCAATCTTTCTAAAAGCATGCAATGGTTTGGAGCCACGTATACCAAACGTATCAACGTCAAACATAATCGAAGCGGACATCTTTTCCAAGGGCGTTTCAAAAATATGCTCGTTGAAAATGATGCCTATCTATTGCAGCTTTCTTATTATATCCACCGCAACCCCCTAAGGGCTGGATTAGTGAAACGGCTGGCGTCCTATACCTGGAGCAGTTATAGACCTTACGCTTATGGACACGTCATTCCAAAATGGCTTAACACCAACGTGATCTTATCGCAGTTTAGACATGTTGCCGACAAACACAAGGCCTACCGGGAACATGCCCAAAAATATTCAAAAGAGGAGCAGCGGCTTTGGGAAGATTTACGGCATGGGATATTTTTAGGCACGGAAAAATTTGCCGAAAAAATCAAAAAGCGATATCTTCCCGATGTGCCTAACGCGGAGATGCCTCACCAAAAACAGCTGGCCAAAAGCATGAATCCCGAAGTCGTTTTGCTGCAGGCGGCTGAGATCTTGAAATGCAATCCAGAGCATTACCGCAAAACGGCCAGAATTTCAGAGAAAGATAAACTTGACCGGGATTTACTGATTTATTTGATGTGGCAGTCAGGGCAGCTAACCAACCAACAGATCGGTGAAAAATTCGGCTTAAGCTATTCGGCAGTGAGCAGGAGAGTTGGAATTTTCAAGGACATGCTCCGAAAAAATCGAACCCTACGAACCAAATTGAATCGTATCAAATCAAAGCTCAAGGTTTAATATACATGAATATTCAAGATAACTTTCAACGAGAGGAGGAAGCATGAGTTCATGGCGCGATGAATTGGCGGTGGCATCCCGAGAACGGACGTTGAGCCGCGCCCGGAGTTCTACCGGCAAAGGTGTGCGTTACAAACTGGGAAAGGGCGGATTCGACCCGAGCCGCAAGATGACCGTTACCTGCGACTGTTCGGGTTTTGTCGCATGGGCTATCGGAATTCCGCGGGAGCTGCCGCCGGGTTCCGGTAACTGGCTGCAGACGACCACTTACTGGGAGGGCGGAGGCTCGGCGGGCGCCGGCCTTTTCGACCTAATTCCCGAAAATTTCGCTGAACCCGGCGATATTATCGTATATCCCGACCGGGGAAATAAGCAGGGTCATATGGGAGTCGTCAGCGCCGTGGAATCCGGGTACGTGACCAAGGTAATTCATTGTTCGACCGGCAATGACCGCACGTTCAACGACGCCATCCAAGAAACCGCTCCGGCCGTTTTCCGACGAATCGCAAAGACCCGGATTATGCGGGTTGATTATCCCGCACTTCGAGATCTGTTTAATCTACCGGAACCCGAGGACGGCAAAGACGAATCCGTCGACATCCCGTTTGTTGACAACACGCTGGATCATCCACTGCTGGCGTCCGACGACACTCTGCAACAGGTTGTCCGGGGGATGCTGATCCTGGAGGCAACGGGCCAACCCGTTATCGGCTGCCGGGCCCTGCATGACGGTCTAAACAGGCTCGCCAAGAACAATCCCCGTTATCGTGTCGAGCTAGGCCCCCGCAACCGCTGGTACGGATATTACGGGAACAAAACCAAACAAGCGATAAAAAACTTCCAGTCAGACAGGAAGCTTCCAGTTACCGGCGAGACCGATGCCACGACGCTGCTCCATTTGGACGAAGCCCTGATGTCCCTGGAAGGCCCACCGTCGGAGCCACAGACCGTCAAATCGGCGAAGGTTTCAGTGAGTTCGGAAGGTAGCAATTGGTTCGCACAACTGGATTTGGGAAGCCGTTTCTTCGTCGGACGGAGGGTTCGCTATTTGGGAAGATTCGGCCTTACCAACATTTACACGCGCAACGGCCCAGTCTACCGCCCGCAAGATTACGAATCTGAATTTAATCACTGGGCCTGGATGCTTTATCCCACCACCCTGGCCGAAAGCAAAGGGTATTTCAACTGCATCAACACCTATGACCGGGCCAGATTCACGTTCGGGTTTTACCAGATGGCGGCGCATACTCCGAATAGCAACTTTGTCGTTTTGCTGCGTCATTTGTTGGAGCTGGAGGGTGCACGTTACTACTTCCCGGAATTGTTGGTTGAAAGCGGCCAAATCGTCCGGGTTGTCGGAGAAGAGCACGTGCCGTTGGAAACCCCTGAAACCACCCAGGGGTTGATGGATTACCTGAACCCTTCCGAATCCGAGGTCGAAGTGGTCGAAGTCATCCAGTCCGCGAAATTTATCCACTGGGCGACCAACGACAAGGAACACCAACGCGTCCAGGTCGAGGTTGCAGCGCAAAAGCTGAAGGACGGAATGAGAAGCTACGCGCGACGATACGACCTTGACGGCATGCTGGACTCGATTTGCCTGATGGTGGCCGATATCAGGCATCAGGGTCGCGCCAAGAGCTCGGAGATTATTGAAGCGCTGCATACCGGAGGCGACGAACAGCGCGTGTTGGCGCAATTGCTGGAGATTGGGGCGCATTCATATCCAGAGCGAATTCAAACCCTGAAAACGCAAATTCGGAAGCTTACACGAGACGGAGTTTTAGGCCGGCGCCGCTACAACGCGCAGCGAAACGAGTTTATACTCTAAGTGCCGGATGGCCGAAACCCAACATGTGTGATGCCTTTCTTTGGGTTATAAAGCCGAAAAAAATTGTTTTTATGTGTTGAAATTCGGCAAAATTATCCTTTCCCAAAGCCAATTTCTTTAATATATTGAAGTAGTTAAAAATTTTTTGCCTCAAAGAATGTTTTTTAATTCAGGCCATCAACTCCCAACTTCCTAATAACTATTTAATATTACTTAATTTTTTGATTGACACGCGCATATTTTTAGGCTATGATGCGACTTGCTTTTAGACCTAATTATGCTTAATTAAGTTGGAAAGAGATTAATAATTAATTAATTATCAATACTTAAAGCTAATATCCTTGATCTTATAGGCCACTAACGTAGGTCACCTCGAATCTGGAAAAAAGGAGGGCAAGTTATTGAGGATGTTTCCAAAGAGTCCTGAAAAAAACGCAGGGGGTGGGGTACCACCACCCAAGTATTTGTCACATCTCTCTCAATCTGCCTAACGAGCTAGCATGAACGTTGGGTGGTGAATCCAAGCCTTCTGTCGCTTATCGCGACGAACCTGCAAGTAAATAGTAAAAAATCTGAGTGTAACCGTTCAAAACCAACTCGACTGTAATTCTTTTTAGATTTTCTCTTTTCTGGAGTTTTTGCCTACACTCGCGCCGGCTGAATTGTCCCTATACGCCTGAGGAGAAAATACATGTCTACGAGGCCTCCTACCATCCTCGTCATAGATCCGGATCAAGAATCTTACAACACGATTGAATCCGTATTGGGAATTCAAAATAGAGTGCTGTTTGTTCCGAATGGTAGGACTGCTTTTGACCTGCCGCAAACACAATCGATAGACCTAATCTTCATTTCGCAAGTCCTTAACGGTTCGCAAGGTATCACGCTCTTGGAATCTTTTAAAAAAGAATATCCTTCAATACCGATTATTTTTTTTGTTGAAAATCCCACCGCCGATGCGATCTTATCCGCCTTCCGTTCCGGTGCAAGAGAAGTCATCAAAAAGCCTCTTGATGAGAGAGAGCTCCTGGATACGACACACAAGATAATAGCTTTAATTGCGGATCATAAAACCAAAAGGAAAAAGAACCGACTAAAAAAGAGGAATAATCATCTCTCTGAAACGCATGTTTTTCAAGGAAACGGTGGCGGACTCTTCAAAAGGATTTTTCAAAAATTTAATCACAATGGTGGAAAAAAATCTAACGATATCGGTGAATTTCAAAATGAACCCCATACCGTGGTCGAGGAGGTTAAAAAACAAAAATTAGTTTCAGAAACAACAGTGGATATAGAACGGCAGAAAATATCATTGCGGATTGAGGAAATAAAAAGTTTAAGTGAACTCGTACAGGCATTTTTTTTCGGCAATTTCAGGTTTCGTTTAAAAGATCAAGTAATCGATAATTGGCCCAGTAAAAAAGGAAAATCGCTCTTCGCTTATATCCTTTTCCATCATGAAAGGAGAATTTACCGTGATATCTTAATGGACACGTTTTGGCCAAAAACAAACCCGGATTCGGCCCGAAATAGTCTCAATGTCGCGCTTCACAGTATCCGGCGTGTTTTGCAAGCTGCATCGCCTGCCAGTGAATTCATCATATTTAAAGATGAATGTTATTATCTAAATCCACAAGTCGAAATCTGGTCGGACGTTGATGACTTCAGGAAAATCTGGCGGAATGCTCAAAACATCGAACTTAATAAAGGTCTTTCGAGTGCCGTTTCCGAATATGAACGCGCAGCCCAAATTTACAGAGGAGAGTTTTTAGAGGATGAGATCTATGATTCGTGGTCTGCTCTAGATCGGGAAAACCTCAAAGAAATATATTTGGTAATTTTGGATAAAATCAGTGAGTTCTATGTATTAAGCAAGAAACACTCAGAAGCTATCGGCCTCTGCGAAAAAATCTTAGAGAAAGACAACTGTCGGGAGGACATCTATCGACGTCTGATGTTAGCTTATTATCGTATTGGCCAACGGGATAAGGCAATAAAACAATTTCAAAAATGTGTTGAGGTACTAAAGGACGAGCTGGAGGTTAAACCATCAAGTGAAACCATTCATCTATTTGAGCAGCTAAAGCGGGATAGTCTGATTACTAAAAACTGATTTGCCATTGCAACATTCGGTGTTTGTGTAAATTTTTTTTAAAAAATTATCAAATTTAATTAAAAATTAAGTATGGTTTAATTTTGAATTAAAGGTAGCTGGTTATTATGTGGGTCAAGATTCGCAAAAGATTTCCGGAGATCGTCAAAGTAAACATGTGCATTTTTTATGTAGTGATCTGAAATGCAGTACGCCACTTTTTCTATTGGTGGCAAATGTGCGAATCTATTCAGGCAACAGATCACTTGGTTTTACTAAAAATGCCTAATGCATTAAAGAAAGGAGATAAAAAATGAACTCACAACCAGCACCCGGAAGCAATCCGTGGATTACCTTTGATGTCACCGCGCAAGCTATGGCGGAGCCTGGCCTTGCAGATACAACCGTTATGGAGATTGACAAAGCATTTCAGGTGAAGGTCAATTTCGTGTTTGCAGGTTTCCTCGCCCCTTGGATCGTATCATTAGGGGTTCCCTGTAAAATATCTGTCTCTGCCGAGTCTATTGGTCCCGGTCCTGAACTGACTTTAGGTGCTTCAACAGTGACAACCTTGGCCGGTCCGCTGAATTATTCAGGGACGGTAAACGTCGCTGCGCATACATTAACCGAGGGGACTTACAAACTCGTTGCGGCGGTAACAATTCCGAATTCACCTGTCGCGGGCTTCATCGAGGGTCCGATCATTCAGATGATACCCGCTTATCCCTGATGTCTTGTTTAATCTGGATTAGCAGTTAAGACAGTCGTTGGCCTCGTTATCTGCTTTGATTTTATTAGAGTCGTTTTGCGCTCCGAGGTCAACGACTCAAACGCTTATGTGTCTATCCTGTAGTCTGAATGGTAAATAGTGTTTGGTGGGGATGCAGAGGTGCACATGTGAACCGACGGGTGATAACCGTTGCATTCATTTATTTAAAGTGCCCCGGATAGCAAAGGGAGGAACAATGAATTCTAACAAAAAAAAATATGATGATTTAACAGAAATAAAGGGCATTGGGCTACATCGTCAGCAATGGCTGAAGGAATCATTCGGCGTTTCTACGTTCAGCGACTTGGCTGCTCTTACAGTCGACGAAATTGAAACTCGACTCAAGGCCGAAGGCGGCGGCATCGGCCGCAAAACGATCGAGGTTTGGATTGATGAAGCCAAGGCATTGGCTGAAGCTGCATCACCGGAGCGAGATTCGGAACCGGCAACTGCAGAATCTAGTGTAAAATTTTCCTTACCCAGCGGTGAGACCAAATGGAATTCATTGGCATCATTTCGAGTGGATTTTCAAATCCGGCAGACTGCAGATCGTGGTGAGGAGCAACGGACCAAGGTGCACCACCTCGAAACCAACAGCCTCGAAAAATGGTCAGGTATTCAGACCGACCAACTTTTTCAATGGATTCAAAATCAGCTAAATGATCAGTTAAATGGGAAGATAAAGGAGAAACCTGCAAAAGAGCTCGCTGCGGCTGAGCTCCTATCGACTAAAACCTTGCCTCCCCAGAAGGTGGATGTCACCCATGTTCGGGTTTTTCAACCCCCGAAGGCCGAGACCCCGATTGGTTTCGCCCAGGCCGGCCAGCCTTTTCCGGGAATGCTCAAGGGTGATAAACCGTTCACTTTGCAAGCAGGCTTTGAACTCGATGAGCAGGCTGCAGATGACGCTGCGCAAAGCCAGCTTACCTACATTGCGCAATTTCACGTTAGAAATCGCTCCACAGGCGCCAAGCACCATCTGGGTAATACCAAGCCTGATAATTTTATTACCGGCAAGGTATCGTATGATACCATTTTACCTGAAGTCCATTTGGATCCTGGACATTATTCATTGGGGGTTCTCGTGACGATCCAGAGTAGGACTCCGAGTTTAGGCTATCTTGAGTTGCCATTGCTTCAAGTTTTGTAGAAAAATCGACTGAGTCTACGAATTTTGAAAGCTGGCCGTATATTTGTGGCGAAAGTCAAAAACAAATAACGCCGGGGTTGTGTTAGCCTAACAAGGGTTACCTGTGGTGAAACGAAGAGCTCAAGATGCCGGTTCCCAGACTCTTTCCCCTCGCATGGATCTGCAATAGAAGAACCAGCATGCCATAGCGTGCCCTGCGCCAGATGCAGACTTCAAAGCGCAAGTATGGATAAGAATGGTTGTGACTCATAGGTAAAGTCGTCTGCCGCTTACGCGTTAAAAAGCCCCCTTAGCTACGCTGGTCGTTTTCGGCGTGTAGTCTTTTAAAGCACTTTGAAGCATCCTTTCCTCATATCTCCGAAAATATGGAGTAAACGCATAAAATTTTTGATCATCGGTTATATGAGTTTAAAAAGTAAAGGCTGTTTTTATGACGCATTCAAGATCAGAAAAAGGAAGGGAAAAAGCGCCGAGTAATCATAAGAAGACCAAGCCGCAGCTTCAGGAAGAGCTCAGCGAAGTTCAAGACACCCTGAAAAAGCAAGAAACCGAGATTTCTGAATGCCGAGGAAAACTCCAACAAGCCCAGGATGAATTAGGTAGTCTAAAAGAATTACAGGCAAAATTAAATTTGGTTGAGGATGCTGACAAAGAGCTGCGAGGGTCTGAGACACACGAACATCAACTCGCGGAAAGAATCCTAGAGCTTGAAAAGATCATCGAATTTTTAAAAGGCAAGTTTGAAGCCGCAGAGCATTGGGATAAGGCTGTCTTCAAGGATATTCTATCTCCAAAGGCATCCTACCGTATAGATCTTTACCGCTATCAAGGGCAATACCAGGGAAAAATTGAACATATATTGACTAAAGATAAAAAAGCCTTTACTGGTCTGGATGGAACCGCAATTATCGAATTTATGTCCCGCCATCTTCCCCACGTTGAAGAGATAGTTGAAAAAACTGAACCTCACCTTGCCCAACCTATCCCTTCGGGTAAAACGGTAGAAGAATGTGTTGACTCCGTGCATGTTTCCAGGCCGCAACAACGCTTAAGTGATCTGATGATAATCCCGGTTGGAACGGATAATCCTATCACGACCTTAAGTCAAAACCAAACCTTTGAGGTACATGTTAATGTCGATCTTACCGATGTGATCATGCCGGATGACGAGCCTATCGAAAAAACACTAACAATATATGCCAAGCGGCTGGGGGGAACACCTGAAGTCATAGGGGAAAGCCATATTATCCCTACATCGACTGGAAAGAGCACCTTCAAAATGATAGGCAAACCTCTTCCGGTAGGCGCGTATCGATTAGAAGCGTCTTTGACTTTTAACCGACCGCCCGGCGTGTCTGCAAGTCTGCCGAACAGTTTTTTTCTAAAGGGCAGTATGCTTAATGTCTATTAGTACCCCAATTAGCGTAAACAAAATGGTATAGTTTTTTATTTTCTTGATTTAACGAGCACTATGCGAATTATAGACACAATGTGATATTTGCTCTGTAGGTGAGTTGTAAATGTCGATTATAAATCCCATTTTGTTTACCCTTTGGGAAATCCGATGCCACCCCATCTTCTGCGTTGCCAAGGGATCGCGGTAGGCCACTACAGCTTCACCCTTGGACGCCTTGAAGCTGGGGCACCCTCGGCTTTCGCTAATCAGGGTAGAGTAATTAAAATTCAATGTCAAAGTCCATTGGAGGCAGATCGGATTTTTCAAATTCCTCTTTTGATGGGTGGTAACACTGATAGGTATGATGCGAAAAGAAATTTCCTTTCCGTTCAATCATGAATTCACTGGTTTTCAAACTGGTTTTGACTTTTCGGCTGCATTGATGACATCGCCACACTAGCCAATTGTCTTCCCTAACGCAGCTCATAGAGTGAAAATCTTTAAATTCCTTTTGGTTTTGATGAAAATCTAAAACGTTTGTCATTAGGTACTCCCTTTTTGATCTCTATGTCGGTTATGCGTGTGTTTTTCCACTGAAGCGCTGATGCTTTCGAGCTTTTTGGGTCTTTTTCTCTGATGGTCTTCTGCATTGATTACGACGCTGTGTATCGTTATACCTTTTTCTTTTTTATCGGCCGTTGTTCTCTAAACTTTAATGAACCGCCTAAAAGCAGAACCGTTACCGGATGGCGATCGGTTTTTTAAGAAAAATTGCGATAAATTCTGCAACCGGTATGCCAAAATCGTTTATTCCCACCAAATAGAATATAACGTTTTGAAATTATTTAGTTATTGAAATTTAAAAAGATAGAGCAGATGAGATGGTATGAATGTAGCCTGTCAGAAAAATTGCGGCGGAATACTTTGCCGGAGAAATAAATAAGTATTTGAAATTTTGTATAATTTAGGTTTTTATGGGCAAAACAAAAATGCCAAATTTCTGACTATGACGTTCCTCTCTGAAGTCCGTTTTTTCCTCTATGTGGGTGTTTTAGGCCAAAAGAATAGCGTTGAGCTTGGAATTTCGATTTTGAAATTGAGTGGTTGGGGAAGTTGGACAGGTACAATTTCTTTTATGATGTTCTTTTGGCCTCGACTTTCGCTAATTTATGCTTACGCATAGTGTAACCATGATAAAATTAGAAAACCTGGTTATCTAAAAAGTCCAAGCTACCATTAAACCAACTTATCGGTAGGAGCGGCTTTCCAGCCGCGGCATTTGATCTCGCGGCTGGAAAG
>WOR8_10006361_pt1 | contig 11347 bp, 10 predicted proteins | sample DeeMarSeWOR38_10_FD_19890 | JGI IMG/M metagenome (IMG submission 19890)
AAAAGGTGCTTATGATCATCAGCAGGTATCCATATAATCCTATCCTTACGAAGGATGATGTTCCTTATCCAGTGGCTACGGTACACAATGCTGCAGTTGTAAAACATCAGGATCAATATATCATGATTTTTCGATCCCATAAACTAAATGGACGAAGCATATTGGGAAAAGCTGTGAGTAGCGATGGTTACCATTTTGAAGTGGACAAAACACCATTCATGGTTCCATCCGTTCAGGGAATCTATAAGGAGTACGAAGCCTACGGAGTGGAAGATCCACGCATTGTTTTCATGGATGGCGAGTACCTGATTACCTACAGTGCTTATTCCAGGCACGGGGTTCGTATTGGACTGGCCAGAACTAAAGATTTTGAAACAGTAGAAAGGTTTTCATTGATCACCGAATCAGATTACCGCAATGTGGTCATATTCCCGGAAAAGTTTGGTGGCCTATATGCCAGACTCGATCGTCCTCATTCCGAAATCTCCCCATGGTCGGTGTGGATAACCTACTCGCCTGATTTAAAATACTGGGGGGAATCCTTGCTAATAATGAGACCCATGCAATACCATTGGGATGAGATGAAGATTGGGCCGGGAGCACCACCCATCAAAACCCCCCGGGGTTGGTTACATATTTACCATGGTGTTTTCCCAACCATGGATGGGTGTATATACAGGCTTGGAACCGCTTTACTCCAATTGGACGATCCTTCTAAGGTCATTGCTGTGGGAGATGATTGGATTCTTCAACCCGAAGAGGATTATGAAATTACAGGATATGTTCATAATGTGGTGTTTTGCTGCGGTGCTGTGCCGGAGGAGGATGGTAGTGTTAAAATATACTGGGGAGGCGCTGACAATGTAATGTGTGTGGGCACTGCCAACCTGGAGGCCCTTGTAGACCACTGTCTGGATAATCCACGTCCACCCCTTTAAAAGCCAACTGAATAAAAGGATCAAACACATGAAAATAGCCATACTGTCATCCATTGCCTGGAGGACACCGCCCAGACACTATGGTCCCTGGGAACAGGTATCCTCAAACATCGCCGAAGGACTGGTTGAACAGGGTATTGATGTGACATTGTTTGCATCAGGCGATTCGATGACTAATGGTAAACTGGCCTCCGTAATTGAGCAACCATACGCCGAACACCCGGAGGTCGACCCCAAAGTAGCAGAGTGCCTTCATATCAGTCATGTAATGGAACAAGCCAATAATTTTGATATCATACATAACAATTTTGATTTTCTTCCCCTGAGTTATTCTCGCCTGATCAAAACACCCATGGTAACAACGATTCATGGTTTTTCTTCGCCACGAATTATACCGGTCTATAAAAAATACAACAGCAACAGCTATTATGTTTCCATCAGCAATTCTGATCGCAGCCCTGAACTCAGTTATACGGCAACCGTCTATAATGGCATTGACACAAGAGAGTTTAGCTTCAATTCTGAATCAGATAATTACCTGCTTTTCTTTAGCAGGATTCATCCAGAAAAAGGAGTCTCTGAAGCTATAGAAATTGCAAAGAAATCAAACAGGAAGCTAATCATTTCCGGCCTGATCCAGGATCAGGAATATTTTGCCAATAGGGTGAACCCGTATATTGATGGTCAGGAAATCATGTACGTGGGTAATTCCGGCCCTGTCGACCGGAACAGACTCCTGGGTGGCGCTTATGCCCTATTACATCCCATTGGATTTGAAGAGCCTTTTGGCCTAAGCGTGGTTGAAGCCATGATGTGTGGAACCCCGGTGATAGCATTCAAAAGGGGATCCATGCCTGAACTTGTTCTTGATGGCAAAACCGGTTTCCTGGTAAATAACATTGAGGAGGCCGTTGAGGCAGTAAATAGCATTGAATTTATTGACCGGCGAGCTTGCACCGAGTGGGCTTCTTCAAATTTCAGCAGGCAAAAAATGGTGGATGCTTACCTGGAGGTCTATCAGAAGATCCTTCGTTAGCAGAAAATGGAAATGCGGGCTCCATTTTTAGTCATGGCCTCTCCGCATTTCTTCGAAGAAAGGAGTTCTTTTTTCTTCGACGCACCTGGCAGCAAAGAGGTATAGCGCTGCACTCCAGCTCTGCCAGTCCTGGCCAGCAGCCTTTCCGTCCCTCGCCCTCAACCACTCATTAAATCCGAAATCAATTCCTCCTGAAGACGAGACCTTGATCGCACGGGTCAATACCAGGAGCTTTTCCCCTGCAAGCCTGTACCTTTTGGCGGCCACCAGGGCTGCTATGTAGATTCCGCACACAAAAGGCCATATACCCCCATTATGATATTCCCCTGGATTGTTAAAGACCGAATACCTTTCACGCCAGTCAGGATCCCCGGGCTTCGTAAAGGGAAAGAAATTCGGAGGCAGATCAATGGCCAGTTCACCTCTTTCCTGCATCCCCGCGCATTCTTTTTCGATCCAGGATATCATTTGTTTAGCCCGTGTTGGTGATACAATCCCTGAAAGAATGGCAAGAGAGTTGCCCAACAGGTCGAATCTCTCACTGCTATAGATTTTATAAGACCAGAAGGCATAATAGGGCTTATGTTTGACTACCAGTCCCTCGTGCACATGATGATGCATTTGTCCGCCGGAAATGGTAAACCTTACCATCTCCTTTCTCAGATAATCAGCCCGCTCATGTTGATTAAGCAGACGAAGATAGCTGTATACCAGGGTATTCACATAAAGACCATATCCCAACACCCATTGTTCGTCGCGCCAGTCGCTGGTGGGTTGCTGGGCCACCAATACCCTGTCTACAGGACTTTGATACTCCATCCAGGTGAGTGCTTTCTCAACAGCGTTATGAAGAAATCCATTTTCCCCGGTGCTTGTTCTGAAGATGGCTACTCCCAGCAGGAACAAAGGCGTTGAATCACTCGATCCACGGTTCTCCCTGTCGTGAACCATTGAAGGGATATGACCCCGCTCTGACTGGTTATCCGCCAGAGTTTTCAATACCCTGCGCGTGCTCTCCATCAGCTTCTGATCCCCTGAAACTGCAATACCAAGAATTGAAAACAACAAATCCCTTGTATATGGTTCCGGGTATCCCCAGCCTGCAGTTCTTGGAAGTCCATGAAATGGTCCGTGGTTATTATGTCGAAGTATTTCAAGTGCAGCCTCCCTTGCCAATGCAACTTCCCTCGATTCCGGTGTCCTCATGGTATTTACTATCTTATGCCCAGGGTATCGTTGATGATCTGAACAAACCGGCTTGCAACGATCCGGTAGTCGAAATGTTCCACCGCCCGCACCCTGCCCGCCTTACCTATCTTATCACGCAGTGCCTGATCCTTCATAAGGATCAGAAGATATTTTGCAATATCATGCACGTTGGCGCGGTAATCCACTACCCTTGGCTTACTGAATACTACCGGGTGGTCCTCTATGAATCCTGATTCCTCGCCCAGGATGACCTCGTTTACAACAATTTTCCTGCCTATCTTCGCCAGATAGGCGGTTTCACCATGGACCAGTGTATCCAGCATTCCCATGGCCTTCATACCTATGACCGGTTTTTCACAAGCTCCCGCTTCCACCTGTGGCATCCCAAAACCTTCCAGCCGTGAAGGGGCCGCATATATATCACAAGCCCCTATCAGGTAAGGCATAAACTTCCGTGATATGGTATTGGTGGCATAGGTAACATTTTTTTCAATCCCCAGGCTTGTGGCCAATTCCAGATCCGCCAGGTTCTGTAACTTGGTGCGTGGTTGGGGCCATACCTTGCACACATATTTCCAGTCAGGTGCCTCAAGATCAATGATTGCAAGTGCCTGCATTACCTCCTGTGCCCCTTTTGATGCAGCATCACCGCCCACGGTAAGGATCATGATCTGATCGGGTGAAACACCCAGGGCTTCACGTACCGCCAGGATCTTCGGATCGTCCTTTTTGAAGGGTTTAAAGGCATCTGTATCGCAACCAACGGGTAATACCTTGATCTTATCACCTTGGATTCCGTCCCTTACATACATTTCCTTCACCCAGGAGGAGGTGACCAGGATAAGCGGAAGTGCATTCAATACCTCCTGGTAATTTGCAATATACCCATCTGCCACTAACCACGGTACAGCATTAGCCCCATACCGCTGCGGATGCATTACCAGCTGCGGTGCATGGCCCCAATAACCCACACCAACCACCACATCGGGCTCAAACCAGCGGTAGTACCATTCCTTTTCCTGGGCTGATTCAAAATGAGCAGCATGGGCATCAACGCCCATTTCCAGAAGTCCTCTGTATAGGAGATCTCCCTGGGTTGCAAGTCCACCGGGAGAGGGCGGATAATCATATAGAACCAGTACTTTCATTGGACATTCCATTGATTTAAATCAGCTTTTTGGCTTCAAAAGAATTATTGAACTGCCAGAAGGATTCTGCTCGGGGTGTCGTCTTTGCTTCAAAACTGTCGGCCTCAAATCCGTATGTTTTCGTGATGATACTGTATTTTCGCAACCAGATCCTCTTTGTAAGCGTTCGATAAATGGCTGCAGTTTGAAAGGGTTGAGGCAAATATTCCTTATTGCCGTCCTCATAAGCAAATACCCAGTGTTCCCCGGTTGATATCCTGCCTGAATGCCAAAGCCTGATCACTGCCCGTCCTGTCTCCTCATGCCTGATGTGCCGGGTGTATTCACCCATCGGATGATGTGAAATGACCAGGTCATAATAGCGCGGAGGCAATAATTCCAGGACAGTCTTCTCTACCTCATTTTCCTCCAGCGGTCTCTGATCGGGCCCATCGTCCAGATCACCCATAATCCCCTCCGATCTTAACTCCTTTAATGCCTGCCTGAACTTTGGAGCGCGGTCTGCATCATTTCCCCGGCAAAGACAGACGATAAAGCATTCCCAGGCAGGATGGCTCAGGATGGTTCCACCGGCCCATAAGGTCTCATCATCAGGATGAGCCACGATCAGTGCAACTTTTTTTGGATTTACTCTGTCCATTAGCAGGTCCCCATATCATTATTTCTCCAGGGGTAATATGCCTGCCATTTCGCCGATTACATTGACCAGTTCCGATCCTGTGGGAATCACTATTTTTGCATTCTTCTCCAGTGATGTCTCCAGGGCCTCCAGCTTCCTCAATAACTGTGCGTTTCCTTTGAAATACTTATCTGCAGCTTCATTGACCAATTTGATGGCTTCAGCTTCACCTTCGGCATGTAATATTTTCGATTGTTTAAATCCTTCTGCCTCCTTAATCTTAGACCGCTTGACGCCATCGGCGACGGTTTCGGCAGCCGTGGCGGAATCTATGGCGGCTATCTTCTCATTCTCAGCTTTTACTACCTTATTCATGGTTTCCTGAACGTCACTTGGAGGATCAATTTGCTTTAGCTCTGTCCGGACGATTTCAATCCCCCAGCCCTTGGTTTCATTGTGCAAGGTTTTATAAAGGTCAGCATTTATTTTTCCCCGTTCACTGTTGGCAGACTTCAGGGTAAGGGTGCCAATTATATTACGCAGCGTGGTACGGGCAAGATTTACTATCTGCCATTTGTAATCATTGACATTATAAATGGCTCCTTTTACACTATCTTCATCTGATTTCACCCTGAAGTATACCTGGGCATCGACACTTGCATTCAGATTATCGTTTGTGATGATCTCCTGGGGCTCTGCATCTACCATTTGTTCAGTAACGTTAACCATGAAGAGCCTGTCGACAATCGGTATAATCCAGTGAAATCCGGGCGACGCCAGACTGTTATATTTACCAAGCCGCTCCATGAGTCCGCGTTGGGTGGGCCTTACAATCCTGATGCCCGCTAACAATATTACCAATACGGGAATAAAAATATATACATAGGTCATTTTCGTTCGATTTTAGATTTCTTAATCAACGCGTCGTCATTGAATACCCTGATTATTACGGCAATAACTGCCATAACAAGAAGAATGTGGATGATATTTCCAATACCGGTGCTGTAGAATCCTATGATCCAGGCTATAACAAGCAAAAGGGCCAGTACATACAGAAAATTTCCCATTATCTCACCCCCAATTGCTTACTGAAAACAAGCCTAACCAGAATAATAAACAAAGCTCCTGCCAGCAGGAAATGAACAGCCCCGACGACGTGTAATCCCCAGAATAAGATCCCCCATATTACCAACAGCAATCCAGCGATAACATACAGTGAATTTTTCATAAGTTTATTGCTTGATAAAACCATACGATGGTTCAAGATTAGGGATAAAAGTAATTCGCCGGGCACGAGATAGCTTTACACAATTCAGGATAAGAGTTACATCATTCACATGTTTATACACGTATGATGTCTGAGGAACCTCAATCAGGGACGGAGATAATCCTGACTATTTGGAATTATAAAGCTCTGTCAATAGATCATTCAAATGAATGGTCGCGTAGGTCGACGCGTAATCGGACATGGCATATGGGATGATCAGATGCCCGTTATGAACCATCGATCCACAGGAATAGACCACATTGGGAACATACCCTTCTCTCTCTTTTGTATTTGGTATCAGGAGAGGGTTCTTCAACCTTCCAATCTCTTTTTCTGGATGATTAATATCGAACAGTGAAGCCCCCAGCACATATTCCCGCATGGGGCCAACCCCATGGGTGATGACCAGCCAGCCAGCTTCTGTTTCAATGGGTGAGCCGCAATTTCCAATCTGAATGAGCTCCCAGGGGTATTTGGGTTGTTGCAATAACTTTGCTTCACGCCAGACAGTCAGCTGATCCGAGAAAGCGATGTAATTGTTATGCCCGTCCAGGCGGCAAAGCATGACATACTTACCTTTGATCTTTCTGGGAAACAATGCCATTCCTTTATTTACAGCGATCTCCCCATGCAGGGGTGAAATCTTAAAGTGATAAAAATCACTTGTTTCCAGCATCTTGGGCAGGATTGTATGGCCGTCATAAGCTGTATAAGTGGCATAATACATTGTTTCGCCGTTATCATCCCTGAATTTTACAAAACGGGCATCTTCAATGCCATTCTTTTCACTTACCGAAATCGGGAATATGACCCTTTCTGAAATATTGGTGTCCAACGAGAATTCCAGCTCGTAATGGGATGAAGCAAGCCACATGATCTGATTAAAGAACACCTCTTTATAAGCGCCCAGGTGAAGTGTCTTTTTATCTTCTTCAATGCATTTCCGAAGCTCGCCATAGGTAAATTTATCGCCGAGCTTATCCAGTATTATGCCGGAAGGAATTATTCCCTGAAAATCCTTCATTTCATCCAGCTTGCTTTTGAAAGATGCTTTGTCATAAACATGTCGGCGGATATGCTCTGCCTCTTCCAGCATTTTACCAGCGGGTTGGAGTGTAAGGTTGAGTTCAGCATCCAGCACGCCGGTCCTGAAGACAATGGAAGATATATGTCCCTCTCCGGTGGCCCTGAAACTTAATATAACCCTAAGCTGACCCGGACCAATCTCCTTCTGATCTGGATGTTCAATGATAGAGGGATTAAAGAAAGCCGCAGATTCAATGGAGTATTCCAAGGTAAAATAGGAACCAATGAGCATTCTTCTGGAATCATCTATGGAATCCGGATCAATATCCATTTGGGAAATCAAATGAGCTATCTTTCTGAAATGATTTTCGAAGATTTTAGAAATATTTCTGTGACGCATTGAATAATCCCTCAGGGTCTGTTTCAGTGTAACCGATACATCCTCTTCCGACAATTCCATTATAGAACGAATGGTGTTCGAAGCCCTTTCGTTGTCCGTAAACAGAAAACGTGCGATGACTCGGCTCGGGTCCGGATTCAACATGACATCTTTTCTGTTTACGGCAGCCTGCATCTGAACTTCATTATTTGTTAAAGGTAATCGCTTATCTTTAATAAGACGAGTTGTGCCACTTTATTTCAAACCTGGATACCGGTTACCCTTCCTGTGGCATGTTCAGAAAACTGGCAAATGTGGGTTTGCTTGCCAGAAGATGTGTGAATCATGTAAATCGTATGATCAATTGTATAACAATTTGTCCGGTCGACGCATCTATCTTTATCCAAAGAGATGCCAGGCTTATGAAAAGATATATGATTTATTTGTTTCTGCTGATTTTTCTGGGCTGTAATTCTAATCCGGCAGTTGACCGGGATTTTCAAAGTTTCTACAAACCAGATGAAAATCCCATTCTGAAAGCCGATTCTACGTTGACTTTCGTTTGCCCGGTAACGGATGAAGAGGTGCAATGGCAAAAGGCAGATGTCTTTAACCCTGCGGCCATTGTGAAAGATGATAAGATCTATCTGCTTGTTCGAAGCGAGGATAATCCTGAGGCTATTCTGGGCGGTAGGACATCCAGAATAGGCCTGGCTTTCAGTGAAGATGGCCTGCATTTCAATACATATCCCGAACCGGTCCTGTATCCCGATAGTGGTGAGTTTATGCAGTATGATTATCCGGGGGGCTGTGAGGATCCGAGGGTTGCTGAAACTGAGCAAGGTCTGTATGTGATGGCCTATACCTCCTGGAACCGTGATATTGCCAGATTAAGCATTGCCTTTTCCAAAGACCTGATACAATGGGAAAAGAAAGGGCCCGCATTTGCAAGCGCATATGATGGCAGGTTTTTAAATCAATGGTCAAAATCCGGATCCATGATCACAAAAATGGAAGGATCCCGGCCTGTGCTTGCCCAAATGAAGGGTAAATACTGGATGTACTGGGGTGAGAATCTGATCAACCTGGCCTGGTCTGAAAATTTATACGATTGGTTTCCTTTGCTGGACGACCAGGGCGAACTGAGGGCCGTGATCGAGCCCAGGACACATAAGTTCGATAGCCAGCTAACGGAATGCGGGCCACCGGCAATCATGACGGATGAGGGAATTGTGTTGCTTTATAACGGTAAGAACTCTGAAGGTGATGATGCGGCCCCTGAGTTACCGAGAGGAATGTATTCGGTTGGTAAAGTGGTATTTGATATCAATGATCCGGAAAAGGTGATCTCAAGATCCGACACCTGTCTTTTAAAGCCAACCCTGCCCCATGAAATAACCGGCCAGTATAAATCAGGGACGACTTTTGCAGAAGGGCTGGTCTATTACCAATCGAAATGGTTCCTTTATTACGGAACTGCCGATTCGTATGTGGGAGTTGCGGTATCCCAATAGGAAGAATTCCCTGCAACCTTTATTGCCGGCGATGCCACAAACCTTTTATTTCCTTGAACTGCTATCGCAGCACCATGATCAACTCCACAGCTGTCCAATCTTTCCCTGTGATCGAAAGCAGGTAAAGACCGTTTTTCAGGGCCCCGATCGGCAAACCGAAGGTTGAGCTCCCAGTTACGGTATTGAAAAACTTACTTTTCAGGACCTGTTTTCCTGACAAATCCAACAGTGAGAATGAAATATCTTCGGGAGTAAGGGATTTTAACTCAATCTGAATGATTGATCCGGTAACAGGATTTGGAAAAACCTTGTACCGCTTGCCGATGGTCAACACCTTCTCATTTAATCCAACGTTGATACTGTTTTCCATATGATACGTTATCTGGGCAGGGGAAAGGCCATAATCGAATATACTGACAGCATCAAGTCTCCCTTTGAAATTGTAATTATTATCTCCGGGAAGATTCTGTCCGAATACAAGGTCAAATACCGTGCTATTGATCAACCCGGAATGAGACGTGAAAGCGTCCAGTTTGCCGTCGAGCCAGATCTCCATATCGGCTCCATTGTAAACCACCGCAAGGTGGTACCATTGCCCCGTAACCGGGACACTCTTTGAATCCAGGTCCCTGATCCCGTCAGATGTATTCACTGTAAACCGGAGGTTCTGATCACCAATGGAAATTTTATAACGATTTTGCCAGCTTCCGTGTGAAACAGGATGTTGTTCACGTTCGAGGAACTGATCAATCAAAATCCAACCAGCTATGGACAGGGCATCCTGGAAATTCAGGAGCTCACTGTTCGGAATGCGGATAGAAGAACTCAGACCATTGAACTGAGCAGCTTTTAAAGGTGCTTCTTCCTTATCCTCAGCCCAGGTAATCCCAAGAGGGATTCCGTGGTTTTCGTATCCGCTTGCATCCTGCGCATTCCCATTCAAGGGATAAAATGCAATCAGGTTGCCTGCCGGCTCCACAGAGAGATCACGGACCATCACTTCGATGCTGTCTTCAACCATCATCAGATCCGTATCTGAAACAGCACATTTAATGAAATAGTTACCTGCCTGATCCGGGGCTGTATAAGTGGCCATTTCACCATTTGCCACAATATTCCCGGCAACTGCCGACCAAACGTAACTCAGGGTATCATGATTGATGTCCTGTGCAATGCAGTGGAGTTCGATGGTCCCCGAGAGGTGAACTTTCAGGGGATCAGCCTGAATGCTCAGAATCTGAGGCGGATCCATGATCTTTTCCACTACTTCCACATAGGTTGAAAGGGTATCCCACTGGTTGCCCGGATCGGTCACTTTGCACAGGACCTGATAGATGCCCGGCACCGCCGGAGGCTGAAACTCATAAGTAGAATTGCCATTATTCGATTCACCATCTATGGTCCATTCATAGGTAAGCACTCCTTGCTCGGGGTCAGAGGCCGTGCAATAGATCCTGGTTGATGTGCCCGCTTCAATTTTGATGTTTTCTGGTGCGAGTGCTTTCATCCTGGGCGGATAATCTGAAATTGTATTGCCATTGTTGTAATCAATGACGATGTTACCTGCCAGGGTCTTCTTCCCGGATTGTGTAACCAATGAGTCTGAAGGAACCTGTACCACCATCACTGCCTGCCCGGGAGGAATGGTGATGCTAGTACTTCCAGAAACTCCGGAGCTAATCAATGCATTGGCGATGGCATCGTACAGGTCGAAAGAACCGGCCGGGAGTGTCAACCCAACTGATGCACCTGATTCATAGGGATTGTAATAGAGGTAGGTCGGATATGCGCCTTTGTGATAATAGTCCGTTTTCAGCAGATCAAGACGAAGGATGGCCTCCACATCTGTTTCTTCAATGATGCCTCCGAGAATCCCCACGTGAGAAGAGCTGTACAGCATCAGGTTCGTTGCTGCCCAGCCTCCGTCCATGGCGTCGCCGGTAGCGTAAGGGCTCTGGTTGTTTTTCCTCTCCTTCATAGATTCATATCCGATATAAGACTCCGGATCATACAATTGGGCCCATTGTTCATTGTCCTGCATCTCATCGGGTAAATAGTTTGGGTAGAAAAGCCGCGATGCATTGGCCAGGTTGAGGACCCATTTGGCAATGGCCGTCGCAAACCGGTCATCGTACCTGACCATAGGGACCAGGGCACCCGCCTGCTCATAGCCGTTCATGGCAAACGCTTAATCGTTTCCATTATCGTTGG
>WOR8_10009327_pt1 | contig 11344 bp, 7 predicted proteins | sample DeeMarSeWOR38_10_FD_19890 | JGI IMG/M metagenome (IMG submission 19890)
GCGAGTTTTACGGCCGTGAAGCCCTCCGTTACGCGAAGCGCCAACAACTGACACGTATAGAAAGCGAAGATAATGACCTCCATTACATCCCTTTAGGAGTGGGCGCCGTCATTCCTCCCTGGAATTTTCCCTGTGCCATCCTTGTAGGGATGACGACAGCGTCTTTGGTCGCAGGTAATACTGTTGTACTGAAACCGTCTTCAGATACCCCTGCAACCGGAGCATTTTTTATGAACATTCTGCAGGAATCCGGCATGCCCCCCGGAATCGTCAACTATGTTACCGGCAGCGGAGCTACGGTAGGAAATCTTCTGGTTGAACATCCAAAGACTCGGTTCATTGCATTTACAGGCTCGAAAGAGGTCGGATTGCATATAAATGAAACTGCTGCGCGTACCCAACCGGGTCAGATCTGGATTAAACGGGTTGTGGCCGAAATGGGAGGGAAGGATTTCATTATCGTTGACGAAGATGCCGACCTGGAGGACGCCCTTCAGGGGGTCATCGTGAGTGCTTTCGGGTACCAGGGGCAGAAATGCTCGGCGTGCTCGAGATTGATTTTGCATGAGAAAGTGTACGATGCATTTATTCCCAAATTAGCGGAAGCGGCCGAGGGTATCAAGGTAGGGCCGGCAATGGATCCCTCAAACTACATGGGGCCTGTTATCAATGAAAAAGCAATGCAGAGCATTCTCCGGTATATAGATATCGGCAAAAAGGAAGGACGGCTGGTAGCCGGCGGTCGTTCTTTTTCTGAAAACGGATATTTTATTAGGCCGACTATCATCGCCGATGTGGATCCCGCTGCCGCTATTGCAAAGGAGGAGATATTCGGCCCGGTCCTGGCTGTGATTAAGGCAAAGAATTTCGACGATGCAGTCCATATAGCCAACGACAGTGAATACGGTCTTACCGGGTCCATGTACGGCAAGAACAGGAAGCATATCGATCGGGCTAAAGAGGAATGTCACGTTGGGAATTTCTACGTTAATAAGAAGTGCACCGGTGCGTTGGTCGGCGTGCATCCCTTCGGCGGATTCAACATGAGCGGGACGGACTCCAAGGCCGGAGGCCGGGATTACCTTTTGCTGTTTACGCAGGCGAAGACGGTTTCAGAAAAAATCTGATCGAAGAGGGGAGCATACAAACTCAACGCAAGGACGCAATATAAAGCTGCGAACTGCTTAACGCAAAGACGCAAAGGCGCCAAGACGCAAAGGAAAATAATAAATTTTGTCACTGCCAATCTCTGCAGTTGTATAGGGATACTTAATTTGTATTGATAGAGCGCTGCTTTTAAACGTTCACACGTTCGCACGACGCTTTATGTTTTACCATGCATCCATTTTTTAAGCAGCGGTGTGAGTAGAAGCAGAAGTGTTCCTGCACAGATCGAGGAGCCGATTAAAAAGATCCAGAGGTTCAGGTCGTAGTGGTGCACAATCTCCTCAAGCCGTCCGGCAAGGTAGTCAGCCAGGGCGGAAGCTGCGAACCACAGTCCCATCATCAAAGAGACTGTTCGTTTCGGCGAGAGCTTGGTAACTAGCGACAGCCCGATCGGCGAAAGGCAAAGTTCTCCCAGTGTGTGCAACAGATAAACGGACAGAAGCCACCCGATGCCGGCTTTTCCGCTCCCCTCCGCCACCTGTTGGCCAAAGAACATGACGATAAATCCTATACCGAGAAAAATCATACCTATACCCATCTTTGCGGGAGTGGAAAGGCCGCGTTTCGCCTGATCGTTTTTGCCCCATATCCATGAGAAAATTGGTGCCAGGATAAGAATGTAAATCGGGTTGACCGATTGAAACCAGCTCGCGGGCATTTCCCAATTGCCGATGTGTCGATCGGTCTGTTGGTCGGCAAACAGGTTCATTGTACCGCCTGCCTGCTCGAAGCCCATCCAGAAGAAAATAACAAAGATGCAGATAATAACCACAACAGTCAGTCGCTGCCATTCTTCGGCTGTGAGGGGCTTTTCCTTTTCTGCGTCGTCGGCATTTCTTACTACCTTCCAGCCAAAACCTATACCGATCAAGATTACGCCGCTTAAAAGTTTGACTGCCCAGTGAAGGTGGGACCAGGCAGGTCCCAGAACTTTCCATATTTGAAGTATTAGTACAACAGCCAGTACGGACCCGGCGACAAAAAACAGGATGTCTCTCCAGTCGTTTTTCTGTAGATGAGTCTCAGCCGTTGCCCGGATATTTGGAGGAAATCCTGCGGACCCCAGGAACCTCTGACCGGCAAAAAACACTAACAGGCCGCATATCATCCCAATAGAGGCGGCTGAAAAGCCGTACTCCCATCCAATATTCTCACCGAGATATCCGCAAACAAGAGGTGAAAACATCGCGCCCAGGTTGATACCCATGTAGAAAATAGTGAATCCGCCGTCCCGCCGCGGGTCGTTTTCCTCATAAAGGCTACCGACAATTGTTGAGATATTCGGCTTGAAAAATCCATTCCCGGCGATAATCAATCCCATCCCGACAAATATCAGGTCCGGGAAGGCCATCATCAGGTGCCCCATCGCCATAAGGATGCCTCCAATGATGATGGCTTTCCGGGCGCCCAGCAATACATCTGCAAGGTACCCACCCAGCACGGGCGTCAGATAAACCAGCCCCAGATAGGTTGCATAAACTGCGAGCGCATCCGAGCGTTCGTACTTCAGATGATTGACCAGGTAAAGAACCAACAGGGCGCGCATGCCGTAGAAGGAAAATCGCTCCCATGCTTCAGAGAAAAAAAGGACATACAATCCGCTGGGGTGATGTTTTTTTATCTGTTCCATTTGTCCTTCACGTTGAAACGTTTATCCTATAACAGGTGAAAAACTATTCTAAATCGGTATGGTTTGTAAATGGTGTTCTGTTTATTCTCCTTGCCAACCCATACCATTTCGAGCATCCTTGTATCCCCGGGGGAGTTATGAATCCGCAGATTGAGTGTCTCGCCTCGGGACTGCCTTCCTGGGGACTGCTGTTGGTAATTGCGGTCAGTATCGCCGTGCTGTCCAAAAGCGCAGACTGGATGATTGACGGTGTGGTACACCTCGCACGCCGTACCGGTCTGCCCCGGATTGTTATCGGGGCAACCATAATATCCCTTGGAACGACGACGCCGGAGGCTTTCGTGTCGGTTATGGCGGCATGGGGAGGGAAACCCGGCCTGGCTCTGGGTAACGGCGTAGGTTCGATCATTTGCGATACCGGCCTGATTTTTGGTTTGACCGTCATCATTGCCGCAGTGCCGGTCAACCGCTTCATCCTGAACCGGACAGGATGGGTGCAGGTGGGTGCCGCCACTCTTCTGGTTATCATATCTCTGGTCATGCTAGCCCGTGTGCGTTTGCCTGAACAACCCCTACTGCCGAGGGGCGTGGGAATCTTCTTTCTGATACTTCTCGCGATTTATTTATATGTCACCTATTTCTGGGCAAAGAAAGGATCCGCCGTTACTTCAGAAGCCGATAGAGAAGATTCCAGCCCGGTAGCTGGAATAGCAAAATCTCTGTTGCTTCTTATCGGCGGATTGGTATTAGTGGTCGAAGCAGCCCGTGTCATCGTTCCCAGTGCTGAACAACTGGCGCTGCGGATCGGAGTCCCAGATGATGTCATAGCTGCAACCCTGGTAGCGTTCGGAACATCCTTGCCAGAACTCGTGACGGCCATCGCCGCTATCCGGCGCGGGCATCCGGAGATTACGGTCGGCAACATCGTAGGTGCGGACGTTCTGAATTGCCTGTTTGTCATTGGCGCTGCCGCCGCCGCGCGTCCGCTGGAAATTCCGTCTAACTTCTACGTGTTTCATTTTCCGGCCATGCTCGTGATCCTGTATTCTTTCCGCGTGTTCATCACCATGAATAAAGACGGAAGCTTCAAACGCTGGCAGGGATTCTGGCTTTTCGGTGTATACCTTGTCTACATCGCGCTCCAATACATTCTGGGTATCGGCCCGGCCGAAGGATAGAAGCGATACGCTTGCCCTACTGCTTTTGGTAGTGATATAAAAAATCTAATCCGGGGCAATACTTTATCCTATAAGAGGGGATTCTATTCCTGAGGACAATTTACGAAATTCTGGGGAAATCGATCCTTCATAGTCAAAATGTAAAATTTTGACACAACCAGGATTTGGAGCAATAACCTGAAGGGGTATGTGATGAGAGTAAAGTACGGGTATATGGGAAAATTACTGTTTGTGAACCTGAGCGAAATGGCTATCCGGGAAGAGGAGCTTTCTGAAGAAATTGCCAGGGAGTTTATCGGCGGTTATGGGATTGGCGTCAGGAAGATCTACGAACGAATGAAGCCCGGCGCCGATCCGCTTTCGCAGGATAATATTTTCGGACTGGGGACCGGCCCGCTTACCCTTGCCGGAACGGTTTCCACCTGCCGTTTCACCACCATGGGCAAATCCCCACTGACCGGTTACTGGGGCGATGCCAACAGCGGCGGGAACTTCGCCATAGCGCTTAGAGCCTCCGGCTATGACGCGGTCTTTTTTGAAGGGAAGGCCGAGCGTCCCGTTTACATGATCCTCGAGGAGAATCCCGGCAAGGATTACAAGGTGGTCTGTATCGGCATGGCCGGCGAAAAGCTGTCGCGCATTGCGGCGGTCATCAATGACCGCGGGCGAGCTGCCGGCCGATCGGGCCTGGGTGGTGTCATGGGAGCTAAAAATCTGAAGGCGGTCGCCTGCTTCGGCTACCGGCGTCCCGACATTTTCGATAAATATAAAGTAAAAAGCCTGGTGACGGACATTTTAAACGATATCGAAAACGATCCTACCATCATGTTTCAGATCATGAGCACTACCGGAACGCCTGGTGGCATGAAATCTCTTCTTCGCGCGCACGATGTTCCCATCAAGAACTGGGCAGGAAATCACGAAACAGACTTTCCCAAAGACAAATGGTCGAAGGTAGGCTGGGACGGTATGGAGAAATATGTCACCGAGAAATACGCCTGTGTGGACTGTCCGATAGCCTGCGGCGGTTGGCTGACGGTGGATAAGGGGAAATACCGGGTTGATGAGGCCCACAAACCGGAATACGAAACCCTGGCAGCTTTCGGTCCCAACTGCCTGAATGATAATATGGAGTCGCTGATCTACGCCAACGAACTGTGCAATCTCTACGGATTGGATACCATCTCCACCGGCGCTGCCATTGCTTTTGCCATGGAGTGTTTCGAAAACGGCATCCTGACTTCCCAAGATACCGGCGGACTTGAATTGACCTGGGGCAACAGTGACGTTATCGTGAAGCTGATCGAGCAGATCGGCAGGCGGGAAGGCCTTGGGGAGATTTTGACTGAAGGACCCAAAATCGCCGCCGAAAAAATCGGGAAAGGCGCGGAGCAGCTTGCCATGCACGTGGGAGGGGAACCGCTGCCCATGCATGATCCGCGGCATGCTCCCGGCTTTGGAGCCATCTATGTGTCGGATCCCACACCCGCCAGGCATACGAGGGGAGGCACCGCGTTCGCCGAGGATGGAATGGCCCCCGAACCGGTTATGAATCTACTGGGGCTTCCCGTCAAGATGGAAAGGTATAATCCGGAAAACAAAGGTGTCTATCACGCGGTCCTTGCCGGCTGGCAGCACCTTGTCAACACTTCCGGCGCGTGTCTCTTCGCCGCCGACGCCTTGAACTTCCGTCTCATGGATATTCTCGGGGCAGTCACCGGGTGGGAACTTGATATTGAAACGTTGAAAACCACCGGTAAGCGTATCGCAACCATGCTGCATGCCTTCAACCTGCGGGAAGGCTTCAAGCCCGGCGATTTCACTCTCCCCCCGCGGGTCAACGGAATTCCCCCGCTAACCGCAGGAAGGCTCAAGGGAATCACCATCGACAGCGAGGGGCTTAAAAAGCAGTACTATGAAGCGATGGGCTTTGATCCGGTTACCGGACATATCCAACCGGAAACAATTGAGGCCCTGGGATTGCGGGATATTTTATCATAACCGGTGAAAACTCCTGCTGCATTCACAACAAGCACGACTCCAGGTTTCCTCAATATCGCGGAGCAGAGGATAAAAATGAAAATCAAAGCAGCTGTCGTTAGAGAAAAATCAGGCTTGTTTCAAATCGAAGAACTGGATCTTGAAGATCCGAGAGAGGATGAGGTTCTGGTGCGCATTGAGGGATGTGGTATTTGCCATACCGACTTGAGCGCCAGGGATCAGCTGACGCCATCCCCTTTGCCCATAGTGCTGGGTCATGAAGGTTCGGGCGTTGTGGAAAAGGTGGGCAGCCGCGTTCGTAAAGTAAAGCCCGGAGACCATGTCGTTTTAAGCGCCATGTTTTGCGGAACATGTTCGTGGTGTAAAAAAGGCAAACCGGATATATGTTCGTCCACGTTCCAGCTGAACTTCTTCGGGACCAGGGCCGACGGTTCGGTTACCATGCAAAAGGGCGGTGAAAAAGTATATGCGTCCTTCTTCGGACAATCCTCTTTTGCTTCGCACGCACTTGCGAATGAACGAAATACGGTGGTAGTACCGAAGGATATTCCTATTGAAGTTCTCGGTCCTCTGGGCTGCGGAGTCAGGACCGGCGTCGGAAGCGTCATCCATTCGCTCGATGCCAAGGCCGGTTCCTCCATAGCCGTATTCGGCACGGGATCTGTCGGTATGAATGCGATTCTTGCAGCCTCTCTAGTCGGTTGTGCCAAAATTTTTGCTGTGGACCTCATAGAAGAAAAACTCGCAAAAGCTGTAGTTTTTGGCGCAACGCATACTGTCAATTCCGGCAAGACCGATCCTGTTAAGGAAATACTGCATATATGTGAAGAAGGTATCGATTATTCACTGGATTGCACAGGCAACCCCGGGGCAATTCGTCAGGCGGTTGACGTGCTTGCCCCCGGCGGCACATGCGGATTGATCGGAGCTCCTCCTCCGGGCACGGAAGCGAATTTGGATGTGCTCCATTTTCTTCCCGGACGCCGTGTCATCGGTATAATGGGGGGGGATACTATACCGGAAATAATTTTCCCTGAGTTAATCGATCTGTATCGGCAGGACAGATTTCCTTTTGACAGGATGATACGTTTTTATCCGTTGGAGGCAATTAATGAAGCGGTTAGTGATTGCGAGAATGGAAAAATATTGAAAGCGGTCCTGCGACCGTAAAATTTCTGTATATATTCTTACATAGTTGAAACATAACCAGTGAAATAAAGGAACGAGGCGGTATATGAGTGAAATCAGTTACAATAGCAAATACATCATCACCCAACCCAAGAAAGACCTGGTTGTTCCGCAATGGGGCGGAAATTTGTCGGATACTCGATCCACACGAATGATGTATCTGGACAGTGAGGTGAGAAAAGGCGCGTTTTATGTGGAATGCGTCTGGTTTTGGCCAACACAGGAAGAGGACACCAGCAGCCCGGATCCGCACACTCATGATTTCGACGAGGTCATCGGATTTTTCGGGACGGATAAAGAAAACCTGAATGATTTGGGCGCTAAAATAGAACTTTGGATAGATAACGAAAAAAATATCATTACCGAAACATTTCTGGCGTTTATTCCGGCCGGTATCGTCCACTGTCCGCTGAAGATCTTAAGTATTGAAAAACCGGTATTCCACTTCGCTACAGGTCAAGGGGCAAACTACACCGGGGCAGGGCAGAAGAGTTAGTTATCTAATTTTGTTTAGGGAACCATCATGAAAATAACAAAAATTGTGTGTAAGCCGGTCTCTTTGCCGTTTGCCAAACCCATTGTCATGTCTCACGGACCTGTTGTTTGTGCACATGCGGTTCTACTCATACTGCATACCGATGAAGGGATCACGGGCTATGCCGAAAGCGGCGATACGTCTGTTTTTTACATGGGCGAAAGCCAGGATTCCATTTTTTATAACATCAGTCAGCTGTTCGGTCCCCACATACTGCTGGGAGAAGATCCCTTCAATATCGAGAGTATCCTGGCCAAAATGGATAAAGCCGCCAAGATGAATTATCAATCCAAGGGACTGGTTGACTATGCATTGCATGATGTCATGGGAAAGGCGCTGGGTGTTCCGGTATACAAGCTGCTCGGGGGAAAATCCAATCCGAAAATAAAACTGGCCTACGTTATGTCCTCAGGCACGCCTGAAACGGTAGCCAAACAGGCGAAAAAGCTGGTCGCCGCGGGTTATGGCGGCGTAAAGCTGAAGGTTGGGGATAACGTGATTGAAGACGATATCAGAATGGTGGCCGAGGTACGTAACGCGGTGGGTAAAGATGTTCATATCATTACAGATACCAACGGCGGCTGGAATTACTTTCAGGCGCTGAAATTCCTCCAGCAGATCCGCGAATACGATCTTTATCTTGCGGAGCAGCCTGTTCCTCGTTGGGATGTTGACGGAATGGCCCGGTTGCGCCGCAAGGTCGAGACTCCAATCTTTGCCGATGAATCCGCCGGTGAAATTCACGATCTGATCAAACTGGTCCAGAAAGACGCTGTGGATGGTCTTTTCTTAAAAATTCCCAAAGCGGGTGGAATCAGAAAATCGCAACACTGGGTGGCGACGGCCCAATCCATGGGATTGAACGTTATGTGTGGCTGCATGATTAACTCCGGATTGGGCGCGGCCGGTGAAGCCCATTTTCTGGCAGCCACCGAGTGGATGGGAAGAATGGAGAATGAATCCATAGGACCGTTGAATCTGCATGATTTGATTGATACCACCGGTCCAGCAATCAAGGACGACCTGGGCGTGACAATGCCCCGCTATGAGAACGGATATCTATATCCACCTGAGGGGCCGGGATTGGGTATCGAGCTTAATCAAGAGGCGGTAGAAAAATATGCTACCCCCGGGAAATCGCCGGTCGTTCTTACTCTTTAAAAGTCAAAGGTCGAAGGTCCAACGCCGAAGGTCTATAAAACAGCTTTTAGTAACAGGCTGCCTACTCCCGGTCGTAATGAGATGTGAGCATCATCTCCGCCCACGTTACGGGTTTGCCGATTCTTCTGAAGATAAGAGGACTCAGACACTATTTTTACCTTCCTGTGAAATTTGTGGTAATTCTGACATAGATCAATAATAGAATTTTTTGGCAAAGGCAGCGCAATAATCCTGCAGTGAGTGAAATCATGGCTGGATTGAAGATAAACAAACGCGGACTGGTATCTTTCTTAACGCTTTTCGGATTTCTCGTTATGTCTCTGACCGGACTGGTTCTGTATGTGATGCCAGCCGGGCGGGTCGCCTACTGGATCAACTGGAAAATGATCGGCCTGTCGAAGGACGGATGGGGCAATATCCATATCCTTTCGAGCGTTCTGTTCATAGTCGCGGGCGGATTCCATATCGGGCTCAACTGGAAGTCCCTGATGAATTATTTCAGGGATAAAATCCGTAAAACTGTCAGGCTCCGCCGGGAACTCATAATCTCCTCGATCCTGGCCCTATGGATTGTGGTGGGTTCCATCTGGCCTTTTCCACCGCTATCGTACCTGCTGGATTTCAATGAGTGGCTCAAGTCGACCTGGTTGACCCAGGACGAATATGAACCGCCGTTCGGGCATGCTGAATTAATGTCTCTGAGAGTTTTTTGTAAGAAAATGGACATCGATCCGGACGCTGCTGTCCGCGAATTGAAATCCAATGGGATTGAATTCGACAGTGACAAGGAAACTCTGGAGGAGATCGGGAAATCTAACGACATTTCTCCGATGAGTTTATACCTATTCATCAAAAAGTTCGAGCCGGTACCGTCTGCCGATGAACTGAAAGCCTATACTGCCGAATCGGTAGAGGTTGAATTTTCCGGAACAGGAATAGGAAACAGGAGCCTGCGATCCATATGCGAGAAAGTGGGTCTCGATACCGATACGGCTCTGGCCCGACTGGCGGCTGCGGATCTGGCAGGCGATCCGGATCGGACCGTAAAGTCCATTGCCGAATCTTCAGATACCCAGCCGATAGAAATTATGAAAGTCCTCCTGATCGAAGGATACGAAATAGATTATTCGAAGAATAACACAAACAAGGATGTGAAAGAATAAGCGGCAAAGAGTAAAGCGTGTCGAATGTCGCAGGTACACATTTTCCAAGCCGTGTATTTCGTTTACACGTTTACACGTTCCCACGAAGCTTTATTTAATGATGTTCATTTTCATAAAGACGAGGCCGGTCAGAAGCTTGGGATAAAAATCGGTGGATTTCTGAGGCATGCGTTCGCCGCCCAGGGCCAGTTCCTGCATCTGGGCGGCAGTCGTCGGATTCAGGAAAAAAGCAGCCTGGTATTTTCCCGAATCCACAAATTCAATGCTGGATCTCGCGCTGCGCGCATAATCCACATTGGATTGGGATACCAGCTTGCTTTCGTTGATGCCGAGATAATAATCCAGCAAAATGATATGCAGGACGCTAACGTCGAGTTGCCTGTAGGACCGGGCGTATTTTAGAAGGAGCGCGTCGTTCTGTGCGTCTTCCTTCAGTATCAGAAGATAAAACTTTTTCATTCTTCTTGGATAAAAACCGAAAACATTGCGGCCATGGAATCGCTTCATCTGACTGAAGAGACTCTTTTCGGATTCGATCTCATGTACTTCAAAATGTTCCTGTATGTTCCGCAGGAAAGATAAGGCGTCAAAACCGTGCAGGTCCCGAATCAGACGATGGGTCGGAAGGATCGTAACTCCATCGGCAATGTTAATGCATGTCACCATGCGTTTGTCGTAGGATTCGATTCCGTCAGCCCTCCAGTTGCTCTGTTCGCACTCCTTCATGAAATTGATGGAGGTTTCGAAGCGATGGTGACCGTCTGCGATAAACAGCCTCTGCGTTTGCATGGCTTCCTGTATCTTTTTCAATTTTTCGGAATCGGTTATAGCCCGTAAACGATGCAGCACTCCGTAGTCGTCTTTTACTTCGATATCCGGTATCCGGTCAGCTATCGTTCCGTCCATTATCCGGTTGACCGTTAGATGTTCATCCGAGTAAAGCATGAAAACAGCGTCTTCGTTGCTTTCAATACTTCGGAGAAGACGGAGGCGATCCATTTTTGGGGCTTGGAAGGTCCGCTCATGAGGCATAATGCCCGCTCCGGAATCCTTCAAATCGAGCAGAGCAATAAAGCCCTTCTGCAGGTGATTCCTGCCTTCAAAGGTGTATTCCTGGTAATAGGCATAAATTGCGGGCGACGGATCGGGGAGCAGTACTTTCTGGGCAAGCCACCTTCGGTAAACGGAACCGGCTTCAGCATAATCCGTGTCGGGATTTTTCTTCTTTTCACGATTGAATGTTATCTGGACTACGTTGTACGGCGAGCGCCCGTAATAATCCTCCTGCAATACAGAAGTAATTTTGTCGTACGGCTGCGTT
>WOR8_10006363_pt1 | contig 11341 bp, 8 predicted proteins | sample DeeMarSeWOR38_10_FD_19890 | JGI IMG/M metagenome (IMG submission 19890)
GGTTAGTATAAAAATATAGACCCTTTTCATATGACCATTAACATTAAAAATGGTGACGATATCACAAATTTCCCAATTTGGTGATATTCTCAATCGAAACCTGAGTGATAGTTGGGTTTTGAAAAAATATGTCTACGTTTACAAACTTTTTAAAGTACTGGTTCTTTCTGAAATAATGCCTTCTCCAATTTAGCTCTTGACTGCCTAACCCTCTTTATATATTACTAATTTGATATAAATCAAAATTGTCCTCACCAATTTCGCTTTAAAACCTTAAAAAGGAGCCGGTTATGACTCAAGAAGGTTTTAAACGCAAGCTCACCGCTATTCTTAGCGCCGATGCAGTTGGTTACAGCCGTCTTATGGCAGAAGATGAGGCTGCTACTGTAAAGACTTTAGCTACCTACCGTGAAGTTATGACCTCTCTGATCAAACAACATAGGGGCCGGGTTGTCGACTCTCCGGGAGATAATGTGCTGGCTGAGTTTTCCAGTGTGGTCGATGCAGTTCAGTGTGCTGTGGCTGTGCAGAATGAATTTCAGACCCGCAATGCAGAGTTGGCTGAAAACCGTAGAATGGAGTTTCGCATTGGTATCAACCTTGGTGATGTCATTGATGAAGAAGAGCGTATCTACGGTGATGGAGTCAATGTTGCTGCCCGGCTAGAGGCACTGTCAGACCCTGGAGGCATATGCGTTTCAAAGACGGCTTTCGACCAAATCGAGACCAAACTGCCTCTGGGGTATGAATATCTGGGGGAGCAGTCAATTAAAAATATCCCAAAGCCGGTGGGCGCTTATCGGGTCTTGATGAAACCAGATGCCGCCGGCAAAGTGATTGGTGAAAAAAGGTTTTTAGGTAGATTTTCACGCAAAACGGCGATTGCTGCAATTATTGTATTGCTTGTGGTTGCAGGGGGATTGGTAGGCTGGAACATCTATCTTCATCAATCGAAAAAAATTGAACCCGCCTCATTAGAAAAGATGGCATTACCATTGCCGGATAAACCTTCGATAGCGGTTCTACCATTCAAAAATGTCAGTGGCGACCCTGAACAAGAGTACATCGCTGACGGAATCACAGAGAACATCATCAATGTTTTTTCCAAAAATCCAGAACTATTCGTTATCGCCAGCAACTCGGTATTTACATACAAGGGCAAAGCAGTCAAGGTTCAGGAGGTAAGCGAAGATTTAGGGGTGCGTTATATACTGGAAGGCAGCGTGCAGAAGTCGGGCAACCAAGTGCGAATTCATGCGCAACTGATCGATGCTATTAAAGGAACCCACCTGTGGGCTGAAAGCTACGACCGTAACTTTGAAGATTTATTTGCACTCCAAGATGAGATAACGAAGCATATTTTAATGGAATTGCAAGTAAAATTAACATGGGGAGCGACAGCCCACGCATTTGAAACCAAAAGTCTTAAAGCATGGGAGTATTCAATTAAAAGCTTACATCTATTTTACAGCTCATCCAAAGAAAACAACGCCAAGGCATCCGAACTTCTAAATACGGCCATGGAGTTAGACCCCGACTATGTAATGCCCCTATGTATTTTGGGATGGGTACGCTGGCAAGAATGGATTAATAGATGGAGCGATTCACCAGACGATTCTTACCGCCAAGCTTTTGAACTCGCCCAAAGGGCTTTAGAGATTAATGAAAACGAGCCTGCGACCTATTGTCTTTTTAGTTGGCTCTATTTGTACCGGGGGCAGTATGAAAAGTCTATTTCGGAGGGAGAAAAAGCGATCGCTCTCTCACCAAATTATGAATTAGCTCATGCGGTCCTGGGTGAATCAAAAAAATATGCAGGAAAATTTGAAGAAGCCATTAAGGAGTTTGAAATGGCAATACGCTTGCAACCTTATTATCCAGACTGGTACTTACATAGTTTGTGCATGTCTTACTATTATGTTGGCCGATACGAAGATGCGGTTTCTGCAGCTAATCAAGGGTTGCAAAGGGCTGAAAAGCAAGAAAAAAGGGTTCCAAATTATCACTATATTCTCGCAATAAATTATATCGAACTCGATAAAGAGAAGCAGGCAAGGTATCATGCCGAAGAATATTTGAAGCTTAGACCGGGATTTAATCTTGAGATGGCTCGCAGATCTTCTCCCTATAAAGACCCCGCCCATGTTGAAAAACAAATAGCCGACCTACGTAAGGCTGGGATACTGGAGGAGGCACCGCAAAAGGAATCAAATTAAACTTCTCACATTTCTAAGGTTTAGAAAACTGTGATTACTCCAACAAAGCAGCACTTTTGGGCACCTTATTAAAGGTGTGATTTCAAATTGTCAATCGATGTATCAAATCTCCTTCCAATTGTGTCAAATCAAGTACAGCTCAGGAAACTTTTAAAAACCATTTGGCCAACATGAGACCTTCAAATCTTATTTTTCTATTTACCCAATATTCCATTATTCCATCTTTCCATCATTCCAGTTCTTTCTAGCAGGCTACGTGAAACCCGGCCGCTATACGCTTGCCTTCTTTCAGCATTTGATTGAAAATCTGAATTGCTCTGGTTGTCTTCTCTTCAATTAATTCGATGGATTTCTGCTCGAGCACTTTTTGCAAGGCGGAGCTGGTCGTCATGAAACCGGGGTCTCCTTTACCAATTACCAGGATGTCGGGATGATAAGAAAGAATGTCATGGACGTCATCCACATCCACCGAATGCCCGCTTTTGCGCCACCAATCCGGCACCACCGTGTTTTGAATGATCTTTACATCGTTGGTGTAAGTCAGGCCGTCGATGACCATGCGGCCAAATGAAAATGATGTAATCACTTTTTGCATCCGAACTAATCGCAGGGTTTCGCTCTGTTAAGCAGCTCAACAATCTCAGACTGTTTATTTTCCTGTGCAACGCTTCGGGCGCTTTTGCCTCGATAATTGATTACCCGGACATTGGCGCAATTTTCCAGCAACACTTTAACCACATCCCGGTGACCCTGTTTGCATGCCAGAATCAGCGCCGAATCACCGTTGCTGTCTCGGGGTTTGATATCGGCACCGGAGACAATAAGGGTTTGGACCACCAGCTGAAAGCCGTTGGTGGCGGCGCACATTAAAGCGGTGTTGCCATGCTTGTCTTTTGCATTTATTTCAGCACCGGCTTCTAACAAATCCTGGATCACGCCTTGCTGGTTATTAACGGCTGCAAACATCAACGCAGTTGCACCAAAGTGATTCCTCAGATTTACTTCTGCGCCGACGGCAATTAATTTCCTCAAGATATCACGATGTCCGAACTGAGATGCCATCATCAGCGCAGTCCAGCCCGCATTTTCTTTGGCATCAACATCGGCGCCATACCCGATTAAGATTCGAACCAAATCGCCGTTACCTTCATACACGGCCTTCATCAATGCCGTCCATCCGTCTTCATTTTTTGCATCTATGGAGACACCTTGGTTGAGGAGTGCATGAACCTGGTCACCATCCCCCAATTCCGCTGCCTCAATCAGCAAATCGGACAACTCTTCGGCATTCGCCGGCCGGGCGCTGATAAGAAGATAACACGGCCAGATAATAACCAGCATGGCAAGCAAAGCCAGAGTGCGTATCATCAGATTCCTCCTTCAGGCCTAACCCATACGCATCGGAAAAAAGTGGATTTGTCTCCCGTGCTTCAGCCTGTCTGGTAAATTCGAAACCCGAAGCACGTCTGATCTTATAAAATTGGCCGAAACATTTCGAATTTCGATATTCGATATTCGGATGCCGATCTGAGAGCCGACCCTATAATTTTCGAACAAAATCCCTGCACCAATCCACGCCTTCTTTCGGGTTCAGGGTCCAGGCATCAGCCCCCACATAATCGCGCACTGTTGTTGTCGTGGGGCCGCCACCGAGAATGACAAATCGCCCTTGTCTCAGATTCTGCTCCTTTAGCCGGTCCACCACCTGTTTCATGGATTCAAAAGTCGGGGTAATCAGTGCCGACAGGGCCACAATTTCGGCATCTGTTTCGGCAACCTGATTGACAATAACGTCAGGGGCCACGTCGACACCCAGATCATACACCCTGAATCCGCCGGCCTTAAACAATGTAGCCACAATATTTTTACCGATATCATGAATGTCGCCTTTGGGAGTGGCAATGATAACCGAACCCAGAGACGGTTCCTTTTGACCCTCTATGAGCAAGGGTTCCACCTTTTGAACCACCTTCTTAAACATATCGGCCGACATAATCAGCTCGGAGAGAAAATATTCTCCGCATTTATACCGATCTCCCACCTGATCCATACCGGCGCGGCAATCGGCGAGAATCTTTAAGGGATTCACATCCTTGCTGATGGATTTGTCCACCAGATTCATGACATCATCGAACCGCAGTCCGGCAACGGCCTGGGCCAGTTCCCCTTCAAGATCATAGGTCACAGCGGGCTTAGGGGCTTGTTCCGCTGCCGATTGAAGTTTCCGCGCAGCCTTCTTTCCCTGGTAGGTTCTTCCGGTTTCAACCATGGCTCTCAGGTTTTCGGGTTTCACGTCAATGGGACATTCGCAGCCGGTTGTCAGCATAAATCCCCAGCCATCCCCGACCTCATCGATCAGCCGTTTGCAGTATGCTTCGACTTCTTCGGGTTTGCCCAGAGATAAAAGGCTGGCGGGCACATCTCCACTAATACACATATGGCCTTTTAAGATTTCCTTGGCATTAAAAATATCGGTTGTACCATCCAGATCACAGATGCATTTGCCCTTGGGCAATTTTTTAAGATACGGAAGGTTCAGACCCCAGTCGGTGTCAAAATGCAGCCAGGGTGTGATCCCTTCGGAGACAAACACATCTACAAAGCGCTGCAGATACGGCCACTCAAAGCGTTCAAATATATCAAGTCGATAATAAAACCCCGAGCCTCTTTCCAAAACAATAAAGGCCAGCATATTACCATTGTCTTGGCAGACTTGAATGGCATTCGATAGCAGGTCCTCGCAAGATGCCTGCATGGCAGCCTCAACTATGTCCGGTATCTCGTAAAGGTCCCGGGTAAACTCTGTCAGAGTTCGGCACAGGGAAAATGCCATCATCACGGAGTCTACTGCCACCCCCATGAAAATCGGCATGCCCTGATCCGCACAAATCTTCATATCTTCAACATACATCTGATTGGTGATTCGCTGCATCATCGTGAATTCATCAAGTGTTTTACGGCTGATGGTTTCGTAATGTTCGTTCCAAAACCCGTTCCAGCCCAGAGCGGCTATTTTTTCGTAGTCTTTGCGATCAAACAGGATACGTTCGTCGATTTGATACAGGTCGTCTTGCCCCAGCTGCTTTCCCGGTATTAAGTTACGCACCGGCGCCGAACAGAGTTTGCCCGGCAGCATGGGATAATAATAATTCGATTTACTGCCGTAATCATATCCGTAATCTTTATAACAACGGATCATGCAATCGCGGGCGATATTATGATCCGCCCAGGCATCGGCCTGGGTGACGCCGTATAAACGTGGAGCTGCGGTAACCAGAATTGGAAATACCGGATGTCGATCCACCGGCTCCAGGGCTATGGCGGCTCGCATTCTTTCCTGCACATTCATGTTTTCAATGGCCATGGCTAAGATTCCGATAAATATAAAGTTTTAACTAGATTGAACATAAAATGTTGAAGGTTGAACATTGACAACACGATAACGGATTACACGAAATAACGCCGGACAGAAAGGTCACATTGAGATCGGGACAGGCGCATCAGCATCAAGACAGGGCTTTATCTCTTAAGACCTACTAAAAGTTTCTAAGAAAATCAAGGCCTTCACACCTAACCCGAAAGAAACGAAAAATGCCTAAAGTGATCTAAAATGCCTAAAGTGCCTAAAATTGTGGTGTCGCTTCGCTCCGTCGATTTCAAAATTTAAAAAGATCGTCCGCCTCCGGCGAATTAGGCAATTTAGGCATTTCTTTGAGTAGCTTTACATTTACATTTAAATATATTTGCCACGAAACGCACAAAGATAACTCACAAAGATTAAGTTATTTGAAATTTCGACCGATATAATCAGCGAGGCCCCGTAACTTCCGCAAATTATTCCACGATTGCCCTGGGGTGTGCTGATTTTCCAAAAACGGAATAATGGAGGATGACCATGGCAAATGCCGATCATCTAAAAATCATTGAACAAGGACCGAATGTCTGGAACCGATGGAGAAATGAGAATCCCGGTATCGAACCGGATTTGGCCTGGGCCGATCTCAGCAGATTAGAACTCAACGAGGTCGATCTCAATGAAACGGATCTCAGAAAAACCATCCTGCAGAATACGACGTTCAGAGGTGCAACACTTATCAAGGCTGATCTCAGAGGCAGCAATCTTCAAAGAGCAAGCTTTAATCTGGCCAACCTCAGTGAAGCGAACTTGAGTGAAGCTGTTTTAAGGGAATCCGACTTCAGTGAAGCCATCCTCAAAAGAACCTATCTTATCAGAGCGGACCTGGTTGGTGCAGAGCTTTTTGAAGCGGACCTTGAACGTGCAGATTTTAGATGGGCGTTTCTCATCGGCGCCGACCTGAGACGCGCCAACCTATTTCGAGCCGACCTTCGGTGGGCCCATCTCATCGAGTCAAATCTCAGCGAGGCCGATCTCAGTGAAGCAAATTTAAGCGAAGCCAATCTCAGCAAGACAGACGTTCGACGGGCAATTTTCCGGGATGCTGTCATGGCCTGGAGCAACTTCGGTGATATTGACTTAAGTAAGGCTATAGGATTGCATTCGATCAAACACTTTGGACCTTCCACCCTTGGAATCGATACTATCCATCGATCTAGGGGGCAAATATCGGACGCTTTCTTAAGGAGGGCCGGTGTTCCCTCAAAATTTATCGCATACGTCAATACATTATCCGAAGAAACATTTGCCCATCGCTCATGTTTTATTAGCTATTCTAATGATGACCGGGATTTTGCCGAAAAATTGCGTACCGATTTGCATAACAATGGTATTCATTGCTGGTATATTCCGGAAGAAATGAAAATCGGGGATAAGGCCCAGCACAATATTGAACAATCTATCCGCATTCATGAAAAACAAATTCTGGTGTTATCCAAAAATTCACTGAAGCGCCAATGGGTGGAAAAAGAAATTGAAAATGCGAATGAAAAAGCGCTGAAGAAGAAAAAAAATATCCTGATACCCGTCAGAACCGATACAGCCTCTTTAGAAAGCGACCAGGCCTGGATGGTTGATCTTCGTAATTCCGGTGACATTCTAAATTTCGCCGACTGGGCGAAGCCCGGTTCTTATCAAAAAACGTTGAAACAACTTCTCGCGGTTCTCAAAACTGATGATTAATACACAACCCCGATGTATCGGGATTGAAAATTGATGATCTCGGGAAAAATCAGAAAAGCAAATTTTTTGCGAGGGTGTTTGGTATTTGGTGTTTAGCGTTTTTTATTCTAACATGCCAATATAGCATCATATCTTTCATACCAAATACAAAATACGAAACACCAAACACTTGATGAATTCGACTCCTTACGAATTCATCAATATCTCATCGAAAATATTCAATTTATGAAATAGATTACATAATATTTCGCGACTTTTTTTCACATTCAGACCCTCCTTGACAGATCATAATTCAGATAACCAATTGATATTTCTATATAAAATATATTTCCCCTATCGCTTGCATGATTTTTGCTATAACTTATTCGCATGGATGGCAAATCAAAGCAGAATTCAGGGATGCAATTATTGATAGACAAATATCGAAAAAAATTCCAAATTCCCGAGAACCTGAATCATTATTCTTCCGAAAATTATAAACTCGCCGAGAGAAAATATTTAAAGCACGTTCTAAAAAACGGTGAAAGAAAGCCCAATTAGCAAGTACTTATAGCTTTCCGAACTTATGGCCCGTATAGTGAAAAGTTATCGCAATTACCAAATTCAGCAGAGGGAAGGTGTCATCTTGTCAGATTTTAATGAAATGTATAACGCGTTGCGATTCAAAAAAAACACTTCCGAAAACTTACCCTATCTCGATTATGATCCGGAAGACGATGACAGGAGATTGGGCATTGAAAGACGTCGATTCAGCTATTCCGACCATATTCCGGACAAAAGATCGGGTATTGAGCGCAGAAAAATAGACAAACCCGGAAACTGACTGTTGCTCACGGCAAAAGCCTGCAATTTTGCATGGCACAACGCGTAAATACGGAAAACCCACAAAAGGTATTTTCAAATTTTGAAAAGTTTCTTTCAAAAACTGGATACCCTTAAAAGCTGCGTCAAGGTAGTCCTGGCTTTGGCTACCTTGGCGGGGGGTCTTTTTCTCATCCGTGTATGCGGTGAACAAAGACTGCAGCGTTTTGTTAACACGATCTTCATGGGGGGATATTACCAGAAAACTGCAATTACGCATCAAGATCGTACACAGTCCGTGGTTTCTCATAACCCTTTTTCAGATGGATAAGGAATAAGTGACGTCGATGGACACTCTGGATCTTATTGGCTTTATCTGTGCCCTGACCGCATTGTTTAACGTACTGTGGTACTAAGACAACATGGAACAATTCAAAGTTATCTTCGTCCGGCCGGGCGCGAGACGAAGATGTGTTTGTGCAGGTTGATACCCACCTGGGATCAGATTATGATTGGCATTCGGGGCCAACGAGTTCCGGAGAGACGCTCGGGTTTCGGTCCGATTCGATTCATCTGGTTCGCTACCCCTCGACGAATGTGTCCGCAGGGGTTTGGAAATAACATACTCGTCGATACACCTTGGCTCCTCAAATGAGCTTGACGTCCGTGATCGATTAACAATGAAAAACGAAAAACGGAAAATGGAAAACAAAACACGCTCCCTTCCTTTTCCAAGGGTGAATTACAACGACTAAGGATAACCTGGGTTTCGGTCACGGACGTCATCTAAACCCTTTATCCACACCGCTTTGAACCATTTCTTAAACCCCCGGCACAAATATGACCTACATCTATGCTGAATATGATTTGCCTGGACTTCGATCATGATTATTGTCTAAAATATGAACCGCAGATATTTTATTCGAAAAATGATCACTGCATTTAAGAGTTTGGTGATGTTAAGCCTGCTGCCAAATGTATCAATGTCAAAAGCGTCCGACAATACCGCTAACGCGCCGCCGCATTATAACCCCCTTAACGGTCGCGATCTGCGAAAAATTTCACTGAAAAAACAACATCATGCAGCAGAAGGTTATATAAATCCACTGGGTCCGATGCATCGCAGCAGATTCTGGAAAGTGATGTCCTGGAAACTATTTCATGAAAACCGTTTCAAGGAGCATTTGAACGATCAAACCGTAAATCCCGTATCGATCGACTGGGAACCGATTCGACGCCACCGGGGACTCTCAATTACATTTATCAAACACGCCTGCGTGCTGATCAAAGATTTCAATCGATATCTGCTCGTCGATCCGGTGTTTTCCGAGTTTTTCTGGTTTATTAAAGACTTTACCCCAATGGCTTTTGATTCCGATAGCATGCCGAAACCGGATCATGTTCTGATAACCCATGGGCATTATGACCATCTTGACACATCAACCCTGGAGACGTTGAAACCAGGCACCCATATGATCACCCCTTTGGGCTACAATGATATATTCCGGGATCTCGATATGAAAAACCGCACGCAATTGGACTGGTATGACACCTATCGGGATGGCAAGCGCTCAATCATATTATTGCCGTGCAATCACTGGACCATGCGCAATCCGCTGACAGGACCCAACCGCTCTCTTTGGGGCTCGTATTTGATCAAAACCGCCGATGGCTATACGATTTATATCTCCGGAGATTCGGCCTATTTCGATGGGTTTGAACAAATCGGAAATGACTTTGATATCGATCTGGCAATATTTAATCTGGGTGCCTACGAACCTCGCTGGTTCATGGCCCAAAGTCACATGAATCCTCACGAAGTGGTTCAGGCCTTCAGGGAGTTAAATGCCAAAAAATTGATGATCGTCCACTGGGGCACGTTCCGATTAGGGGATGAACCGGTACATTTTCCACCGATTCAAATCGAGCAGGAGCTCAAAAAAGAAAGACTGCTTGACCGGTGGGAGGTTCTCAACCACGGCCAGACCCTTTATCTTTGATCCAATTCAGGCTTAAATCCAAAATTATTGACTCCAGAAAGGTCTCTATGATAAGTGGTTGATAAAAAATAAAAATGCGCTAACCCCAACCAAAAGGTGGCCATGAAAAAACTGCTAAAAACCCCGTTTAATTAACCAAGACGGGGTTTTTTTATCCGCGAACTTAGTGATTCATGACCATACATTTTAATTTTCATGGAGGCGTAATTTATGTCTCAGCAGATGAATTTGTTCCCTGACAGCCGCATGACCACAAGCGAAATATATGGAGATGATCGCCTCATCGATCAGGATATAGAACTGAACGCCGTCGACGAAATCTTCGGCACCAGCCATCGTCTGAACAACCACAAAGAATATGCCAATCTTTTAAATTTTATATCCCGGTTCCCAAATTACTCGCCCTTCAACTGCTTTCTGCTTTTTATCCAAAATCCAACAATATCATATGTTGCCACCGCCAGAACCTGGAATCGAAAATTCAGCAGACGTCCGAAGATTGATGCCCGTCCAATGATGATTCTGGCGCCAATGGGGCCGATACGCTTTGTTTTTGATATTAAAGACACGGAGGGTCATCCCGTAGCCGAAGACCTGTCGGCACAACCCGTAACAAAGCCCAAACATTTTAGTAAGGTTTATGAAAATACAATCTTCAATTGCACCATCCAGGGCATCAGCGTTTATGAAACATCCCTGGAGCAGGTAAATATGGATACGGCCACACGCATAACGCCTGCATTAAGGAAAAAATATAAAGACCTCCAACTGAAAAAGGATTCGAATTATCTAATTATAATTAATCAACGGCATTCCCTGGAAGAAAAATATTCCTCGTTGGTCTATGAACTCGGACACATCTTTTGCGGCCATCTTGGAATTGACAGCAATGCCTGGTGGTCTGAACGGCGTGGCGTCAATGTTGTGGGCGAACAAATTGAGGCGGAATCGACGGCCTTGCTGGTTTGTCGACGAAGCGGATTGCTGGCCGTCTCAGAAAAATACCTGGCCGGGCGCGCAGTCAACCTTCAGAAATTGCCGGCCTTCAGCTTAAATACGGTGTTTCAGGCGGTAAACTACATTGAGTATATGGGCAAGTCCAGATGGAGTAAGCCTAAGAAAAGCAGCCGCTACTAGTGTTGTGTCCCAGAGGTAAGTTAGATAATTGTGCCCGGTCATATCATATTCTGACAAGGCGATATGAATCCTTAAGGTGCCAGGTGGCC
>WOR8_10006373_pt1 | contig 11336 bp, 20 predicted proteins | sample DeeMarSeWOR38_10_FD_19890 | JGI IMG/M metagenome (IMG submission 19890)
AATAGCGGGGGCAGGATTCGAACCTGCGACCTCCGGGTTATGGGCCCGACGAGCTACCAGACTGCTCTACCCCGCGATCAATTATTACTATATACCAAAATATTTATCTTCTATCAAGGATGCCAAAACAAATTTATAAATTTTTCCGTATAGCCCTGGCAACCTCTTCTATTTTTCCATCATCATATTTGAAAGAAGGCCAGCGATTGAATACCCCGTCAGCTGTTTTTCTGGGCACAATATGAAAATGTAAATGCTCGATAAGCTGACCAGCTGCCCTACCATTATTGCATAAAAGATTATAGCCATCAGAATTCATTGCAGAAGCTACAGCGCCGGCAATTCTTCCAATTCGGGTAAAAATCCGGCCTAATAGCTCAGCAGGACATTCATGCAATTTCTCAAAGTGTTGTTTTGGGATCACCAACGTGTGCCCATCGCTTATCGGGCCAATATCCAAAAATGAAAGAACAACTTCATCTTCGTAAATTTTAGTAACCGGTATTTGTCCGGCTACCATTTTACAGAATATACAATCATCCGCACTCATCAATAAGGTCAATAAGGCATTTTGCAAAGTCTCAGGCTATTATTCCTGGTTGCTTTTTTCTTTGTCAACCTGAATTTCTGGTTCTTTTTGCCCTGCATTATCCTCAACTTCAGTTTCCACCTGGTCTTCTGAAATTTCTTCTACTTCTACTGTTTTCTTCACCTTCCGGCGTGAGCGTTTCTTGCTTTTCTTTGTTACACTCTCGTCGGCACCTATTAGTTGCAGTAAGACGAGTTGGCCGTTATCACCCAGTCTTCTCAATGACAACCTGATAATTCTTGTATAGCCGCCCGGCCTGTCAAGGTATCTGGGACCAAGCTCGCTAAATAATTTTCCGACAACAGTTCCTTTTCGTACGGGATTACCATCTTCATATTCGATGATGTCACGGTTTCCCAGCAGAGAAATAGCCCGACGCCTGGCAGGAAGTGTTCCTTTTTTTGCCAACGTTATCAACTTCTCAGCAAAAGGTTTTACTTCTTTGGCTTTTTCCATTGTAGTCGAAATTGTTTCATGCTGGAAAAGCGAGGCGACGAGATTCCGCCTCATAGCCAAACGATGCTCTTTTGTTCGACCTAACTGACGTCCTGCTACTCTGTGACGCATATACTAAAACTCCTCTTATATATCTGTCATTCCCAAAGACAGACCTATATCGGCAAGTTTTCTCCTGATTTCCCTCAGGGAAGTTTTGCCGAAGCTTCTGATCTTTAGCAAATCAGCTTCTGTCATTTTTACCAATTGTCCAACTGTTTCGACCTTTGCCGACTCAAGACAATTGTTTGCTCTTACTGAAAGTTCCAATTCCTGAATCGACATACTCAGTTTTTGAGCCAATTCCTCATCTACTGCTGGTTCTTCAGCCTCTTCTACCGTAATTTGAGACTCAGCAACAGTATCCTGCCCAAGCTCGAAATACTGTACGAACGGATTTACGTGCTTGCGAAGGATTTTTGCAGCCTCCACTAACGCCATTTCAGGCGTTATCGTTCCATCCGTCCAAATTTCCAGGATCAGCTTGTCATAGTTAGTTTTCTGGCCTACACGCGTGTTTTCAGTCGTATACCTTACCCTTGTGACCGGCGAGTATACGGTATCAAGCATTATTCTCCCAACTTCCTGGTCGAATCTGTCAGCCTCAGCGATTCGCTCGGAAGCCGGCACGTAACCACGCCCGTTCTCCACAACCATTTCCATTTGAAAATTAACTTTTTCCGTCAAAGTAGCCAGCACCAGATCCTTATTTATCAAATCAATACTTGGATCCGTAACGATATCGGCTGCCGTTACAACACCAGCTTTATTTGCCGAAACGGTCATTGTCTTCGGCCCGTCATCATGTAGCCTAATAACAAGACTCTTGACGTTCAGGACGATATCAGTAACATCCTCCATCACACCCTTTATCGTGCTGAATTCATGATCGACACCCTCAATTTTGATCGACGTAACAGCACTGCCTTCCAAAGAGGAGAGCAATATACGCCTCAGGCTATTTCCAATAGTCGTGCCGAAACCACGTTCAAAAGGTTCAATGAAGAATCGACCATACTTATCACTCGATATCATCGTGTCTCGTTCAACACGAGTCGGCAATTCCAAACCTCGCCATGTAACTCTCATATAGGTCTCCTATATAAGTCTTTGAGTTAACAGGGTCTGCTCTAAACTCAATACTTAAAAAAACTATACTTTTGCAGAAGCTTAATAAAAGCTTAAAAATTACCTTATAATTATCTTGAGCAGAATTCCACAACCAACTGCTCCTCAACTGGAATTTGAATGTCATCTCGAGTTGGCAATGCAACAATAGTTGCTTCAGATTTTTCCCGTGCCAGCTGCAACCAACTCTGTGTTGAAAAATTAGGATTCGTTTCCAACTGTTCCTTAATTTTTTTTCGGCTTTTCTCCGAACTTTTAACTGTTATTTTGTCACCGATTTTTGTCGTATAATCGCTGACATTCACCTTGCGTCCATTTACATAGATATGTCCATGGGAAATTAGCTGTCTGGCGGCTTTACGCGACGGAGCAAAGTTCAATTTATATACGACATTATCCAAACGCCTTTCCAGCAACTGCAACAAATTTTCGCCGGTATTGCCCTTGATCCGCTCGGCCTGGTGGAAATACCTCATAAATTGTCGCTCCAGAAGTCCGTAATACCTTTTGACCTTTTGCTTCTCGCGCAGCCGGACGCCATATTCACTTGCCCTTCCCCTGCGCCACCCGTGCATTCCAGGAGCCAGGTTACGTTGTTTTTTCTCGACTGGACATTTAGCCGTTTCACATCTTATGCCCTTTAGCATAAGCTTCATTCCTTCTCGACGGCAGTTTTTACAAGATGAACCTAAATAACGTCCCATTTTTTTATTTAACCCCAAAAAATATTTTGGTATCGGTTTATACTCTTCTTCGTTTCGGCGGTCTGCAACCGTTATGCGGCAATGGCGTAACATCTTCTATTGACGCAATACGTAAACCAGCCTGCTGCAAAGCTGAGATGGCAGATTCACGACCTGAACCAGGCCCTTTGACCCTGATTTCGACCTCTCGTACGCCATTACGCATAGCGGTATTGGCACAACGTTGTGCCGCCCTTTGAGCGGCAAAAGGTGTACTTTTTCGAGAACCCTTGAAACCTACACAGCCCGTTGAACTCGAGCAAACCGTATTACCATCTACATCCGTAATCGTAATCAATGTGTTATTGAACGTAGCCCTTATATGCACAATAGCTCGGACAACATTTTTTCTGACTTTTCGCTTTACTCTTTTTGCCATTATTTTTCTCTTACCGTGTATTTATCCAAAATAAATCAAATCTCTATCGTTGTTCCTTTACACCTTTCTTGCCGGCAACCGTTTTTCTCGGCCCTTTGCGAGTACGTGCATTACTTTGTGTGCACTGCCCGCGAACAGGCAGGCCCCTTCTGTGGCGCACGCCCTTGTAACAATTTATATCTCGCAAACGAGCGATGTTTTGGCTAACCTGTCTGCGAAGCTGACCTTCCACGATATAATTTCGGTCGATAATCTGAGTTATTTTACTAAGCTCATCTTCACTGAGTTTGCCGGCTTTCATGCTTTTATCGATCCCGGCCTCTTTTAAAATCTGCCTCGACGTGTATTTACCAATACCAACAATATAGGTCAGTGAAATCCATATGGATTTGTCATTGGGAATATCAACACCAACTATACGCGGCATAAGAACTCCTCTTTTAAATCTTGTATCGAATCTAAGGTTCTTGAATCATCCATTATTATTCATCAATTATTACATATCTTTCTTAATTATCCCTGGCGTTGTTTATGGCGAGGATTCGAACAAATCACACGCACGACGCCTTTGCGACGAACAATTTTACAATTCTCACATATACGTTTTACGGAACTTCTTACTTTCATATTATTTCCTGCTTTGGGATCACAGCTTCACAAAGAACAAAATTTCCATAGCCAGCAGATCAATCTCGACTAATGTCTGAGTACTATTCGGCCCCTGTTTAAGTCATAAGGCGACATCTCGACCATGACAGTGTCACCTGGCAATATTCGGATAAAATTCATGCGCATCTTGCCCGAAACATGCGCCAAAACCTTGTGGCCGTTCTCCAGCTCCACCCGAAACATCGCGTTCGGCAAAGCATCAGTCACTGTGGCTTGTAATCTTATCGTTTCTTTTTTTGCCATTATCTTCGTAATCCGTGACTTGCTATTCGTTCGAGCCTTTCGTTAACGTCCGTTTACAGTTAATATTTCACAACCATTTCCCGATATCACAATTGTATGTTCAAAATGAGCCGAGGGTTTCCCGTCTCTTGTTACTACTGTCCATCCATTCTTCAAAGTTCTCACGGCACTGGAGCCTGAATTAATCATCGGCTCAACCGCCAAAACCATTCCTTCTGATAAAATAATATCATTTGTCAGTAACTCTTCACTGACAAAGTTAGGAACTCTCGGCTCCTCATGCATTTTTTTTCCGATACCATGTCCGACGTAGTCTTTCACTACTGAAAATCCGGCAGATTCAGCGTGCCGCTGCATCTCTGCAGCCACCTGAGACCATCTAACCGCCGGTGCAGATTTCTCTATTGCTATTTCAAGAACACGTTCTGTCACATCCATCAGCCTGCGTCTATTCTCAGAAATCTCACCAATAGCAATCGTAACCGCCGAATCTGCACAATAACCGTTAAGCCTGACACCGAAATCAATGCTGAGAATATCGCCGTTCCTGAGCTTTGTGTCCTCTGAAGGAATCCCATGTACAACCTGTTCATTTATCGAAGCACAAATCGTCCCGGGAAAGGGACTTCTCGCAGCCGGGTTTCGGACACCTTTAAATAAAGCTTCCGCTCCAGCATCAGCGGTCATTTGCAGAGCTACGGTGTCAAGCTGGGCTGTGGTCGTTCCGGGCTCTGCAATCTCTTTTAATTTTAAAAGAACATCTGCTACAACGGCACCTGCCTTGCGCATCAACTCAATTTCCCTACGACTGCGAAGCGTTATAGCCATCGAATTTCAAATCTCTTCATTCGTGTCTCGTGATTCGATACAGAGCCATCGCTTCACGTTTTAACAAGGACATCCAGTTTCTCAAACATCGAAGCCCTTACATTGTCGGGATCCCTGTCGGCATCAAAATCATAGACAGTATTGTTTTTCTTATAATAATCCACCAGGGGCTCTGTTTGCCTGTGGTAATTTTCAAGTCGATTCGCCAATACCTGTTCAGTATCATCAGGCCTTTGAACAAGCTCTGTGCCATCTTTATCACATATACCTTCAGTTTTCGGCTTTAAGTTTTCAACGTGGTAAACTGTGCCACACGCCGGACAACTTCTTCTTCCGGTTATTCGCTTTGTTACTACCCGGTCTTCTATCTCCAGATTCAAAACAGCATCTATTTGTTGCCCGCTTGCGAGTAAAGCCTTATCAAGCTCGGCAGCCTGATTAACCGTTCTGGGAAAACCATCCAGCACAAAACCTTCTGCAGGGGCTTTTTTGATTGCTTTGGCCATCATCTCTATTATTATTTCATCCGGCACAAGTGCACCTGAATCCATGTAATCCTGGGCTTTTTTACCTAAATCCGTACCTTCGGCTCTTTCCTGCCGTAAAATGTCTCCACTTGACAAATGGAGCAGATTATACCGCTCAACAATACTTTTACACTGTGTTCCTTTTCCGGCACCGGGGGCTCCCAATAAAACTAACTTCATGCATACGCTCCTTTGATTCTGCCGGTCCCACTGAAACCTTCATAGCTGCGCATCAATAGATTGGCCTCAATTTTTTGAACCAGATCAAGCGAAACGCTTACAACAATCAATAAACCGGTACCGCCTACAAAGTTCGCTACTCCCGGATCAATCCCGAGCAGCACAATGATAAGCGACGGTACAATAGCAATTATTGCTAAAAATGAGGCCCCAAAATATGTGATTCTGGTCATCACTGTTTCCAGATAGTCTGCGGTTCTGCGTCCCGGCCGTAATCCGGGAATAAAACTTCCGGAATCCCGAAGATTCTTGGCCATTTCTTTCGGCTGAAATTGCACCGTTACCCAAAAATAAGCGAATAAAAATATCAATAACATATAAAGAACATTGTAAGTATAAGCACGGTAACTTAAAGCATCATAGATACTTTGAAAAATTGCTGATTCGGCTAAGCTGGGAATTTTTAACAACTGACCAATTATTAACGGCGGAAAAATCATAAAACTCGATGCAAAAATTATAGGCATCACACCGCCATGATTAACGCGAAGAGGCAAATAATGCCTCTGTCCGCCATACATCCGACGTCCCCGCATCTGCTTTGCCTGTTGAATCGGTATACGTCGCTGGCCCTGTGTGATTAGTATCGCACCGGCGACAACAAAGACAAACGCCGCTATAAGGAATAGTATCTTGGTAGGACCTACACTGCCGGGTCCGGCGCCAATACTCAAATCGACATCCTGCGAGAGTCTCCAGATCGCCCATGGCATTCTGGAAACAATGCCTGCCATAATTATCAAACTGATACCGTTACCTATACCATATTCATCTATCTGTTCACCAAGCCACATCAGGAAAACAGTGCCGGCCGTCATACCAACAACACCCATCATCATAGCCCGGCCATACATATCGGTGTAGGTTAATCCTCCACCTCCCAACAATTTCATAAACATGATCGATTGAACTACACATATAAGAACAGTCAGGTAGCGTGTGTACTCCTGTATCTTTTTATGCCCTGTTTGCCCTTCCTGGCGAAGCTTCTTCAAGGCGGGAATAACCTCGCCTAAAAGCATCAGGATAATTGAGGATGTGATATAAGGCATAATTCCCAGTCCGAACAAGCTGCTTTTATCCAGATTTCCACCCGTGAACATTTGCATATATAAAGCAGCTCTTCCCAAAGGACTATCTGAGTCTCTCGAACCGGCAATACTTTCAATCGCGACCGGATCAAAACAGGGAACAGGGATATGGAAACCTACCCTGTATATTATCAGCAGGGCCAACGTAAAAAATATCTTGTTACGCAGGTCCTTAACTCTGAATATATTGACCACTGTTCCAAGCATTATTTCACATCCCGTCTATTATATTTTGCATTCCTTTTTGCATGATGCTTAAACTGACAAGCACTAAATCATTTTAACTATTCCGCCCGAAGCGGCGATCTTCTGCTCAGCATTTTTACTGAACTTATGAGCAGTAACCTGTAACTTTTTAGTCAGGTCTCCTTTACCAAGAATCTTGACTTTGCTTTTAATGCTGTCAATCAATCCGGCTCCGGACAATTGCTCTACACCGACAACAGCGCCATCCTCAAATTGTTCAAGTTGACAAACATTCACAATTTCGCATCGTTTTGCGAATTTGTAATTATTAAAGCCACGCTTCGGCAATCGGCGAAACAGAGGCATCTGGCCACCTTCATAGAGTGATACCGAAGTAGAGCCGGCCCTGCTGCCACTGCCTTTATGACCTCGGCCGCATGTCTTACCATGACCGCTGCCGGGACCTCTACCAACACGGCGGCGACGTTTATGTTTACCTGCAATGGAAGTTATTTCATGATTCAACATTCAAATCACCCAACTTTCAATCGGTACTTATTAATCCTTTACTTCAACACCACGAAGAGTTTCGACCATTTCTTTATTGCGCAATTTCAATAAACCTTCGAGTGTTGCTTTAACCACATTTTTGGCAGAAGTGCTGCCGTAAACTTTTGTTAGTACATCCTGTACACCAGCATATTCGAGTACTGCTCGTGCGCTGGAACCGGCAATAACTCCAGTACCGGGACTGGCCGGAACCAATGCTATCTTCGTCGCCCTATATCCGCCGTTAACTCGATGCGGAATTGTACGGTCTAATAACGCAATCTTATGCAAAGATTTTTTCGCATCTTTCACAGCCTTTTCGACCGCTCGCGGGACCTCGTTAGCCTTTCCATAACCGACGCCCACCGTGCCCGCACGATCACCAACAACAACCAATGCCGCAAAGCTGAACCGCCGGCCGCCTTTGACCACTTTGGAACATCGGTATATTTTCACAACCGTATCTTCCAGCGGCTTCTCTTCCTGTTCCGATATTTTCAGAGTTTCTACTACCAATGTTTTCTCCAAGCCTTATCGTTTCTCTTTAAAAAACTAGCCCGGCCTTCTTTGCCGATTCGGCAAGAGCTTTAACTCTGCCATGGAATTTATATCTATTTCTATCGAAGCAAACACACTTAATACCAACACTAAGGGCTTGCTTCGCGATTGCTTCTCCTACTATTTCAGCGGCTTTAATGTTACCTGTTTTTGGCATCTGATCCCGCTGGATTTTTGTTTTTGTACTCGCCGAAGCAAGTGTCGCACCTGCGGTGTCATCGATAATTTGGGTGTAAATATGCCTGTTCGATCTAAATACCGAAAGCCGAGGCCTGTCAGGAGTCCCAAAGACTTTTTTTCTGACATGATATTTACGCCTAAGTGCCGCTTTTTTTATTTTACCAGCTTTCAATTCTCAATTCCTATTTCTATTATTATGCTGTTCCGGAAGCAAAAGCCTTACCGACCTTACGTCTTATATGCTCATCCGCATAACGGATACCTTTTCCTTTATAGGGCTCGGGAGGCCTTATCTTTCGTATGTCCGCAGCGAATTGTCCAAGCAGACATTTGTCTATTGCCGTAAGAGTAAACTTTGCCGGGACATCGTTTCCTCTTGTCGCACCGACGTCGATTTTAACATTAACACCCTTGGGAATTTTCCGTTCTACGGGATGGCAATAACCAACTTGAAAAACCAGCTTTTCGCCTTGTTCTTTGACATTGTAACCGGTGCCGTAAATCTCCATTTTTTTCTCGAAACCTTTACTGACACCTGTAACCATGTTGGCAATCAAGGCTCGCATCGTTCCATGCAACTGCCTGTTCATGCGATCCTGTAGTTTTGCGTTTTCAACGTATAGTTTACCATCAGAATCATCAATTCTTACTTTTATCCGTGGATGGCAGTCCATCTGGAGCTGTCCAAGTGAACCCGAGACCTTAATTTGAAGACCTTTAAGCTCGATCTTTACTCCATCTGGTATATCAATAGGTTTTTTTCCGATACGACTCATTAGCTAACCGTACATAGAATCTCGCCGCCTACATTATTCTGGCGGCAGCTTACATCACTCATTACACCTTTACTTGTAGAAACGATTGCGATACCCATGCCGGCTAAAACTCGCGGCAGCTTTTCTACCGAGCAATAAATTCTGCGGCCGGGCTTACTTTCTCTTGTTATCTCATTAATGATGGAACAGCCATCCTGGTCATACTTTAACGTTATTCTCAGGATCCCCTGGTTACCATCATCAATTCTGTCATAATCCAGGATATAACCTTCGCTTTTCAACACAGCCGCTATGCCTTCACAGATTTTTGACGCTTTAACGTTAACCTGTTCTTTGTTTATTCGCGCAGCATTGCGAATCCTCGTCAACATGTCGGCTATGGGGTCACTTAAACTCATAGTTTCATATCTCGTATATCACACATTTTTCTATAATCACATTTGTAATGTTAAATCGTTTTCTTTACCAACTGGCTTTTTTAATGCCAGGGATTTTTCCCTCGTTAGCCAAACTTCTAAAACAAATGCGGCAAATCTTAAACTTGCGATAAACGGCCCTGGACCTGCCACAAAGCTGGCAGCGTGTATATTGTCTTACACGGAATTTTTGTTTTTTTTCTGCCTTGTTTTCCAGTGCTTTAGTCGACATTCGCAAGCTCCTGTTTCTTATCTTATCCTGCGCGTTACGATTCACGCGTCTTGAACGGCATACCAAAAAGCTCAAGAAGCTTCCTTGCTTCATCGTTGGTTTTCGCCGTTGTTACAAAAGTTATATTCATGCCCTGCTGAAATTCCATTTTTGCCACGTTGATTTCCGGGAAAACACTCTGTTCAGCCAGCCCCATAGAATAATTGCCTCTTCCGTCAAAACTGTTGTCATTAAGGCCCCGGAAGTCTCTTACTCGCGGTATCGCAAGGCTAATGAGTCTGTCCATGAACTCGTACATCCGAACGCCACGTACGGTAACTTTTAAACCGGTGTCCATCCCTTCTCTGACCTTGAAGTTCGAAACGCTTTTCTTGGCTTTACAGACAAGAGGCATCTGGCCGGTAATCATCATCAGGTCTTTTCTGGCTAATTCTATAAATTTTTTGTCCTGCGTCGCTTTTCCAATACCCATTGATATCACGACCTTTTCCATTCGCGGTACGGCCATAGAATTTTTGTAGCCAAATTCCTTGGTCAGTTCCTGAATTATCTTCGACTTATATAAATCTTTCAAACGCGCCATCTTGTATCTTGCAACCGTATTTAATAATTAATAGCTGTAAAACATCAACTTATTTTGTTTTTCGGACAATGCCGATTTCGGAACCGTCAGAGGCAAGGCGTTTTTTGGTACCGTCCTTCTTCACCTCAAAACGAACTCTGCTGCCTTTAGAACTTTTCGGATTCACCGGCAAGACATTACTTATATGGATCGGTTGTTCGACATTGATCCGGCCTCCCTGCGGATTCTTGCGCGAAGGTCGAACATGCTTTTTGGCTATATTATGCCCCTGAACCACAACACTGTTCTTTTCACGTATCACTCGTAAGACCCGACCGGTCGCACCTTTGTGATCACCAGTTATAATCTCTACTATATCACCTTTTTTGATATGTAATGCCATAATACCGTATCTCTTATTTCATATCTCGCTCATTTGTTCACGAGATTCTTCATACATTTAGACCACTTCGCCTGCGAGCGAGATAATTTTCATATAGTTTTTCTCACGCAGCTCACGAGCCACGGCACCAAAAATCCTGGTCCCTATCGGGTTACCTTCGGCGTCAATCATAACTGCGGCATTGCTATCAAACCTTACATAACTGCCATCAGAACGTTTAACAGGACTTTTTGTGCGAATAATAACACATTTATGAACCTTCTTGTCATCAAGCTGACACGTCGGCAATGACTTTTTTATCGCAACACAAACAACATCTCCCACACTGGCGACCGGCCGGGTAAATTTGCCACGGGATCCGACTTTGCCAAGAACTTTTATGCACAACGCCGACTTAACACCGGAGTTGTCGGCTATATCCAACATTGTTTCCTGCTGAATCATCGTTTCGTTTCTCTATTTACGCCTGGCCTGCTTTTTTTACAACCTTTACAAGACGCCAGCTCTTTGTTTTGCTGCGAGGCCTGCATTCAGCAATTTCA
>WOR8_10006374_pt1 | contig 11335 bp, 14 predicted proteins | sample DeeMarSeWOR38_10_FD_19890 | JGI IMG/M metagenome (IMG submission 19890)
CTAGTGATAATCGACCCCATCGATTTGAACCTCATTCGGCAACTTGAGATACAAGGTACTGTGCCTATCCACGAATTCGTCAACAAATTCCACATAGCACGCAAAGAAGTGCTTCTGAGAATAAAGAATTTCGAAGACGCAGGGTTGATATCAAGCTACGGGTTTAAGCTTTTTCTCCCCGGGATTTACGGCGGCAAGTGGTATTGGGGTTGTATCGCGGGCGAGGCCACTGCAAAATTCAAAGTTGGGGATTCAATCCCTTATTTAGAAGAGTTGGTTGAGAATATGTCTTTTCCTCCAGGGGTATGCCCAAATCTTTCATTGCTTTTTTACGCGAAGAACCTACGGGAGATTAGGATGTTGTCAATCAAACTGGTTGGCATGAAATACGCAGAAGTGTACAAGATCGGAGAATACAATATTAGCATGCCAAGGGTGTTGTTGACTGACGACTGGCAGCTGCTTGCCGAATTATACAACGCAGAAAAAATAGATTATGCTTTAATCAATTCAATTACAAACAACCCAAAATCGGCTCGCGAGATACAATTATCGCGTCTGATTTGGACAAAAAATAACCGTCAAGGTATTTTGTCAATTGCACCGAATTTTAACTGGTATGTTATTAAGAACTACATGCATATTCATCTTGCGGTTGTTACAAAACTACGGGTCAAGGAGTTACGCAGGTTACTGAAAGAAATCGGGTTTGTCGGTAATATCGCATCTCGATTTAAGAAGCGGTATCTGCAAATAGAGTTCGACTTGTGGGGCTTTTCAGATTTCAAAGAAATAGTGCATCGGCTTTCAAGGATTGATCGGTTAGTCGTTGAGGGCTGTTCATTTGCCTATCAGAATAAGATATACGATGAGTGGGTCAAGGATTACATACAAGCACAAATTTAGTACGCTGTTTCTAGTTGTGCTCATCCTTGTAGGTTGTGCAAGGATGCCGCAAGAAGTTGATGAACCAGTCATCTTTGAGTCAAAGCACATTGTCAAACGTGGGGAGAATTTAGAAACTATACTCGACGGTCTTTCGGTCGCCGAGTGCCGGTTAACAATTATCACGGCACTCAAGAATGCAGGGTTTCCTTTCCGAAAATGTCTGCCCGGCGATACAATTCTTCTGGTCAAACGGAATGGAAAGTTTTCCTCGTTGACCTACCGTCAGAATCTTCAAAACACCTACTACGTGACTAGCGATAGCAGCTGTTTTGTGGTCGCAATGAAATATCCATATATGGACACAGCATTCGCCTATATCAAGGGAGATATCCAGTCCACATTGTATGAGTCTATGCTGGCGGTGGGCGAGACCTCCAACTTGGTAATCAGATTTGCCGATGTTTTTGCGTGGGAAGTTGATTTTTTCACCGAAACACAAGATGGTGATTCGTTCTTCATCTACGTGGAGAAAACCTTCTGTGATTCCGTATTTTTGGATTATGGCACAATAATATTTGCCCGCTACAATGGAGAGGCTGGAAACTTCCACGGCGTCTATTTTTGCGATCCCGACGGGCACGAGGACTACTACAATCTGGAAGGCAAATCTCTGAGAAAGTCACTGCTCAAATCCCCACTGCGATTTTCTTACATAAGTTCCTACTTTTCAAAAAGAAGATTTCACCCAATACTGAAGGTTTGGCGTCCACATCACGGTCTTGATTATGTAGCACCCATCGGGACTCCGGTTTCGTCGATTGGTGATGGTAAGGTTGCTTTCAAAGGCTGGAAAGGTGGTTACGGTAACCTGGTTGAGATACGCCACAAGAATAACTTCAGATCGCGCTATGGACACCTCTCCAGATTCGCAAAGGGACTGTACGTGGGTAAGCAAGTGAAAGCAGGCCAATTGATCGGCTACCTTGGCTCGACCGGACTCTCCACTGGACCCCACTTACATTTCGAGTTGCACAAAAATGGCGTACCCATAAATCCACTCAAGGTCAAGGTTCCGCGCGCGCCGTCGGTCAAGCAAAAATATATGGCCCTGTATGAGAGTCATTGTGATTCTTTGCTGAAATCTATCGAGGCCATTTCATACGATGGGGGAGAGGCGGCTCCGGAGATATAGACTTTACGGTGACACACGTCCGCTCCTTATCGATTACCAATTTAGGTTGTCGAAAATTCGCCACCCCATCACTACAAGCAAAACTTGAAGGAGGTTAGATGCCGATACATCTTAGAGCAAAGAAAGAGGATTATGCTCCGACTGTGTTGCTGGTTGGTGATCCGGCAAGAGCTGTAAGAGTTGGGCAAATGCTAAAGGAATCGAATTTAGTAAACAAGAATCGGGGTTTGCTCGGATACACTGGAAGTTATAAAGAGAAGAAGATCAGCGTGCAAACTACTGGCATGGGTTGTCCGTCGGCGGCAATCGTTGTCGAAGAACTCATTCAGCTTGGGGTGAAAACACTTATCAGAATCGGTACGTGCGGCGGAATCGGCGCCAATGTTGAACCACTGGACATGATTGCTGCAGTTGCAGCGTCCCCTTTTGACGGAGCCACACGGACTTACCTAAACGGTGAACCGCATGCACCCTACGCTACATTCGAGATATTGAATACCGCACACAACGTTGCGGAAGAACAACACATCGAAATCACCTTCGGCGGTGTGGCCAGCGTTGACGTTTTCTACAACCCGTTTCCAGATTATGTACAGAAACTAAGGGAGAAAGGCATCATTGCCGTGGAGATGGAGACTAGTCTGATTTACTACCTGGCAAATCGGAGTGGATTGAATGCTGCTTCGTTTTTGCTTGTATCTGACATCGTTGGCGGAGGAGAGGAGTTCACCAAGTTTGTTTCTGACCAGGAACTCGCTCAGGCTATGGATAAACTCATAACGTTGGTGCTAGATGTGTCTCATGCTTATCAAAATACTTCGTGACAAGGAGGTGAGTCGTGCAGGAATGGCGCTGTTCGATCTGTGATTATGTATACGACCCCAAAAAAGGCGATCCTGAGTCCGGTATAAATCCGGGAACCTTTTTCGAAGACCTACCCGATCATTGGGGATGTCCGGATTGCGGGGCATCCAAGCAACTCTTTGAACGCTATCTCGGTGACGAACACGAGTGATATTCTTTGATACAATTGGTAACACTGGTTGACTAACCATAGAAAATAGAGATAATGTGATGATGTTGGCAGATTATCTTGATAAAGATAGGATACTACTAAATGTGACTGCAGAGAAGTATCGAGACATGCTAGTGCGCATGTTAGAAACCAGCGCCGAGCAAGATAAATTATGTGTCGTGGACAATATACTACAGCGAGAAAAAATCATGCCTACGGCTATTGGTAAAGGCATATTCCTGCCTCGTGCTGTGCTCAGGGACAAATCGAAGAGTGAGGTCATTATTGCCACCAATCCATCCGGTTTATCCTTTGAAGACTATGGCCCGATGCAAGCGTATATTATTGTTCTTTTCCTATTTTCAGAAAAAGACGATTCTGCAGCCATTCTGGCTCAGACTTTGCGACTATTAAGCGATGATACTCTGCGTTCAGACATTCTTGAAAGCATAGCCCCAATCGATGTCATCAAGGCGATTTCAGAATGGGAAGAAGAGTGAAAAAGAATACCCGGCTCGTCATGCTCATTGTGTGGATTGTAATTATCTTTGTGCTTACGGGCTACCCAAAACTAGAAGTACCAAAGATGAGATTATGGGGGGTAGATAAGATTTATCATTTTGTAGTGTTTTTCATACTAGGTCTGCTAGCAATCAAACTGATGAGTGCGAAGGGGTTCTTCCTTCTCGGTCTTACGGTGGTTCTTCTGGCCGAGTTTCAGCAGCTGATAATTCCTGGCCGTGATTTCGAAGTGCTTGACATTCTTGCTGGTATCGTTGCACTCATCGTAAGCTATTTTGTTTTCAGACAAAAAGGAGTAAGGGGTAATGTATCAGAAGCCTAAGGGTACCAGGGATATCTTCGGGGACGAACTGAAAAGACTCGAGACAATGAATGCGGTGGCGCGCAGCTTTTTTGGGCAGCAAGGATATCAAGAAATAAGAACGCCTACATTTGAATTTGCCACGCTGTTCGATCGTTCGATCGGTGAAACGACTGATATTGTCGAGCACGAGATCTACAAGTTTGAAGTCAATAGAAAATGGTACGCACTGAAACCGGAAGGCACCGCTCCGGTACTCAGGGCTTTTATTGAAAACAAGTTATCTCTCCCGGCACGTTTTCTCTATATTTGCTCGATGTACCGCCGCGAGAGGCCGCAGAAAGGCCGGTATCGCGAATTCCTGCAAATCGGTATTGAATTGCTCGGCGAGAGTGAAGCGTTCTATGATGCTGAAATCATCGACCAGGGCAAGAGATATCTGGATCTGATCGGCGCCAAGGGTTTCAACATTGAGCTGAATTCAATAGGTTGTCCTGAATGTCGCAGGGCTTACCGTGAAAGGCTCGGGACGTACCTTGAGCCAAACATATCAAAGCTCTGTGCTGATTGCCGGAGACGATTCGAGCATAATTTCCTGCGGATTTTTGATTGTAAGAAAGAAACTTGCCATAAGGTATATGATAAGGCACCGAAGATCACCGATAACCTCTGCAAAGATTGCGCCGCGCATTACGACGGAGTCAAAATGTATCTTAGAAAGTATGGCATTGAGTATGCTGAGAATAAGAAACTTGTGCGTGGATTGGACTATTACACGAGAACCGTGTTTGAGTTCAAGCACAGAGGATTGGGTGCACAGGACACGATCATTGCTGGAGGTCGGTACGACCTGCTAATGAAAGAATTGGGCGGCCCGAATACTCCTTGTACTGGTTGGGCAATGGGTCCAGAGCGGCTGCTGCTCACCATGCCCAAGGAAGTGCCTCACATCGATAAGGAAGTAACTTTCTACGTGGTCGGCATGGGGGAAAGGTACATGGATGAAATAATCCGCCTAAGGAACGATATACAAGCCAGAGGCCACGTATGCATATCTGGCAATCCAGACGCGCCGTTAAAGCAACAGATAAAGAAAGCCGACAAAGTCGGGACTGCATATACGGTCATTTACGGTGAAGACGAGGAAAAGGAAGGCGTGTATGCGGTCAAAGAGATGAAAACCGGCAAGCAGACAAAGATTCAAAGAGAAGACTTCAAAGCATTCATCGAAAGAATCTAATTATAATACCAATATTGTAAACTTGACTATTGGTGTACGTGGTGGTTTTTGGGTTCAGGATCTGTCTCTTAGTCTAGACAGTAAGTACTTTGTATCTTCGAAGCCCCTGCATTATTAAATCCATCGTCTCCGCATCAGCTTTGTGATGGGCCGGAGATTCTTCTGGACCGACTGCTAGAATCTCATCTTTTGAAAAATGAAAGAGAACCATATTTTCATAAATTGATACATACTGTACAATTCCGAGATTGATCGACACGGTGCGCATCTGACCGCTGATTTTTGCATCAAATTTGAGCCACGTGCTCATATCGCCTCCTAAAATTATTATAGTTGGAAGTGTATCCCTGTCAAGAATTTATGATCGAAGGCTATTTTCAAGTGATAGTGATTACCTTCAAAGCTCCTCTAGTTCTTCCTTGAAGAGGATAGGTAAGAAAAGTGCACTAATCTTAAGTTGTTAATAAGAATTCGTGTATACAAATTTATGTCTACCGTGGTCTCAGAGATAACACACGTTGCAGATGTATTTCGTAACCTCGTTGAGCTTTCTGAATTTGGTCCTTAACCCATTTATCGAACCCCATTTCTTCGAACTTTCTGTATCTATCCATTGTATCTGGGTCTGCTACAGCCTTCACCTTTTCGCACGGGAAATCTGTACATTCAAAACAGATGCGCAATTGTTTCTCAATGCAACACTTCTTCGCTTCACACCAAGCAGGGCCACCCCCGTGTCGGCAACCTGGACATTTCGCGTTGTCGATGAACCACTTCAAGCCAAGCACGAATTGTCTGTAATCGAATGCGCCTTTGGATCGAAATTCAAACCCGTATAGATCTGTAAAATCTCTCATTTGCCTTGCTGTATTGACAATGGACCCGTTGTATTGCCCGCAACCACTGCAGTAATCACCACACGGTGCAACTGAATCATATTTACCCATTTTTTTTCTCCACCTCGCAGTGTGATATTGAGGGAATTCTACTGTCCTATAGATTCTCTACGTCAAAACCAGTTACGGCTTTGATACCATCATTTCATTGTATGCGTAATTATGGCGGATATACTCATAGAGTTCGTTATCATAGCCAGTAATCCAAAACCTGAATGTTCCCGTACCGGTGAAATCATCAATGCCATCGCTGTGGTCGATTTGATAAGCTACGGATTCTGTAATTATGACCGAAAATTGGATACTCATGGAGCCATTTCCTGGAAGTATTACTGGCGGGACATATACATCTTGCTTGTAATAAACATACTGACCTTCTGCATAAAGATCACAACCCATCGCGGTCAGTGACACTTCCTTGTTCGATTGGTTTTCGACCGTGAAGTCTAATATTACGGTGTCTGCACCTGGATCTAAAGGATTGTGCCAGCCAGAATCCCCTTCATCGGGGACAAAGAAATCAATTCTACCAGATTGGACCAAGTCGATTTCCACCAATGCTTTGTCCCAATACACAGCGGTCGATTCTTCGCCACAATTTATCATTAGAAAGATGAAAGCAAAAGCAAGTGCTGGTGTGATACATATCTTGGTCATATTTACCTCCACGGAATAATACTCCTCTGCTTCACCTTGTCAAGCAGAATTTGACCAAATGCGAAGCCCCCGGAGTTCATCCAGGGGCTTACAAAGGGGAATGGATTAAAGAGAACCACTTGTGTTATTCTAACTACAAATTGAAGTCTGTCACCAGGATGTTTTTTTTTGATTGTTAACAAAGCCAAAGGCCTTCAAATTGCTAGTGCCTTCAACTCAGTCCGCCTTATCGGGATTTTGAAGCGAGGAGACTGGCGAACGTGTGTGTAGGGGTGCTGTTTGAGTGGGATATATGTATATTAAGGGAACACAACCCTATGAGTGTATACTAAATTCTACCCAATTTCTTCCACATATGCTGAAACAGAATAGAGACAATAGAATAAAAAAGGGTGGAGAGTCCCTGACTCCCCACCCTGGTTATTATTTGTTTGGTATGACATACCCTCCTTTGCTTAACCTCTTTTTGTATATTTTTTTCACTTATTTAATGTAGATTTGTTAGAGAATGGTGCCATACTTCGTTTACGTTTCGGGTTCTTCATTATTCTCCAGAAGTCGCTAATAGCACAATGGTAACGGCTGCTGCCGTTCCGATTAGTCCACCGATCAGAGCATTCTGTTGTTTCTTTGATTTAGTGGATTGTTTATAACCGTCAATATACCCTCTTTCATATTCCCCGGGTCCTTCGGGTATGTATGGTGGTGTATCACCCGAGGCTATTAACCAGACTATTCCACCACCAATGCAGCCACCCAAGAATCCACCGGCCAAACCACCGGCTATCCAGCCACCCTGGCTAACCCTACTACCTTCTTCCTGGCCCTGGGCATAGCCTTTGTTGTAGTCTAACTTCATTGGCACAGATTCTTCTTGTTGAGCTATGAGTGCTACAGGCAGCACCAGAATTAGTATAATCGATGTGTACTTCATTGTGGAATCTCCCAGTGGTCTTCTTTTTGTTTATCTTGAACTATACAGTTACAATGGTCGCTTTCTACCTCATGTGGGTCACCCTCTGAGTCGTTCCAGTGGATCCTTACCCAAAACTCACCATTCAGCACATAACCTACGGCAGCAGTGTAGAATGTAGTAACATCTTCCCAATCCTGATCAGTGAAAGTCCACGGATCCGACCAGATAGCTTGTTGGACTTGTCCTACATCGTCCCACCACCATTCAACGGTGGCTGTTATTGGCTCATCTCCACCTGTGAGTCGTGCTTGGAAATAACACGTCACTGTTTGTACGTTAGTGCCGCCTTCGGGATGATCCACAATGTTAACCTGGAGATTGGTCGTCTCTTCACCACCACATTGGATACTGAGCAAGCCTATGGCTAGTATCAGTGCCATCCATTTATACATGGTCCGTCTCCTTTTTGGGATTCTTAGGCATCCCGGTGCCCTACTTCCTAAAAAGCACAAATCCCCACGATATACCATTACAAAACGATAAAACTAATGCAATTGTTACTCATCCTTGCGCAAGCATCGATCACTACTTCACCTGAAGCCCCCGAGGTTCATCCGGAGGCATACAGAAGGGGAGGTGGTTCAAAGAGAACCGCTTGTGTTATTCTAACTGCAAATTACGGTCTGTCACCAGGATGTTTTTTTTTGATTGTTAACAGAGCCAGAATATAACTAGTGGACTGCAGAGACTCAAAGTTGACATTCTGTTTACTGAGATTAGAATAATCGATGATTATTTATAGAAATCACACCATGGGGATAGAGTTAGGGCGCATGAGTAACATTTAACGAACAGAAATGGAAGAGCAAAACGTCACGTTCAATTTACTCGACAAAAGCAACAAGGCAATTGTAGATGCCTGTGCGCAATTAATGTCAGAATCTGACCCGTGGATTACTTTGAAACGGAGTTTCGAAGATGTATTAGAGATCCTTGAGGAGAATAGCAGTGAAGTGCATGTAGCGAAAATCGACGAAGAGTTTATTGGGTTTGCCATAATAAAAATGCACGGTGCATTCGTCGGCTATATTCAAAGTATTGCCATGATGCCCCAATTCAGAAATCGGGGTATTGGCAAGAGATTCATGAGATATCTTGAGGATCGTATCTTTTCTGAAAATCCTAATGTTTTCATTTGTGTCTCTTCATTTAATCCTGAGGCTAAGAGGTTGTATGAAAGCCTTGGTTATGACATCATAGGCGAGCTGAAAGATTATATTGTACACGGCCACTCTGAGATATTGATGAGAAAAAGCATTGCGCCGATGAGCGAATTCAAAGGGAAGAAGAAATGATCACGACTTGCGCATCACATACCTATGATATTGTACTGATGATTGATAGAAGAATTAGGGTTTGTGATATCATTTATGATTTCAGAACGAAGGAGGAAGCAAGATGGAGTACAATGAAATATTGAACATACTTGCCCCCTGTGGTTTGAGCTGTCGTAAGTGTTTGTTCTACTTCGATGGCGGGATTAGAATGCATAGCCTGAAGCTACAGAGCCTATTGGGAGAATTTGATAGATATGGTGAAAGGTTTTCTGAATTGATCCACCCTATTTTTAGAAACTACCCAGCTTTTAAAGAATTACTTGCCTACCTTGCACAATCAGACTGCAGTGGATGTCGGAAGGGCACCTGCAAATATTCTCGCTGTGGGGTCATTACATGCTATCAACAGAAAGGAGTAGATTTTTGTTTCCTATGCGACGAATTTCCTTGTGAAAAAACAAATTTTGATCCTGACCTAAAGCGTAGATGGATTCATATGAATAAAAGGATGAAGCTAATCGGAGTCGAAGCATACTATCAGGAAACTAAAGATTTATCTCGATACAAATAGGACCACGGCTGCTTACGATATCACGCTTCGTCGGTGACAGTTCCGAATAGCTTCGTATAGTATTTACTTCGAGGGATGAGACCATAAAGGATTATTGACAATTAAAGTCACTGTACTATAATTGCGATCGCCGTAGGATGGTGGATCATGAAAGTAATAGTCGTATATTATTCTCAAACTGGGAATACCAAGAAGGTTGCTCAAACTATTTTTCAGGAAATTCGGACAGAGAAAAGCCTCAAAGAGTTAAAAGATGTAGATAGTCTCAAACGCTATGACTTCGCATTTATAGGTTTCCCGATGCATTACGGCGGACCTGCTAAACCAGCAAAGAATTTTCTAGAGAAGCACGTTCAAGGCAAGAAAATCGCTCTGTTTGTAACCCATGCTACACGTGAACATTCTAAAGCTCTTCAGAAATGGCTAGCAAAGTGCAAAAAGGCAGCAAATGGAGCAGTTCTCGTAGGTTTTTTCAACTGTCAGGGAAAACTTGATACTGCACGACTGAAGCGAGCGCGCGCTTTCGCAAAAAGAATAATGAAAAAAATTGAATCGCAGCGCTAGCAGTGAGTGAACTGTCGGCTGTTGAGGAGTTAGAGAGGTGGTGGGGTTTGGAGGTATTAGTACTGGTGTTGAGGGAAGAGAGAAGAGAAGTGAATTTGCATTGTAAGAATGTTCACGTTTTGGTCTTGATGAGTATATGCTGTGTTTCCCTCATTTTTGCTCAGGTACCCGATACACTTTGGACCGAGATCTATGGAGGAACAAGCGGGGATAGAAGCTCTTCAGTTCAACAAACGACTGATGGTGGGTACATAATCTTTGGTGAAACTGAATCATTCGGTGCAGGAGATGAAGATGTATGGCTCATAAAAACTGATGCAGATGGTGATACGCTCTGGACTCGTACCTATGGTGGAGATAGTACCGACGTAAGCCGCTCAGGGCAACAGACTTATGATGGAGGTTACATCGTGGCAGGAATGACGAAGTCCTTTGGAGCAGACTCGGGTGTAACTTACCTAATAAAGACCGACTCACTCGGGGATACTCTCTGGACAAGAATATACGGCGCTATTTCTATATGCTATTCGATTCAACAAACCTCTGACAGTGGATATATCTTAGCAGGAGGCGTATTGATCGGTTTTTATGAAGACATTTACCTTATAAAAACTGACTCCCTCGGAGATACCCTTTGGACAAGGACATATGGAGGAGGAATGGGAGATCGCGCCCATTCAGTTCAACAGACCCCTGATGGTGGATACGTGGTTGCGGGATCGACAGGGCCTTTTGGTGTTAGCAATATTTGGCTTCTCAAAACTGATGCCAATGGCGATACAGTTTGGACAAAGACTTATGGTGGGGCAAGCTGGGACTACAGCTTTTCAGTTCAACAAACGCCTGACAGCGGCTATATCATCGTTGGCACAACGTCGTCCTTCGCCGTGGGTGATTGCGATGTTTGGCTCTTAAAAACCGATGCTTATGGTGACACAATCTGGACCAAGACCTACGGTGGAGCGCAGGGAGATTGGGCTCGCTCAGTTGATCAGACCTCAGATGGTGGTTATATTATTACGGGATATACAATTTCTTTCGGTGCAGGTTATTATGACATATACATTATAAAAACGGACGCACACGGTGAGGCAATTTGGACAAGAACCTATGGTGGTCCAAATTACGAGTTTAGTATGTGCGTTCAACAGACCTCAGATCACGGATACATAATCGCTGGCCAGACTGGTTCGTTCGGTGCGGGTAGCTCTGATATTTGGCTCTTAAAGGTAGAAC
>WOR8_10008486_pt1 | contig 11329 bp, 10 predicted proteins | sample DeeMarSeWOR38_10_FD_19890 | JGI IMG/M metagenome (IMG submission 19890)
GACAAGGTTTACTTCGGATAGCACTCCTTCTTCTTCAAGTACACTGGCCGGAGCCTGCGTCATTCTTTCACAAACGTCCGGGTCTGAGTTCCAGTGGATCGTATATTCTTTACAAAAACCGACAGTCAGTGGACTTTTCGGATTAAACAGCAAATGCCCATAGACATGCTCCATTAACTTGCTGTTTTTCCGCTCATCGTCTTTTGCCAGGGTAATGGTATTGGTCTGCTTTTGAAACTGTTCAATACAATGATTAGGATCCAGGTATTCTCGATATTTCTGGATAATATAGTGCTTTGGATATGGCAAATCGGTCCATATATGGTGTGAGGCGCGTGGCGCGGCGCTGATCGCATAAGCCTGATAATCACGAAGCGTTTCAATATTCTCTACCTGTAATTCGAATTTGTCTTTTATTTTCTTTGTTTCATTGTTTTTGAAAAACTCTTTTTGCTTTTCTACTGAATTGAGAAAAAGTCGCGACATATAATGTAAATAGGGCTCATCTAACCGCCTTTTCTGGCATACCTTCATTTTTTCTGGGTCGATTTTTTTGGGCTCGCAAATTCCAAGCTCCTTTGCATAGCCAAGCTTGTGCGCCCTGATAATCAACTCACAGCCTTCCGGAATCGACGCATTATCGATATTCTCGTCGTTTTCCGGACAAAATTCGGATTCCGACGTCTCAAACTGGGAGGGCAAGGTTTTTAATTTATCAAAGCCACTGTTATCAAACGTGACCAGTGCGATGTTGAAGAAAACAGCAATACAGATAATTTTCTGTATTATCGGTGAAAATTCAATGGCGCCTACATTTACCTGGTTACCGGCGCCAAAGGCAACACCTTTGTAGTTAAATATAGTAATAGCATCTTTGGGTATATCAACGTCCTGAACAATATGTATGTAATAGACACTTCTTTCTCCCAGCTTCCAGAAATGATAAACCCCGATACCGAATACTATGGAAAACAGTCCTATAAAAAACGACAGCTCGTTGCTTAAACCTTTAAGATAACTCCAGTTCAGATAGTCAGACTCATAAGCAACCGCAGTGCTAATGCATAGCACTAGAAATAGAACCAGACTGTTAGTACCTAAATGAAGGCGAAAAAAATCACTATTACTGGCATCGTAGCCAGTAATATCCCGCTCATAACGGTTAGTGATTTTTGGGTAGCGCTGTTTCATACCGCGTTATTCTGCCTCAAATTTATTAATGATCTTGTCCTCGATGGTAATTCTTCTGTTCTTGGATTTTGTAAGCTTTAATGTTTCTCTCTGTGCCGCGGAGATTTCACCTTCAAACTTCGGCACTTCCAGCTGGGGTGAGTTATCTGCGTAGGTACAAATCACCACATGGTCAACCAGCTCTTGACTGTAATTCTTTACTTCTTCATACGCCGCAAAGGCCCGCCTGAAACCAAGCTCCAGATTGCTGTCCTTTTCACCATCACCGTCAGTATGCCCATTAATCACCAGCAGTCTTTTGGTTAAACCACTGGACTGGAAGTTCAATACCTGCCCGGTTTCATCATAAAAAATCTGGTTAAACACCGTTTTTCCTTCATCGGAAAGATCAAATTTCCCCGGTGGAAACAGCACGTCTCCAGGCAGACTGATGGTGCGCGAACTCACGTCACCGATGGTCTCACTAATACCGATATCCTTGCCCTGGTTGGTCGACCAGAGGATGACAAAGAACACCATAATAATTGTCATCAGATCAGTATAAATAACCTGCCAGGGTTCGCCACGGGAACGTTTCTTTTTGGTTGGATCAATATTGCGCTTCATTGGTATACCTTTGTTAACTATTACTAGTTATTAATGACTAGTTATGAGTCACTTCAATAGTATTTTTGTTTTCGATAATGACCTGCAACGCGCGCACCAGTATGTCGTAGTCATAATCGAGGTCGACCATTCGACGTTCAAATCGAGTACCGATAATTTTATAAAAGGAGGAAAAAATGGCGCCATACAGTGTTGTCTTGAGCGCCAGTGCCAGTTGCGGAGAAAGGGATTCAACCGTCACGTCGGATCCAAGGCTGTCGAACATGGCAAGCAATCCGATAATCGTTCCTATCAGACCAAATAAAGGCATGGTGGCTGATACAAAATCAAAGTTAGAGTTCGATGATTCATATAACTCATGACATTCCGCATAATAGGAATGCGCAACAAACTCTGCATAGTCAATATTTTTACCTGACGCTACCAGCTCCTGAATATCCCGACTTAAAGAGTTGTCAGGCAGCTGTATTGACACATCGCTTTCTATCGGGCCCACGGCGATACTGCCATCACGCGCTCTTTTTATATTCAAAAGATTTTGTAGCGCGACGATCGTCTCCTGCATTGAAGTCGCTCGCGTAGTCAGGTGCTTTGAAGAAAAGAAAATAATGAACGTTGAAAAAGCCAGTATCACAAGATCCAGACCAGTCACATAGATAAACAATCCTATGGAAATGGTAAACATCGAGATAAAGTAATTCTCAGTCACAAAAAACACCGAGGATATAGCCAGCATTACTCCAAACCCGATCAAGCCGACAAATCCCGCCCCGGCTGTCGACTGCCTGACTGCCCGGGTGCTTTTCTTAAAAAAAGGAAAGAATCTTCGCCTGGATTCAGGCCCTCTATCGGATTCCTGGTTTTCGTTCAGGTTATCGTCTGTATCGTCAATCTGCTTGTCTGTCATAGCTCGTTCTGCTCTCTCTCTTTTTCAGCCTCAATAGCCTCGGCTATCTTCTGTTTTTCCTGTTCGATGATCGCCAGGTATTCCGGGTGATAATTATAGGAATTAACTACCGCCATCACGACGAAGTACATTACACCGAGAGAAACTGACCATTTCACGAATCTCTCGGCAAGAATACTGGTATGCATCTGATGCTCAATGGGATCCTGGCTAAATCTTGAAAGCCAGATCAGGCGGTCCAGTTCGTCGGTTTGAATTGACGTGGTTTCTCTTTCATCAATCAGCCGTTTGGCTCTCGTTAATATTTCATCCTGGCTCTTTAACATCCCGCTAACGATACCTTTTGTGGTCAGAAACGATGAGTCATCTGTGACCTGATAATACAAATGCTGGATTAGGTGATTCAAACCAAAATTAAGTACCACAAACGTATCAGCGACAATGGCAAAATACCGTGAAAATAAAAAATTGTAGGGTTTCCTTTTTTCTTCGGGTTTGTAGAAGAAATACAGATACAGTGTTGAGAATATCTCTTCGCGGCGTATCAACGCCCCGAATTTGTGCAGCAGCGTGCCAAACAGAAAATCTTTGTCCTGTTCACTGGAATCGTCTATTTCCGCGTCTTCGTCGTAGGGGTGCGCTCGCAGCGAACCATCCAGCAACAACGCTTCTAGAATACGCATATCGTCGGCATTATTAGACATTAAGGAAGGGAAATTTTCGGTGCCATCCAGGTGGGGATAAACGATACCCTGCACAATATCTTCCGGTGGGTTCTTGCGTATACTCACCGGTAATCCCAGGTCGCGCTGGTAATGTTTTTGAGCACGTTCGATATTTTTTATTTTATTTTTGTCATGCCTGGATTTGAATACTCCTTTAGTCTCCGCCTCGGGAGACAAATTCGCAAATAACTGGAATACACTATTTTGTCTTTTAACCGGTTCGGTTTCTTTGCGGGTAAACATAGCGGTGTCCACGGGATTAAAATCATCGATATCACCGAGCGCAAATTTCATTAAACCCCGGTCAATGGTTATTCTTGATCTATTAAATCCACCGCCATAGCACATGGCGCCTTCATTATCCGCCGCCAGAAACACTGTTTTGTCGATCAGGCGTTTGTTAAGCGTTACTCCGTTCCTTTTAAGATAACCAATAAAGTAGTCGCGCGTTTTTAGATTCCAGATGCTTTCTATATCCAGATCGCCGTCACTCAAGTTGATATCTATACTCATTGAGAAGACATCCAGCATCAGTGCAACCCAGTAGCTGAAATACAAGCCTGACAATGGGAATAACAATAAAACCATGACTTCCTGGTTCACGGAAAAGAGTTGCCCCGCGTAAAAAACCACGGAAAAAACACCGGCAAACACGGCGGCAATAATCAGCGTTTTAATGGCGATGGTGACCAGGCATGCCTGTAACAGTGGAATGAGATTATTGGGCCGAATACGCTCGATCCCCTGCAGGTGAGGAAAAATAATTTTAAAATTTATGATTATGAAATAACCCCACAGCATTCCACCCAGGCCGGTTAAAACCCAATGGTAACCGTCAAAGAGGTTGAAGATGATGTTGGGTATATTGCCAGCTCCGCGATTTAACAGTATCCACTGATAAGCAATAACTGATAAACAGACAATTAGAAACGGATAGAACCAGCGCAGAATGATTTTTACGCGTTCAGGATGTTTGCGAGGTTTACCAAACAAGGACAGGAGATAGGGAAAAGCGGTAAACAGCACCAGAAAAATTAAAAAGGCTTTTCGCAGTCGAGTGTCTGCACTAAGCTGAACCATTTGAGGCGTTTCCTGGTCGACTTTACTATCTGCTAACGCAGTATATTTACGTTTATCCAGGATGCCGCCTTTTTCCAGAAACGGTTTAAAGGCACTAAACGCACCCATGCGTAGTTTTAGTAAACTTGATCCACGGCCAATGTCAATGGAGCCCGTCTTTACCAAAAAGCTGTTTTGAACATCATATATCTCATAATCGATGTCGGAGTCATCAACCGTGCCTAACATCAGCGCATCGACATCAAGGTTTTTGTAGATCTCTATGATGCAATTTGCGCGGCGTTTTTCACATTTCTGCTCATTGGCCAGGTCTTTTTTTACCGGTACTACCTTTTCGTACCCTGACAGGTCGTTATAAATATTCTGTTCCAGCGCATTCACAACCCAGGCTCGCTGGTTGTCTTTTGCTGTCAGGCTAACGACAAATTTTCCGGTAACAATTTTGTCTTCCGCAAATAGCTCACCTGCCGTAAGCAGCAATAGCAAATACAAAACTGATATTTGAAGTAGACGGTTCAATATTTTGGAAAAACTGTTCTATCAGGGTTAATGAAAATATCTGATGGAGCCCGGCAACAAACAGCAAAGTATTACGCAGCCCTCTTCCGTTTCATCATTAAAAGCCATGAACGATTAGTCAGGGCAGCAAAATACTCACCATGATTTCCAGCCGATCAGGCAAGCACCTGAACCTACACAGAAATTACGCGCCTTGACACCAGGAAGGTATCAAGCAATAAGTGAACCAGACTACAAGAAGAAAGGTGCGGATTACACTACAACTTTCAATATAAGTTGGTCATTACGGCTGCAAAAATGGCAATAATTAGCCAGTACTGGCTGCACATTATACAATTCATCAACCATCCTGCCCGATGGGCCTGTTACGAACTATCGCTCGGCACCCATGTACAACCCAGGCACAATCCAGGCGCAACTAAAGTTACGTTGATATAATTTCCGGAAAGCCAGGCGAAGACCACAAAACCAAACTCACCCAGGACCTGAGCGTCACTGCAAGCTGAATACATTGGCGATGGTGGAGATTGTTAGGGGATTGGTTCAACAAGAAATTGGGAGAACTTCAGTCTGTCCCACAAACGCCAAATTCAAACTGAAAGAATTTAAGTGATACCCCTTTTTGAAAAGGGGGGATTTGGTTAGATAAATCCTCCCTCACCCTTTTTTGAGAAGGGAGGGGAATTTAGCTAGAGACACTCTTACCAAGTTTGCCATTTGCAAATCTTAACGATTATATAATCGCGTTGATCACGATACTTCATGTATCAATTCATCGTTAACGAGAGTTTAACCGTACAGCAGTGGGACAGAGCCCTTTTATACAGAAAAAAAGAATTCTCTGCCCCCACTACTTTAAACAGCGTTATATCACTGCGAGGTGCCAGCACCCTCTTCAGTTGCCGGCGTTTCAGAAGCGGCAGCGGGATCTTGCGAGGCTTCAGGAGACTGCTCCATGTTTTCCTTTGGTTGATCCATTGAGTTCATAGTGTTTTCAGCCGGCGTTGTCTCTTTTTCTTTGCAACCAACTACAGTTGCTAACGCGACCAGCAACGCAACAAGAATAATATTCCGCATAATTAGATTCCTTTAATGAATAGGTTAAGGTTGAATTAATTGATGAACTTTCAATTAATAAAAAACGCCTGGAATCAGGCTTCAGGATTGGCTAGATATTACCAACATCTCTATTCTCTACGCCTTTGGATAAACTAATCAATAGGCAATTGTGTGGAAATAATGAATATTTCCAAAGTGTGATCAACCACAAAATCGGGATCTATTTTGATTTAGTACTTAACCTTTAACTCTTAACATTCAGTTCTTAATCCTTAGTTCTTAACCCTGAAAGATAAGAATTAACTCGCGTCTATCAAACAGTTCCTCTTTGGGCATAGGTAAAGGAGAAGATTCCTTGATGGCTTTTTCGATGGACTTTCTGAAGCGCCGGTCTTTATCGCAGGCGAGCAGCTCATGGGATCTGATTTCACCCACCATTGATTGAACAATCTTTACTTCGCATTTCTTGCCTTTCACATTGGATTTGGGTTTCTGCCAGTTTCTTTGAATACGGTACATCACCATTTTCATATATATGTTAATAGCATGTTCCAACTCTCTTTGCCGCGCCTGCCGAAACGCTTCAATCTGACTCTGGCTTTGCTCTGACTGGTATTGCTCAAAAACCTGCGCCAGATACTCATTGGAAAATTCCAGCATATTCATACCGGGCAATGAACTGGACCACTCTCCCTGCCAGACCGTGATGACCTGGCCCGGAAAACGAGACTCCTGCAATGAAATGATCTGCACCTTAAATGAAATCGGCATAACAGTACTAAAATCAGACACCACCACAGGCAGCAGTTGCTCACCCCAGACATCTGTAGCCTGGCCTATGTAACGCGTGCCGGTCTGCTCGGAATAATAGTTAAACCAGACCACCACATTAGCATCGTCCCTGGATGACGCTTCAACATAGCCCAGGCGCAGTAACTGAGCTTTGATGGATTCAGCAATCGTCTGTTCAGCGGCGTCAATTGCCGGAGACCGGGTGATGACAAATCGCGGATTGTCCGGTGGCGCGTCCAGTATTTCGTCCTGGATGACGATTTTGGGTTCCAGTCTTACCTGCGGTGTGGCTTCAGCGGATTTTTTTGACTTATCAATATCTTGCACACGGGGTTGTCCTGGAGGTACAGCACAACTGGTGAGCAAAATAGCGGCAATGAACAGGTAGAGGATTCTTTTCATGCACTTCATATCGGATCACAGCTTGCTGGAGTTTAGATGTCGCAAGGAGATGGATGATTTTTTTTAGGTGATTATATGAAAAATTACTCCAAGCCAAATATCCCGGCAATGGTGGGGTTGTGAGGAACATATCAAAAAGACACACTTAAATCCAGGCGCGATCAATTGAGATGAAGGCACATTCGGATTACGCCTCGCTATCATCAAGCCGTGGCAGCAATGTCTGAAGCTGTGCAATTAATGCAGGAACATCTTCCTTTACTCTCTTGTACAATAGTTGACGATCAATCTGCCGTATTCAGGGGCCAGGATATTCCGCTGCCCGATGATTTCCCGCCTGGGTATTTTGGGATGTGCATTTTGATACTCGTTCGTGACGCGTCGTGCTGCTTCTCCTATGATTTCAATACTGCGCTCTACAGCGCGCAACAATACTTTATCACCTAGAAAGTTTGTCATATCGCGACCTTCTAGCATGTCCTGCACTTCCCTGGCCGTCTGGAGCATACCCCATAAATAAGCCGGGGCCCGTTCTTCAGCCTGCATAGAGTACTTCCATGTCTTTTACAATTGCGCGCTTGCGATAAGGATTGTTTAAAATAGTCGGCGTTGCCACATCAACTGTTCTGCCCCCCTAAAAAGTCATAAAGACATACTGTAGTCTCACCATACCACCTAAAGAAGGTGCTTTTCCTTCTATAAATTCAACAAGCAAATCGATATCGCTGTCTGGTTCGAGTTTTCCCCGGGCCGCGGAGCCAAACAATACAAGTTTGTTTATGTGGTAACGCTGCGCCAGTTCTTTGAATGCCTTGCGCGAAACCACCAGCGTCTCACCAATAACCAGTCTGTCTTCATGGTTCATAGTAGCAGCGGTACTCCCTGCCTTCGCAATTGAAAATATTCTTTTCCTTAAATTCCTTTTCGTGCCTTCGCTGTCATTCAGCGAATCAATAGGAATCTTTTTAACGAACGACAATAACTCTTCGTATATGGGACTGTCAGGATTAGCCTGGTAATGATGTTGGTTGCGCACTATGGTCATACTTATAATGCCCGCATCCAACATACGATCCAGCTCACGTTTAATCGTCGCCATCCCCATGCCCAATTATTCCTGACTCTAATTCCCCCATTTTTAAAGGAGGGATAGCAAAGGGACCTCCCCTATTGTCGAAACAGGGGTTGAAATTATCAGGCAAGCTACTATATTAGAGAATAATAATATTCTATTGATATCGAGGTGCCCTATGGTTATGGAACTGACAAAAGAAAATTTCGCCGAAGTCATTGAAAAAAATGATATTGTCATCGTCGATTTCTGGGCACCCTGGTGCGGACCATGTCGTTCATTTGCCCCGATTTTCGAGAAGGTCGCTGAAGCCAATCCTGATACCGCCTTTGTGAAAATCAATACGGAACAGGAGCAGGAACTGGCGGCCCATTTTCAGATCCGCTCCATCCCCACCCTGATGGTATTCCGCGAAAAAGTACTGCTTTTTTCCCAGGCTGGTGTGTTACCAGAAGCCGCCCTGACCAAGTTATTATCCGAGGTCAAGGCGCTGGATATGGAGCAAGTACATAAGGAAATTGCAGAACAGGAAGCCAAAACGGCAACGACCGCAGCGTAAGTATCGATCAACACTGAAAACAGAGGCCCTGAGGTGAAATACCTCAGGGCCTTTTTTATCCTACGACAGTTAGATACGACAGTCGGCGGTGCCTGCGTATAGAAGATGGGAGAGATCAAAAGTGATTAAAGACTCTGATCACTTATATTGTTACACATTAACAATACCTGCCAACCAGCGTTGTACCAGTTCCGCAATTTTTTCATCTTTTAACTTTCCTTGGGTAATCTGCAATTGCTTTTTAATATTCTGCGTCTGGTTCCATGCCTTAACCAGGTCATCATTCACCATGTCAATGTAAGTTTCAAACTGATCCATCGGTTGTTTAAGCGCTTCGACATCATTAACATCGCGATAGGCCACAGTCCACATTTTATACGTTTGTCGATAGTAACGGTAAAAGGCCAGCAATGCCGTATAACTTCGTGCACTGGCATTCTCTATCTCCGCCCAGTCAGCCATGTTCGGTGGCGGATGTAATCCCAGGTAATGGGATGTACATGCCTGAAATAAACTGACTTCGTCTGGAAAATGGCGATAGACAGTCAGACGTTGCACACCCGCTGCTTCGGCAATGGCCTTGATTGAGGTTTTTGCCGGTCCAAGTTTCTCGTGCAACTTGACAGCGGCTTCGACAATTCTTTCCCTCGTCTCATCCTGCTGTTCCGCCCGGAGTGTTTTGTTGTATTTACGCTTCTTCATATTGAGTAAACATAGCTGTTTATTTAATCCTTGACAACCCCTGCCCTCTGGACTAGAGTTTATTTCGTTATACACGTATGTTCACTCATTTAATAAAGTTGAATTATTAGTGAGTTACACCATATTCCCGACATTGCAGAATTTTGATTTCATCCGATGATCCCTAAGAGGACAATATAATGACCATCACCAACAGCCAGTCAGGAACTAACGTGCACGAAGTCTCCGATAGAATTTACCGCATCAACACGCCAGTGGTGTTTGAAGGAGGAATGGGTTTTTCATTCAACCAGTATCTCATCGATGACGACGAGCCATTATTGTTCCATACCGGGCCACGCAAGATGTTCCCACTGGTAAAAGAAGCTGTTGCCAGCATACTACCGGTCGAACGCCTCCGCTATATTGCCTTTTCCCATGTCGAAGCGGACGAATGCGGTTCACTCAATGATTGGTTGGCGGCGGCACCTCAGTCTTCCCCGCTCTGCGGCGTCGTTGCAGGCATGGTCTCGGTTGCTGATATGGCCGATCGCAGACCCCGCACGATGAGTGACGGTGAACTACTTTCCCTGGGTAAACATCGCGTTCGCTGGATGGATACGCCACATTTGCCACACGGCTGGGAAGCCGGTCTATTGACAGAGGAAACAACACGAACCTTGTTGTGCGGCGATCTGTTCACCCAGGGCGGCAATGATCTCCCCGCTGTCACGGACTCGGATATCCTCGGACCCAGTGAAGCATTTCGCCAGGCAATGGATTATTTCTCACACTCTAGAAACGCACGAGACCAACTTGAGCGTCTGGCTTCTACTGAACCAACAACACTGGCCTGTATGCACGGCAGTGCATGGCGTGGTGACGGCGGGACGCTATTACGTGCACTTGCTGATTCGTTGTCATCCTGATACGCACATCTTCATCAATTCAACTCCGGAGGAAATAGAATGATGACAACTTCTACGTCAGCCAAAATCAAACTGTTCGCCTTTGGCACAGGTTGGGGAGTACCCTTCGCCACGGCGGCTCCGTTTCCACTCAAGCTTGCCACCTGGCTGCGTATGGCAGAGATACCCTACGATTTTATAATCGCAAACGATCCGAACAAGGGCCCCAAAGGCAAGTCACCGTGGATCGAACATGGAAATGTACGCATGGGCGATTCGTCACTGATTATTGAATACCTGAAAAAGCGCTTCGACATTGATCTCGATGGACATCTCAATGCACAACAGCGCGCACTCGCAGTATCAGTGCAGCGCATGCTGGAAGAACACTTTCACCAGTGCTTTGAACATCAGCTGTTTTTTGGTCGCGGCGCTGAAGAACGTCTTCAGGAGTTCGCCGCCACCATGCCCATTCCTGTACGTTGGCTAGTACCTACCGTGCTCAAGCGAACGTTCATAACACAGCTATATGCCCGGGGCATGGGCCGTCATTCCGAGGACGTGATCATTGAACAGGGTAAATCTGACATCGATGCCCTGTCCCAATTACTTGGTGATCAGCGTTACTTTCTGGGCGACAGACCATCATCCATCGATGCCTGCGTGTTCGGTTTCCTTGGCGTGACACTCTATGTTGCCGGCGATAACCCGCTCTATCGATATGCCGTCTCACGCGAAAACCTGATGAGTTATTGCGAGCGCATGAGAGAACGTTACTTTCCCGAAACCTTAAGCACGCTTGTAGCAATGTATCCGACCGGCGTCGGA
>WOR8_10006378_pt1 | contig 11326 bp, 8 predicted proteins | sample DeeMarSeWOR38_10_FD_19890 | JGI IMG/M metagenome (IMG submission 19890)
AGATTATAATCTACTGATTGGTGGTGCGCTTTCATCTATTGCCGATGCCTCTATATTTGAAGGGTTATGGGCAGGCTCAGCTTCAACACCAGACAGTCCAGTCGCGCAACTAACACTTACATATAGCGATATTCCCGGAGTTCCTATACCCGCAGCAGTCTGGCTATTCGGTTCTGGTCTTATTGGTTTAATTGGGTTGGCTAGACGTAAGCAGACTGATTAAGGAGTAAACACTATGTTCATCTGCCCCCATTGTGATAAGCCAGGTATCTCACCCCTGCGTAAGGTAATACTTAGCCCCGGATTACTTGCCACCTGCAACTCTTGTGGTGGTGCATCAAGCACACGTTATCCATCGTGGTTAGCTGCAATGCTGCCCGGTTCGATACTGATGGTAGCGGCCATGTTTGTAGATTCTGATTCAGTTGAATGGTCGCTCAATATCTTCGGATTGATGCTGATGATCGTCATTCCATTCTTGTTTGCGTCTTTGCATAAAGAAGATCAGTAGAATTTGCACAATGGTCATTAACAGGTATTGTTGCTCATTGCCCGAGCAGTTCGGCTTCCATCGACAGGTAAACCTGGTAGGCATTGATGCGGTTGCCTTCTTCGAATGCTGGCAGGTCATCGAATCTTGACCAGTCGGCTTCGGCATAGGCTTCATCAAACGGTATAAATTCATCAACGGCTGCACCCATTACTTCTCTAAGATATGCCAGGTAGGCACGGGTTAACGCGATTGTTTTCTCCGGGCTGGTTGAAGCAGGGCCATGACCGGGTATTAAAGCGGTGAGGCCGCCGGTTTCCAGCCGGGTCAATGTCTCCAGCCAGTTCTTTGTGTCCGCACTGCCGACAAAGGGAACGCGGCCTTCGAAGATAATGTCACCGGAGAACAGGACCTTGTCGGGTTCGACAAGCATACTCAGGTCGCCATCTGAATGTGCCTTGCCCATGTAGTTAATGGTGAAGCTAACAGCGCCCATGGTGAAGGTATTTGATTTCGATACGGTGACATCAGGCATTACCAGGTGCGTGTTTTCATTCACCCAGGGGTCGAGCGAGAACTGGCGTTCTTCCAGGCGCTCTTTAGCGGCCTCGGACTGCAGGTACTTTTGTGCGCCTTCAGGTGCGCTGATTTCAGCACCCATGTCTTCAAATACCTGCAGGCCATAGATGTGGTCGGCATGGAAATGGCTGACGATGACCTTGCGGATTGGCTGGTCGGTTATCTCTCGAATTTTGCTCACCAGCTTATCGGCTAATGATGGCGTGCCCAGTGAATCAAAAATCACGACACCATCGCCAGTGATAACAAAACCTGCATTGGAGATGAAGCCTTCATTGTCTGTCGCTATGCCCGCAGCCCCTTCCACGTAATAGACGTGTTCAGATACCTGCCTGACTTCCATATCAACAGAAGTTGGCGCGTATTTGCCCGCGGCGGCAGCGGCCTGGGCAATTAACAAAGAAAAACAAATGGTGAAAAATTTATTGCATGTAAGCATGGCCTTCCTCGTATTGAAGCCTGATTATTTCAGCATCGCCCATCGGTACCAGTTCGACAAAACCATGAATGTCTTCCGGCCTGTAGCCCTGTGCTTCTGCGGCGAGTTTGCACATTTTCAGTTTTAACACCTCGCCCGAAACCAGGCTTTCGGCACGTGAGAGTATATTCTGGTATTTGCCGGTATTTTCGATGGCAAAAAACTTGATTGCCGAACCATGTAATACCAGAACGATAGACTGGTCAAACGGGTCGGCTCCGGTGATCGTGCTCAGATAGCTGGCACGGTCCAGGACATGATCCATGATTTCAAGTTTGCCTGTGGTGACATCATAAACAACTTTCTGAGGTTTGTACTCGGTGGACGTGAGCTTGCCACGGCCCCAGGGCGCTGTGTTGTCAGCGAATACAGCCGTGCTGATGATTATCAGTACCGCCAGCGCTGCGATGGTAGATTTATGCATATGATATCTGATGCCTGAATATGTTGGAAATATCCATGGTAGCAAGAAAGTCCGGCCGTGACAGTCGGTTACAGAAAATAACAATGTGCACGGCATCGAAAATAAAGGGGGCTAATGCCCCCCTTATATTGTGCTTTTACAAAGTGCCTGTATCTTATCAGGATTCCTCGGTAATCGGAATCAGGGTCAGTTCGACGCGGCGGTTTTGTGCGCGGCCTTCAGCCGTGCTGTTGTCGGCGATGGGATAATCCTCGCCAAAACCGACGATCTCAAAGCGTGCGTCAACAATCTGACGCGACTTCAGGTAGTTGGCTACTGAACGGGCGCGCTCTTCGGAAAGCTGCTGATTGTAGTCGCGAGCTCCCGTGCTGTCGGTATGGCCTGAAACTGCGATAACGGTTTTATCAAATTCTTCCAGTACGATTGCGACAGAGTTCAACACGTCATAAAAGCTGGACTTCAGGCTGCCGACGCCGGTGTCAAAAGTAATGTTACCCGGCATGACCAGGCTGATATTATCGCCCTCTCTGACCACGCTGACACCTGTCTCACGCAGTTGTTTGCGCAGTTTGGCTTCCTGGGAATCCATGTAGTAGCCAACACCGCCGCCTGCAATCGCGCCGACACCGGCTGCCGCCAGCATGCGCTTCTGACGTTCCTTGCTGCTTTCGTCCTTGTTGGCAAAGTAAGCGACAACGGCGCCAACGCCAGCGCCAATGCCAGCGCCTTTGGCCGTATTGGAAACTTTTTCTTCACCGGTATAGGCGTCATAGGTTGTGCAGCCACTGATCAGCAGGGCGACTGTTACGGCAAATGCCACAATAATCTTGTTTATGTTTTTCATGCTTGGTGCCTTGGTTGGAAATTTTTGAATGCGGATTTTAACGTGAATGATTAGTGATGGCTAATATGTAAATGCCTTATCTGCCGGCAGAAACCCATGTGAATCTGTCAGCAGGATTCGCGGCACAGGCGCAGCGCTTTTGCCATTTGCGCGCCGTTTTTGTAACGGTCCTCCCGCTGCTTTCGCATCGCCTTGTTGATGATGCGGCTCAGGCAGGCGGGGATTTCGCTGCGTATTTTTGTGACATCAACCTGTTTTTCGTTGCAGATCTTGTGCGTCAGGCCGGCAAAGGTGTCAGAGACGAATGGCAGTTGCCCGGTAGTCAGTTGATACAGGGTCGTGCCCAGTGAGTACAGATCGGAGCCGCCATCCACCTTGCTGCCACCGACCTGTTCCGGCGACATATAGGAAGGACTGCCGAGCATGGTCCCGGTTTTGGTCTTGCTGGAATTAGTCAGGCAGGCGATGCCAAAGTCTGTGACTTTAACGATGCCGGTTGATTCATCATAAATGATGTTGGCAGGCTTGATGTCGCGATGAACCACGTCGTGTTTGTGGGCAAAATCTAGCGCCGTGGCGACCTGGATGCCAATATCCATTACCACATCAATCGGCAGTAATGTGTCCGGAGTCTTGTGGCGTGACAGGTCGTGGCCCTTGAGATAATCCATCGCAATATAGGCCAGCTCCTGTTCTTCACCGACATCGAAGATGGTGACGATGTTCTGGTGATTGAGGCGACCTGCAGTCTCGGCTTCACGCAGGAAGCGCTGCTTGATGTCTTCGAGTTCCTCCGCGTCGAACTCCTGCGCCAGTGCCATGGTTTTGATGGCCACCGTGCGGCCGATTCTCGGGTCCTTGCCAAGATACACCAGTCCCATGGCGCCGCGGCCGATTTCTTTTTCTATCTGGTAACGGCCCAGCACCGGCTTCTGTACGCCGTTGTCGGTCAGAATCAGGGTGCCCTGGTCGGTGGTCTTGCCGTTCTTGGGCAGCACCACCATGTCCTGTATCTGGCGGTTTTTCTGCATGCGTTGCTTTACATCGCGGAACCCGGAATGTTTCTGGTCGATATACTCGAATACCTTTTCCGCCTTGCTGAACTGGCGGCGGCGTTCGTAATCCAGTCCGAGGTTATAGAGCCGATCGAGCAGCGTTTCGTTGATCGGGCACTCACGATATTTTTCAAATGCCTGGTCAAACTGGCCCTGAGACTGCAGGTGCTGACCCAGCGTCAGGTTGGATTCAAACAAATGGGCTTCTGTACGTTGTTGTGCTTCCTCTACTTTTGCTTTAATCGCAATGGCGACTGCACCGGTGATCAATGCAGCCATTGGCAGCATCATCGGTATCCAGATGGCGCTGATGATCATCACACCGAGATGGATGTTGACCATGATAAACAGCAGCATCAGGCTGGTGACGAAGCCGGTCCAGAAACGAAATCTTGGCAGTATGAAGGCCAGGTACAGCGCCACGATAAAAAGCGCAGACAGCTGGGCGGGTAATGCCCATCCCGGCACTTTGTACATGTCACTGTGCAGAAGGTTGTTGATCAGGTGTGCGCTGATCATGACCGGCGCCATGGTTTCGCCACCGGGTATGGTGACATGGTCTATCAGCGACGGGGCGGTTATGCCGATCAACACGTCCTTGCCTTTGAACCGGGCGCTGCTTTCTTTTTCTGAATAAATTTCGTGGAACGAATGTACCTTGAATGCAGGGTTGTTGTCGGTGCTGTCGTAGATATGCGGGTAGACCCGATAGGATGGATCAGTGTAGAGCTGTATGCCGCCCAGGGTGATGTCCTGTCCAGGGTTGATAATAATATCGTCAGTTTCAACCTTCAGGCTTGCAGCAGCGAACATAAGGCTGAATGAAGGGTAATGGTGATCGCCGAATTTCAGCACCAGTGGTGTTGCCAGGCTGCCCCTTTTGCCAGTAGCCGATTCATCCAGCATACCGGCCGCCGAATATTTAGCCAGCAAGGGTATCGGCGCCTGCGCCTGGGTGATTTCGGGTATGCCATTGGTCAGCACACTGGGAACGAAACTGGACCAGTCCGTTGACTCCGCTGGAAAGTCTGAAAACGCGTAGGATTCGAGTGTTTGTTGACTGGTTGCAGCCGGGCCGCGCTGAATGTCATTATTGAGGCCGTAGCTGATGGCGAGTACCGGTTGGCGAAAGCGCTTCAGGCTGGCGGCGAGTGCACCGTCGGTATCGAGTCGTTGCCTGGCGAGGAACAGAATCTCCTTGACCGTTTTTTCATATTTACCATCATAGGTGTCGCGCATGGAATCGAGGCGTTTAACGCCGAACTCACTTTGCGGTGTGTGCAGTGGCAATGCCAGTCCCGCAGTTCTTGCGCCATGCTTGTTCAGCTGCTTGATGACAACGCCGAGATAGCTGCGTGGCCATGGCCATTCGCCCAGCTGCTTTAGAGACGCTTCATCGATAGCGATGACTTCAAGGCTGTTTTTTGTTTCAGGAGCAGGCGAAAGCCTGGCGCCGAGGCCGTATGCCTGCCATTCCAGCGTGGATATGAAGCCTGTCCATCCCATCAGAAAAAACAGGATGCTTATGAACAGGCCGGGAAACCAGCCTGTCTGCCAGAAACGTTTGTTTGTCATTGCGCCTTGCTGTTGATACTCCAACAGAGAGTATAGACGCTGGAAAAGCTGCCGCTATGTTTACACGGCGTCCAGTTTGCGCATTGATGCCGGCAGCAGCTTCATATCGACCAGAGATGTCACCAGGGCACTGGTGAAGCTGGCCTCGTCTTCGTAGACCAGCTTGTAATACTGGATCTTCATGGTCAACGCGCTGCCGAACACGATGGAAAAGAAGGTAAGTATGGAACCGATCGCGAGTGTGGAAACACCGGTGATGCCCTGGCCGATGGTGCAGCCCATCGCCAGCACGCCGCCAAAGCCCATCAGGGTGGCGCCGACGAGGTGGTTAATAAAGTCCTTCATGTCAACGAACCATTCAATCCTGAATGAACGGCTGATCAGCGACCACAGTAATGAGCCTAGTATTACACCGATAACTGAAACCAGTCCGAAGTTAACCATGGCCCTGTCAAAGCCCGACTGCGCAAAGCCATAGCTCTGACCGATCGGGTTGATGAAGGTGAACGACTGCGCTGCAACCGCGCTGCCGCGTTCCGGCTTGCCTTCGTTATCTTCTGCAAGCATGTCCCATTCGCTGTAGTAGTCGCTCATGCTGTAGAGTGTATCGTCGGCGTTGACTGCAATATTGCTGCTGGTGTACCAGGCTGCCAGGATCACCAGGCCGACAACCACGCCACCGAGTATGTTATCCCTGCTGGAGCGGAAATCGGCAGAGCGGAAAATGAATACAAGCAACATCAGGCCGATCAGAATGCCGGCGATAAGCCTGGTCATGGACGTGTTTTCAGCGCTGACCACGGCACCGATGTCCTGCTGGCCGGCAAGATCTGCAGACATGGATCGAATCCAGTCATAAAACAGTACGCTGTACAGCGTTTGGTCGCTGCCCGGGAACGGGTTGATCATGTACCAGGCAATCAGTGCAATTATGATGAATACCAGCACGGATTTGAGGTTGCCGCCGCCAATGCGGATCAGGGTCTTGTTACCGCAGCCGCTGGCGAAGGTCATGCCGATGCCGAACAGAAAGCCACCGATAATGTTCTCTCCGAAAACCAGCTGGCCGTTGCGATAGGGCGGGAAAGTGCTGTTGAGTTCCACCATGCCGAGGTATTCGAGCCCGGTGACACCCAGCATTGCCACGGCAATCGCCAGCAGCCAGGCGCGGAAACGGCCATAGTCACCCATATTGACCATGTCGGAAACTGCCCCCATGGTGCAGAAATTGGTTTTGTTGACGACCGCACCCATGATGACTGCGATGACGAATGTTGACCAGAGAAAGAACGACAACCCTTCCGCAAAAGATTCAAAGACCATTTTCCCGTACCTTCGTTTTTTTTAAGATTGTTTATTATAGAGGGCATTACCACGTCAAGTGGGAAAAATTTAAATCATTGTCGCAGAGAAAATCTTTGTTATAAAAAATAAAACCTTCTCACCACAGAGGCACAGAGTACACAGAGGTTTTTTATGTGTAATACGCATATTTCTGATTATGCTCCTGGTATCGTTATTTTTTATGTTAAAAATTGATTAATAAAAAATGCTTTTCTCTGTGTCCTCCGTGCCTCTGTGGTGAAAAAAAATATTGGGTCTTGTCCAAATAAAGTGGGTAGAACCAATCATGGGAGACAGATGTGGCCGCGTTCTCAGTATCAGGTTTTATAAAGGGGTTCGAGTATAGAATCCCGCGTTTTTGGCGTTTTGTGCTTTTGTGAGATAAAAGCATGAAAGGCCGAACGCAGTGCTTTCGGCTCCCAGTTGTCGGCATGCGGGCTGTACAGCGCGCGGTTCAGGGCAGTTATCTGCGTACTCAATTCGGCCGGGCTGGCGTTGGCAATGTCCGCAAGGCTGGTGATGGACTGCTCCGGCCAGCGTGCGGCAGCCCACTCGATCAGTGCATCCTTGGTTTTTATTGCATCGCCTGTGGAGCAGGCTTTATCAACGGCGCTTTGAAGTGGCAGTATTGGCGGCAGCGTCGCCGGTTTCTTTACCGCATTGTGTGAGCGGTTGTTGCTGAAAAACAGCAGAGTAGTCGTTATCCAGCCGACAGCCAGGGCAAGACTGATCCAGGGCCAGTAGCCCGGCTCGATGATGACGTCATTATTTACCGCAGCTGTCTGCTCTGAGCTTTTGCCCGGCTGTCTGTCGCTCTGTGACTGTGGAGCCAGCATCTCGATCGGCGGCACCTGTGCGGTACTGGCCATGCCTGTTGCTTCAATAATGGTCTCGGGTAATTGTGCGTATTCCTGTCTGCCTGTGCGTGTGTTCCACCACGGTATACTGATTTCCGGGACTACAAATCTGCCTTCCTGTGACGGGATCATCGCAACCTTGATCTGTTTTACGCCGGTGATGCCGTCACGTTTAGGCTGGTTTTCAGTGACAGCCTTGTCCGGGTACTGCTTGACGCCGTTTATTTCCGCGAATTCAACATCGTTTAATTGCTCGGCGGTCAGTCCTTCGGCCTTGATGGTCAGTGTGCGTGTGACCGGCTCGCCAGTTCTGAGCTGGGTAATGTCTTCAGACCATTCTTCTTCAATGCTCAGGTTTTCAACCGGCAGCCATTCGTTGGCAGCGATGTTGGCAGGCCTGGGTTTTACTTCAACGCTTACACTTTTCGAACGAATTCTCTTGATTGTGCCCGGCTGCATGAACTGGTCGAACAGGGAATTGGTGCGTGCACCGGGCAGGCGTCCTTCAAACAGTATCGGTTTGAATGTCAATGTTCCGCTGTGTTGTGGATACACGGCGAAACGCAGTTCGCTGACGGAATATGGCATGCCGTTCACCAGCTTCTGGTAACTCGCGACCTGTCCAAGCTGCTCGATAATCGCATCCGGATCGCTGGTTTCAGGTTCGCTCAGTGTCGGCCGGTTGATATTTACACTGGTGAAAAAACGAATGATATAAATGATTTCTGACTGGAGCCAGGCGGTTTTCCTGTCTGTAGCGACTTCAATAAAGTAAGCGTCCTTGCCGCTGGTACCCTGCATGTTGTTTGATGTAGAGGGCTTCACCGTGACGCGAACGGCAGGACTCGAGTCTTTTCCGAAAGTAACCGATGGTATGGTGAAAATGCCTGCCTGCTTGCTGATCAATACCAGGTCCCATGATTTTTTCAGGCTCCATGATCCATTAACAGAGCGCATGTTTGTGCTCTGGCTGCTGCTGAGGATTTCGAAGTCTTTGGTCAATACGCTGAAGTCGGGATCGTCATCGACTGTACTATCGGCTTCGTAGATCAGGTGAAAGGATTCATCCAGCGATACAGGGTTATGGCTGAGGCGCGCTGTGATATTGGCCGCCATGGCCGTATGGCTTGCAAGTAAAAGCAGTATAAATGTGTATAAATATTTCATATTCTAAAGTCTGTTATTCACCTCAGAGACGCAGAGGGCGCAGAGGAATTAAAGGTTGCACTCATTCCCGCAATAGCGGGATTTTACCTCGTACCTAGCCACTAGTTCCTAGCCCCTGTGTTACTACCATGGTTCCGTCGCTTCGGCCTGGTTCGGCATTTGCCGGTATTGATAAATAAACTTGCGCCGCATCAGGCCACCCGGGTCATCCGGGATTCTGCGCAGCCATTGCTCGATAGCCTGCTCGCTTTCAACGGTTTCAGCATCTTCTTTTTCAACAGCTTCATCCTGTTGCTGGGCCTGCAGCTGTTGCTCTTCAGCGTCCTGCTGCTCTTCAGCCTGCTGTGCGTCTGGTTGTTCCTGTTCCTGTTCCTGTTCGTCCTTGCTTTCATCGTCTTTCTGTTCATTGACATCAGTCAGCTGGTCCTGCTCCTGTTCGGCATTTTGCTGTTCTTCAGCTGATTGGTCATCCTGTTGCTGTTGCTCACTCGACTGCTCATCCTGCTGCTGTTGAGACGGGTCCTGGGACTGTTGTTGACTGTCCTGTTGCTGTTGTTGATCCTGTGAAGAGTCCTGTTGCTGGCTGTTCTGCTGTTGCTGTTGTTGCTCCAGGGCTTTTTTTACCAGCTCGCGATTAAAACGTGCGTCCTCATTGTCGGGGTCCATGTTTAATGCATCATCATAGGCTTTGATGGCAGCTTCATAGTCGCCCAGCTTTGCAAGTACATTACCCTTGTTGTAATAGCCGGTACTGCTTTCGGGCGAAGCAAGCAGCTCGTTTGATTTTTCGTAGTTACCCGCACGGTAATGGGCGGCCGCTTTCCAGTCCTTGTCTTTGAACAGTTCCGCGGCCTGTTCTGAATTGCCCGCATTGAATGCTTTCATCGCTTTCTGGTCCGGGCTGAGCCACAGGTTTTCAGTGTCTATCGGCCAGGACTGTTTTGCATCGAGTGCGTAGGCTGGTTGCGGTACGGGTAATATGATCAGCGCCAGGCACAACAGCCAGCCTCTGCGTGGCCACAGCGCAACCAGCGGAAGAACCAGCAATAGCAGCCAGGGGCCTTCCTCCTGCCAGATATCAGCCTCGAGCTCAGTGCCTTCTGTTTGTGCTTTGATGCGCTTTGATGCAAACAGGTCTGCCAGCTTCTCTATATCGCTGTCGTCCGCCTGCATGGATACAAATATGCCGCTGCCCTGAAGCGCCGCTTTCTGTAATTGCGCAGGTTCAAGCCTGGGGATCACAATGGCGCCTGATGTGTCCGTAAGAAAGCCTCCACTCAATGGAACAGGGCCGCCTTCAAGCGTGCCGATGCCCATGATAGACAGGCGGTGGCCACTGTCTGTGAGTGCATCGATCGCATCGCCTGCAGACTTCGGCATGCCATCCGTGACGACCAGTACATCACCGTGCGTGATGCCTGACTGTTGCAGCAGTTCGGTTGCCAGCTTCAGCGCAGAGCTGATGTCGCTGCCCTGGGCCGGCATCAGATCAGGTTCAAGCGAGGGCACCAGGTTTGCGATGGTGTTGTCGTCATCCGTCAACGGAGTCACGGTAAAGGCGTTTGCAGCATAAACGATCAATGCTGTCTGTCCGCCTTTTCTTGCCTTGATCAAATCCAGCACCTTGAGCCTGGCTCTTTCAAGGCGTGAAGGTTTAATATCGGTTGCGTGCATCGATTGTGACAGGTCCAGTGCGATCACCAGCGCGGATTCTTCACGAAACACGGGTTGGGGCAGTTTTTCCCAGACAGGGCCGGCCAGTGCGATGATGCTGAGGCTGGTTGCAAGCATGACCAGCACGATTGGCAGCATACCTGACTTCTTACCACCGGCGGTCAATATGTAAGGCAGCAGCTTGTCGTCGCAGACAGCTTTCCAGCTACGGCTGGTCGCCTTGCTGGTGAGGTAAAGCACAACAAATAACAGTAATGGCGCAAAAGCATAGAATGCTTCGGGGCGGAGGAAATGCAGTTGTTGTGGAATACTCACGACTAGCTCCACCTGCGCCTGGAAAGTGCGGCGAGCGCAAGCAGCGATGCCAGTGCCAGCGCTATACCCAGAGGCCAGTAAAACAGCGACCATGTCGGACGATAACTTTGAGTGTCACGTTCAACCGGTTCGAGTTCGTCGATCAAGGCATAAATCTGCTGCAGTTCGGCAACATCGTGCGCACGAAAATAGCGCCCGCCTGTTTTACTGGCAACAGTTCTCAAGGTCTGTTCATTAAGTTCGCGGCTGCCACGCGAGCCGATGCCGATGGTATGAATCTTGAGTCCTTTTTGAGCAGCGATGTCCGCCGCTTTCTCGGGAGGTATTTCACCGGCGTTGCTGACGCCGTCTGTCAGCAGTATCAGGACACGGTCCTTGTTGTTTGCGGTATCAAGACGTTTTACCGCAAGCCCGATGGCGTCGCCAATCGCCGTGGATTTGCCGGCCAGTCCGGTGACGGCCTCGAACAGTAATGTTTTGACCGTGGTGCGGTCGAATGTCAGCGGCGCCTGAACATAAGCCTG
>WOR8_10006379_pt1 | contig 11326 bp, 9 predicted proteins | sample DeeMarSeWOR38_10_FD_19890 | JGI IMG/M metagenome (IMG submission 19890)
GACCAATGCCAGCAGGCTGAGAAGAAACGCTCCCCACCAAATTGGAGACCGCTTTTGAGGGGTGCCCTCCCCGATTAAAGATGGAGGACCGGGGGGTGGCTCTTCCCTCTCCGTGCTTGAGGACACCGGTACAGCAATAGTTTCCCCTTGAATGGTTTGTGCCTGAGTTTCGTCCACCCCAGTGGTCGTCAGTTTCTCATCATCCACAGGTACGGGATGGGTTTGGTCTAGATTCGAATTCTCCATGCGGCACATTATACCTCGGTAGATGAAGGAGATGGTTAATGCATTCTAAGATCATTCACCGCCTGGCAAGCCATGAAAATTGTACAGCTGGCAGTACCATGAACCAGTGTTGGAAACCTTGATTTGTAAGATGTGTCAGGGTGTATAATCATATTTGATAACATCCTATGTTGATTTTTTGTTAAGCTTTCTCATAATTGGAGGCAATCATGCCCCTTCCCGCCATCGACGAAGCATATCTAAAAGGGATTCTAATAGGTTTATTGGGAATTCCAAGCCCAACAGGTTACACTGAACGAGTCACAGCGCACACAGAGGAGATAATGGAACAGTATTCTGCTCTGAAGTTGGTCCGCACTCGCAAAGGGGCGTTAGTGGCGGAGTGGCCGGGAGAGAGCGACAATGCTCCACGTGCACTGACCGCTCACGTAGATACATTGGGGGCGATGGTGAAAGAGATTAAGTCGAATGGTCGGCTCAAGCTGACGAAAATCGGCGGTTTCGCCTGGAACACAGTCGAAGGAGAGGGGTGCACAGTGTTCACGCGAGCAGGTAATGAGCTGAGAGGTTCGCTTCTGCTGGCAAAAGCATCTGGTCATGTGCATGGTTCGAAAGTGAACGAAATGAAGCGCGAGGATGATAATATGGAGGTACGACTGGATGCACGCACAGAAGATGAAGAGCAGACGCGTTCATTGGGTATCGAAGTAGGCGATTTTGTCGCTTTTGATCCGCGCGTTGAAGTCATCAATGGGTTTGTCCGGTCCAGGCATCTGGATGATAAAGCCTGTGTCGCGACCTTGATATCGGCAGTGAAATCCCTTCATGATGCGGGGATGAGACCTGCCCAGACCACGTACCTGCATTTCAGCAATTATGAAGAAGTTGGGCACGGTGCTGCTGTAGGGATTCCTGCTGAGGTGACTGAACTTGTCACCGTTGATATGGCTGCAATCGGCGAGGGGCAAACTTCGGATGAATTCCACGCCACGATCTGTGTTAAGGATTCAGGGGGACCGTACCATCATGGTTTGAGCCAGCGGTTGCGTGATTTGGCGGATGAATATAAAATTGCCCATAGGGTTGATATTTACCCGTATTACGGCTCAGACGGTGAGGCTTACTGGCGGGCGGGAGGAGATGTTGCAGTTGCGTTGATCGGTCCGGGTGTAGATGCATCCCACAACTATGAACGCACACACATGGAGGCACTTATAGCGACGACCCAGTGGGTTGTGGCATATTTATTGAGTGAAACGCGATGATCATCGATGCTTCACTTGCTCCCAGCAGCTTGAAAACGATCCCAGCCACTGCGCAGGCAGCAGAGCAGATGGGTTTCGATACATTGTGGATTTCAGAGACCCAGCACGATCCATTTCTACCTGGGGCGTTGATCTCCGAACATACTAGAAACTTGAAATTTGGGACTGCAGTGGCGATCGCGTTTGCTCGCAGTCCTGCAACATTGGCTTATACTGCCTGGGACCTGGCGCAAGCATCTGGGGGGCGATTTATCCTTGGGTTGGGCACCCAAGTGAAGGGGCATATCGTTCGTCGCTTTGGGATGCCCTGGCCGGAATCAGTAGTGGGAAAATTGCGTGAACAAATTGCAGCTATTCGTGCTCTATGGCACACCTGGCAAAGCGGTGAAAAAATAAACTTTCGTGGGGAATATTACAAACTGACGTTAATGTCACCTTTCTTCAATCCAGGGCCGATCGAACATCCAGATATTCCCATTTATATTGCTGGTGTAAATATTGGTCTCGCTCGGCTTGCAGGAGAGGTATCTGATGGCTTTCTTGTCCATCCTTTCCACTCGCCGCGATACCTGGAAGAAGTGCTGCTCCCGGCCATTAGGCAGGGAGCTCGAGAGGCTAACCGTACCCGCGAAGATCTTAAAGTCTCGGTGACTGTTTTTGTAGCCAACTCGCCCGAAGATGAAAACTTTATTCGGGCTCAGATTGCATTCTATGCTTCTACACCCTCCTACAGATCCGTCATGGCATTGCATGGTTGGGAGGACACAGCTGAACAGCTGTCTTCTTTAGCGTCGCGTGGCAAGTGGTTCGAGATGGCTGAACAGATCGATGATGATATGCTGTCAAAATTCGCTGTGATCATCCGTGATGACAACCTGGCAGCGGTGCTGATGGAGCGCTATCGCGGTTTGGCAGACCGGATAACTTTATATCTGCCTTTTATACCCGGAAAAAGTGATGATTTCTGGAAGTCATTACTTATGGATATCGAGAAGGGAAATAATCGTCAATGAGCCCTGTATAAGGGCAGATCTTTTACTTACGTTGTAAGATATTGCAGGTTGGGTTGGCTTTAAAATGAAAGAGAAAGAGTATTATACAAAAGAACGCCTTCGTATGGTTGAGAGGCAGCTGGCTGCCAGAGACATTAAGGACAAACGGGTGCTAGAAGCATTCCGGATGGTCCCGCGCCACCAATTTGTACCGCAAGAAAGTCGCCATCTGGCATATGCAAATGGCCCCCTGCCAATAAGCCAAAGCCAGACAATTTCCCAACCATATATCGTCGCATTGATGACGCAACTTTTGGAGCTAGAGGGGGATGAGGTAGTATTAGAGATCGGTACAGGCTCTGGGTACCAGGCTGCAATCTTAGCACATCTAGCCAGTGAAGTTCACACTATTGAGCGTCATCAGGAACTCGCTAAAAGTGCTACTAATATATTGTCTGCCCTTGGCTACAATAACATCCATGTACATACTGGTGATGGCACACTGGGATGGCTGGATAGTGCTCCTTACGATGGGATAATCGTTACTGCTGCTGCGCCAAGTGTCCCAAGACCGTTACTCAAACAATTAAAGGAGGGGGGACGAGTGGTGATACCAGTAGGTGGACGCGGAGCTCAATTCTTAGAATGCTGGCAGCGCAAGGGGAGTGATTTCAAGTGTGATCAAATCGCTCCCGTTGCGTTTGTACCCTTAATAGGGGAACATGGCTGGGAAGAGGGGCGCTGGGGATGGTAGGGAGATGTTTCTTTACCCCTCCAAATGACCACGAAGTACGACTTATGTCTGATTCATGGTAACAAATACCATTGGACGGCGTTTCGTTTTATTGTAGATAATGGTCTTCACCATTTGTTCGATGTCCATTGCGACGTTCCCATTCCCCTCACACATGGCCTGAACAATACGTTTGCGAGTGCTATTGAGGATATCCTCTGCCTCGCCCTTATAAACAAAACCGCGGGTTATGATTTCGGGTTCCTCGATCAGGCATCCTGTCTTGCGATCTTGGAGTAAGCTGATTACAACAATGCCATCCCTTGCGAGAGCGACTCTTTCGCGCACTACGCTAGGACCAACATCACCAACACTGGCGCCATCAACAAACACATAACCACCAGGTATGCGCTCTCCAATGTGCATTTCACCATTCTTAAATTCAATAACCTGTCCATTTTCAGCAACACAGATATTTTCTGTGGGGATGCCAACTTGTTGAGCGATGGTAGCATGTTGTTTTAAATGGCGTAATTCACCGTGAATGGGGATAAAATATTTCGGTTTGACCAGCTGCAGCAGGAGTTTCATCTCTTCCTGGCTGGCATGTCCGGACACATGCACTGGAGAGATTGATTCGTAAATCACATTGGCGCCACGACGGAAGAGACGGTTGATCGTACGGTAAATGCCCTCCTCGTTGCCGGGGATGGGATGCGAAGATAGCACAATCGTATCATCAGGGAGAAGGTCAAATTTTCGATTGGTCCCAGTGGACAGGCGACCCATAATTGAAGTCGGCTCACCCTGTGTGCCGGTGGACATCAATACGACCTCGCTGGGGGCTATGTTTAGCGCATGATTGATATGGACCTCTAAACCATCCGGGAGATTGAGGTAACCCAGTTTGCTGGCCATCTTGGCGTTATCCACCATACTGGTACCGACAAATGCCAGCTTTCGTCCGTGCCTGTGGGCAGCGTCAGCGACCTGCTGCATCCGTGAGATCAATGAAGCGAAGCTGGCGATAATGATGCGACCTGGTGCATTCGCGAAAAGCTGATCAAAGGCTGGGTCGATCACACGTTCCGAAGGAGTCCAGCCCGGACTGTCGGCATTCGTAGAGTCTGCCAGTAAGGCAAGTACACCACGTCCAGATAATTCACCTAACTTGGCGAAATCTGTAGGCCAGTTATCCACCGGCGTGGGGTCGAATTTGTAGTCTCCTGAATGTATCACCAGACCGGCTGGTGAAGTAATGCCTAAACCAACTCCATCAGGTATCGAGTGGCAGACATGAAAGAATTCTACTTGAAAAGGACCAACATTGACTTTCTCGCCTGCCTTGATTGTGTTGAGCGTGACGTTGTCAAGTAAGCCGCCACGCGATAGTTTTACTTCCAGTAAACCACGTGTCAATGGAGTTGCATATATGGGTGCGTTAATTTCTTCCAGAACGTGGCGAATCGCGCCAGTATGGTCCTCGTGTCCATGTGTAATAACAATACCGCGCACGCGGTGGCGTTTATCCATCAGGTAATTAAAATCGGGAATGATATAGTCAATCCCAAGCATATCATTTTCGGGGAACATGATACCGGTATCAACGATAAGGATATTATCTCCATATTCATACAGCATCATATTCTTTCCAACTTCCCCTAATCCCCCAAGGGGAACAATTCGTAATATTTTGTCACTCATTATTTTTTTCCTCTATATGGTTTGTGAATTGAAGGTTGTAAACTCCGCTTCAGAAACCGGTTATCTATATTTGATATTCTCTCGTTCAATGCTGGAATAGTTCCAGCTCATCGGCGGCGGGATTGTAAAATCCTGCCGGAGCGAGAAAGCGTCAATAGGATTGTAAAGCGCTGATGGAAGGAAACTGCCTTACCCCCTGCTGAGCATAATTGGGATAAAAGAAAGCGCCCCGCCGGGAGTTGACCAGCCGGGGTATGCAATCATGATCCTGAATCCGCGAGTCGGGTAAAAACGATTGCGGCTTAATAAAGCAGGCCGGATTACCGGCCGGGCAGTAACGTCCACTTACATAAAAATTGTAGCACGGAGGCTATAATTTGTCAAAGAAATAGGGCGAGAGGATCATCTGAAACCATCTCGCCCCAGATATATTGATCAAAGTGTCGGTTTAGTAATCCGGCATAGGCGGAGCAGAAACTTTTTCTTCCTCAGGGATGTCGGTGATCAAAGCTTCGGTGGTCAGGATCATGGCCGCGATAGAAGCAGCGTTCTCCAGAGCGCCGCGAGTTACCTTGGCAGGATCAATAACGCCGTCTTTGACCATATCGACAAATTCATTGGTGATCACGTTGAAGCCGATGTTGAGGTTTTTCTTCTTATTCTGTTCACGTCGAACGTTCTCAAGGATCACAGAACCGTCTCTACCAGCGTTCTCGGAGATCTTGCGCAGCGGTACCTCGAGCGCTTTGCGGACGATATTCACACCAACCTGCTCGTCGTCATAAGCCATCTTTAGGTCGTCGATAGCGACCATAGCGTTAATCAGAGCTACCCCACCGCCAGGTACAATGCCATCTTCAACAGCGGCGCGGGTTGCAGAGAGGGCATCCTCAACGCGATGTTTCTTCTCTTTGAGCTCAGTCTCGGTGGCTGCGCCAACTCGAATAATTGCTACACCACCTGACAGCTTTGCAAGACGTTCTTGTAATTTCTCGCGGTCGTAGTCGCTGGTGCTCTTGTCGATCTCAACGCGAATCTGCTCAATTCGGCCTTTGATTTCGGATGTGTCGCCTTTGCCGCCGACGATCGTCGTGTCGTCCTTGGTGACCACAACTTTCTCGGCTTTACCGAGGTCTTCTATGGTGGTGGTATCCAACTTGCGACCAGTCTCTTCGGAGATAACTGTGGCGCCGGTCAGAATGGCGATATCCTGGAGCATTGCCTTGCGGCGGTCACCGAATCCAGGAGCCTTGACAGCGACGACATTGAGCATACCGCGCAGTTTGTTTAGAACCAATGTAGCCAATGCTTCACCATCGATGTCTTCAGCGATGATGACCATTTCTCGTTTGCCGACTTGGACTAATTTCTCGAGCAGAGGTACGATGTCCGTTGCAGCAGAGATCTTCTTGTCATGTACCAGAATATAAGCATCTTCGACGTCAGCTTCCATCTGCTCAGGGTCGGTGATGAAGTAAGGGGAGATATAGCCGCGGTCAAACTGCATACCTTCAACGTATTCGGTTTCGAATTCCAGACCTTTGGATTCTTCAACAGTGATAACGCCATCTTTGCCGACCTTGTCCATTACATCAGCAATCAGTTCGCCGATGGCGCGATCTTGCGCAGAAATGGATGCAACGTTAGCAATCTCATCTTTGGTGGTAACTTCGATCGCCTGGTCACTGATCTTGTCAGCAACGGCTTTTGTAGCGGCTTCAATACCACGTTTGAGCAGCATGGGGTTAAACCCTGCAGCCAGGTTCTTCATTCCGTCGCTGACGATTGAATGCGCCAGTACCGTTGAGGTGGTGGTGCCGTCACCAGCGATGTCGTTTGTTTTGGTGGCAGCTTCTTTTAGCAGCTGGGCTCCCATATTTTCAAATGGATCTTCCAATTCGATATCTTTTGCTACCGTGACACCGTCATGGGTGATCGTCGGTGAACCGAATTTGCGGTCCAAAGCAACATTGCGGCCCTTTGGGCCAAGGGTAGTGACGACAGCGGTTGACAGTGAGTCCATACCCTTCTGAAGCTTGCGTCGAGCTTCTTCGGAGAAAACTAATTGTTTAGCCATAGATTCCTTGCTCCTTTAATTATCTTAATTGTTGATTACTCTACGATTGCTAGTATGTCGCTTTCGCGCAGGATGAGCAGTTTTTCGCCATCCAATTTGATTTCAGTGCCAGAGTATTTGGCATACAACACAACATCACCTTCGGCTACATCCATCTTAATTCGCTTGCCGTCATCATCACGATCACCAGGACCAGTGGCCAAGATTTCCCCTTTCTGAGGTTTCTCTTTGGCTGATTCAGGCAAAACGATACCGCCAGCGGTTACATCTTCCTCTTCAATTGGTTTTACCACTACGCGGTTGCCTAGGGGTTTAAGTGAAATCGACATTCTTGCCTCCTGTACATAGATTTAATAGGATTTGCAAATTACATGCAGGCAAGTTAGCACTCGATGGTCGAGAGTGCTAACTTGTGACCAAATGATACTAAATTTGTTTTATAAAGTCAAGGGATTCAGAGGAAAGTTTAACAAATTTCTGATATTAATGCTGGTCGATCTATCTTGATACACGCTTGACAATCCAATTTCACCCCCAGAGGATCGACTTAACCGGATGGTGCTGCGGTATCTTGAACGATCCTGCAGATCGCTTCGTTCTCTTCGATGATCGCCATGAGAATAGGATCTTCTGGGAAGGTTGCACGAACCTCATCCAAGACATCAAGCGCTTCAGGGCAAAAGTTTTGGCTGGGACGGCTAAGCGCAGCCAGGACAGAGCCATACTGTACATAGTAGAAAGCTACAGTACCAGAGGTAAGCGGTAAGCCCTGAACGTCTACACCCTGCCCCAAGATGTCCTTGGCAATCTCGTTTTCATCTGCAGTGCAGCCTCTCACAGCGCATTTAAGTACAGGTTGGGCTCCCTCGTAGTTGCGAGCTTTAGTATAGATAATGCCCAGCTGACCATACGTGTTCGCGCTGTACGGGTTGAACTCCAGTGCTTTTTCAGCGTTAAGAGCAGCGACGAAGAATTCCCCATCGCGGGAGTACGTCTTTGCGATTTCAATGTAAGGAACTGGGTCTTTAACCCCCAGTTGTTGGTTGATATTGACGGCTCGTTCAAAATATTCTAGAGCCCGGTTATGAACTTCAAGGCTGCGGAAATTACGACCGATGAAGATATAGAGAAAGGTCAAGTTTGGATTGATATCCGCGGCTTTTCTATATTCCTCAATGGCTAAACGATACTGACCCAATGATTCCCACACGTATCCATAGACCCGATGGATGTCCATGTGCCTCTGGCCAAGGGCATTCGCTTGGGCGATATACTCTTCGGCTTGGGCCCATTTTTGCTGATCCACGAGTATTTCGGAATAAAAAGCGAGCGCTAGGGCGTTCTCGGGGTCTAACTGCAAAGCGCGTACCGCAGCTCCTTCGGCGTCTGTAAGAGCAGTTCTACGCTGTTCGGGCGTGATCAGCAAACTGGCAGCATACCAATCTAAAACCAAAGAACGGATTGCGTGTACATATCCTTCATCTGGATTAAGAGCAACCGCTTGATCAATGGAGAACAGCGCCTCCTCCATACGTTCGAGGCGTTCCGAATCAGTACTGAGCAAACTTGATGAGTAGGTTTGGATACGCGCTAACTCCGCCCAGGCATGCGCGTTATTGGGGTCTACACGCGTAGCTTCCTGGTATGCACTGATAGCACCTTCCAGATTGCCAGCGTTGAATAGGGTTTCCGCCTCCATACTGTATGACTCTGACATACGAGTGGGTGTGGGAGTCGGCATGAAAAGAGGTTCCACCTGGCCGCCCTGCAGTTGCATAAACAACCATGCGCCTCCTGCAATCAAGGCAACCAACAGCAAAACACGGTATGGATTAGAGCGCCGCTTTTCCGGACGAAAGTGCGGTCGTTTTCCAGTTAATTCACGATTCATCTTCAGGTTGTGTTCTCGCCTTCCGGTTGAGGAGTTGGTTCTTCCTCGGGTGCGGGTGTGCCAAGGTTTTCCTGGCAGACGATTAAACCTTGCTCAGCGTTGTATGTGTTGATTTCGTCGTCAGGGATACCACTGAGAATAGCCTGGAATATTGGCACTGCTTCTGAACAACGGTTTGCCTTAGCCAGAGCCAGTCCATAGATGGCATAGTATTCTGCTACCCTGCCGTAATCCAACGGTAGCCCCTCGATGATAGTTCCATCCTCGAGGGTGCCTCCATGTATAGCTATCGCCAGCTGATCGGTTGCTTCTTCAAGCTGGTTATTTTTATAATACATCACACCCAAATTGCCGTGCAGTCTTGGGTTTTCCGGCTCAGCTCTGATGGCTTGATCCGCATACTGTACTGCCTGGCTGAAATCACCTACTGTCGAATATGTGCGTGAGATTTCATATGGTGCCATTGGATCCGTAGGGTTCAGAGCAACAGCCTGGAGAAATTCACTCACTGCCTGGTCATATTCTCCCAGGAAATGATAGTTATATCCGAGTGCCATATGTAGATCAGCGATTTTGTCGTTTATGCTGATAGCTTGTCTGTATTGCTGGATAGCTTCTTCGTAGTTGCCTGTGTTCCAAAGCACATAACCTCGTGCACGCAATGTTTCCAACTGGTTTGGAGCAAGTGAGATAGCAGTGCGGGACTCCTCAATCGCTCTATCTATTGTGCCAAGGTCGCCCTGCCCTACAAGCGCTTTATCCATAAGGATTTCTGCGTAATAGGCGTGGGCTGTGGCGTTATTAGGGTCTAACTCCAGGGCGCGTTTAACCGCGGCCTCGGCTTGAGTGTAGTCTCCCAGGAAATCTAGAGCCCATCCTTTAACGGCATGACCCATCGGATTGGTATTGTTCAGCAGTAAAGCTCTTTCAGCACTTTCCAAAGCATCTTCATACTGACCGTTGAAGACCTGGATTCTTGCCATAGCGATGTAAATTGAGGGGTTATCTGGATCTGAGAGAACAGCTTCCTGGTATGCGCTGATGGCTTGAGTAAGCTTACCGGATGTATACAGCTCTTCAGCCTGGCTGACGAATGATTCTGGACTACGAGTTGGTGTTGCAGTAGGAATGAATAGAGGTGGCGTTGCTGGGACCACTACCTGATTGATATATACCGCCCCCCCGATCAAGATTAATATGAATATGATCCGCAGAGGATTAGCGCGGCGACCGCGATTACGTTTCCTCATATTCCACTTACTGCCTTTGAGGTACATACTTTCATATTACCATCTTCGTAGAGGCTGTCAAGTAAAAGATCATGGTAGGGAGGCATATTCTAAAGCTTGATTAATAAAGCTGTATTTGGAGGTTGAATGTAATTTTTATTGTTATATTAATGAAAATGTGCAGTTATTTTTCTTGTCGGGTACGATAATTTATTAATAAAAATTTTTCAATTGACCGCAGGAATGCAATTAAATCAAGACGGATTAATCTGCTGGTTTACTTGCCAATCCTATCCCTTGAGGCTAGAATGGTTCTATGCGATTCGACGTATTTACACTGTTTCCGGAGGTATTTGAGCCGTATTTACAGACCAGCATCTTGCAGCGTGCCCGTAATCGTGGCCTGGTGGAGGTGCATTTGCACAACATCCGTGATTGGACCACAGACCGACACCATATCACAGATGATGAGCCATACGGTGGTGGGGGTGGGATGATTATGAAGGTAGAGCCGATTTTTGCAGCGGTGGAAGGGGTCTTGGGCTCTCCGCCAGTCTGTCCGGTTATCTTGCTCACCCCGCAGGGACGCCGCTTTACGATGTCGCTTGCCCAAAAACTGGTTGAACAAAGTTCGAATGATGAGACGGGTATAGCGCAATTAGCTTTACTCTGTGGGCGCTATGAGGGAGTGGATGAGCGGGTTCGGCAGTTTTTGGTGACGGATGAGATCTCGATAGGTGATTATGTTCTCACTGGCGGTGAGCTCCCAGCGCTGGTGGTAATTGATGCAATCACGCGTCTCATCCCGAATGTCTTGGGAGATCCTGATGGTCCCTGGAAGGATTCATATACATCTGGATTACTCGAGCATCCCCACTATACTCGTCCGGCAACATTTCGTGGCTGGCGGGTCCCAGAAGTACTCCTTTCAGGTGATCATGCCCGGATAGACCGCTGGAGGAGAGAGCAGGCACTCAGGCGAACCTGGGAACGGCGTCCTGATTTGTTAGATTCAGCGGAGCTCTCCGAGGAAGACAGGATGTTCTTGAGAAGGTTGCAGGCTGAGGCATAAAATCTGTTTAACAAGCGATACCTGTTGCTGGTGAAACATTAATCGTGAGAGATCGACTACATAGGATGTGACAATTTCCGCTAATCTATAAACAATGCCACCATATTGAGGTAGGAG
>WOR8_10006380_pt1 | contig 11324 bp, 6 predicted proteins | sample DeeMarSeWOR38_10_FD_19890 | JGI IMG/M metagenome (IMG submission 19890)
CGTAGAGCACCTCCTCTACGTCACGGGGGAAGACATTGTAATCACCAGCAATAATCATGTCTTTCTTGCGGTCAATAATGTAGAAGTAACCATCTTCGTCGGCCACGGCCACATCCCCGGTGCGCAGCCAGGGCCCAGCGTCCCGGTCATCCCCACTGCCTGGAGATGGATCGACGATCAGCGCCCGGGCAGTGTCCTCGGGGAGCTTCCAATAGCCCTGCATCACCTGAGGGCCACGCACCAGGAGTTCGCCCACCTCGCCGTGCGGCAGAGTAGCTCCGGTGCGCAGGTCCACCACTCTAGCGTCGGTGCTAGGAATCGGCAGACCGATGGAACCTGTCACTTGACGCCCACCTATGGGGTTGATGTGAGTCACCGGACCGGCCTCAGTCAGCCCATAGCCTTCCACCAATCGGCCGCGCGTTAATCGCTCGAAGGCCTCTTTCACCTCAACCGGCAGAGGGGCCGCGCCGCTCAGGCAGGCCTGGATCGAAGACAGGCCAAAGCGCCGCACGCCTGGATGTTCGTTGATGGCTGTATACATAGTTGGCACGCCGGGAAAAAGGGTCGGTTTGTAGCGTTTGATCGTCTCCAGTACTTGCTGCGTAGCAAAGGTAGGCAAGAGCACGATAGTTGCCGACAGGCTAATGCCCACGTTCATGCAAGCGGTCATCCCATAGGAATGAGAGAAAGGAAGCACACCTAGCAGCACCTCGCTGCCCTCCTCCGCGTCAGGCAGCCAATGTCGCACTTGAACCGTGTTGGCCACCAGATTGTAGTGAGAGAGCATCACTCCTTTAGGCAGGTCTGTGGTGCCGCCAGTGTACAGAAGCAGCGCTAGATCATCCGCCGACACTTGGGTGGAGACAGGCTGGATCCAGCCCGGGTGGATCGCCTCGTGCCACCAGTACGTGTCAGGTTCATCCGTTAGGTCAACTCGATGGCCTTCGGGCTCCTCTCGGGTGAGGGAAAAGACCGTACGCTTGACCAGCGGCAGATAATCCTTGATATTGGTGACTATGACGCGCTTAAGATCGGAATCGCCTCTGGCCTTGCGCACCATGTGGTAAAAGGCGCTCATGGTCACCAGTGTCTCGGCTCCGGAATCGCGCAATTGGTAGGCAAGCGTGGCTTCGTCAAAGAGTGGGTTGCTCAACACAACTACGGCTCCGGTTTTAAGCGCGCCGTAATAGGCAATTACGGCCTGGGGCATATTGGGCAGCAGCAACATAACCCGGTCGCCTTTGTGCACGCCCAGGCGGCGCAGTCCCAGAGCAAAACGAGTGGCCGCCCTGTCCAGTTCCCGATAGCTGATGCGTCGCCCATGGAAGATCAATGCCGGGCGCAGTGGATGACGCCGGGCGGCGCTCTCCAGAAAGCGATGAAGAGGCTGGCGTGGGATCGCAACGCTGGGCGGGACACCCGCTTCGTAATACTTGATCCACGGTCGCTGGCGGGAGATCCGATTCTCCACCCTAGCCCGCCACGAGGTCGCGCCGTCACCCAAGAAACGACTGATGGCTCGATTGACGGCCTCCGGCCGTTCCAGGGGAACCATATGCGCAGAGGCACCCACGTCCACGCTTTCGGCCTTTGGCAAGATTTGAGGAACTTCAGCAAACGTGGCTCGGGGGAAAACCCGGTCTCCATGCCCTACGATCACTAGGGTGGGCTCGTGCACGCGGGGAAAGACCTGCCTCCCATCCCAGTTGGCCATCGTGTTGTGGTAAAAAGCCTTGAGGACGTGAGGAGGCGCTGACAATGCCCGGCGCAAGAAGCGGCTCGCAGGTCGCAGCACCGCCGTCGGCAGTCGAAATGCCAAGCGCGCCGGCCAGACCAGGGGGAATTGGGAAGCAGTAGCGATGAGTACTAACCGCTCCAGATCGTCGGGATAGTGGATGGCGTATTCGGCCACCAGCGCGCCGCCGAAGGAATGCCCCACCATCGTGAAGGGCCTGGGTACATTCAGGCACTCGACCATGCGGGCCAGGTCACCTACGAATTCGTCGATCGTATACCTGGTACGTGGCTGGCTCGAGTGGTAATGTCCGCGCAGGTCGGGAGCGATGACACGGTACTCAGTGGAAAACTCTGCTAACTGATGTTTCCACTGAGTGGAACGTCCACCAAAGCCGTGAACGAAAAGGATCGTCCCTCGGGTAAAACCCGGATCGATGTCGATCACGCTCAAGCGTACATGGGGAGATTCGGAGATCACCACGTCTCGCTGGTAGAGTTCCAGGTCGAGCCCGACAGTTCTTGCCACGCTATCCCTTACACTCCTCCTAACCCTTATTCACTTACCGCAATGCTCCGCATAACTGCTATAACCATAACAAAGTATGCGTGAAATGTCAAGGATAAATTGATCAAGTGGGATTATGAGCGAGGTGTCTGCAATATAGATCAACGGGGTGGGATTTTCCCACCCCGTTGATTTCTTTAGTGAGAGGCTCAGTGCGGTACAAACTTCACCGCGTCGAAAGCAATCATGTGGCTGGCATAGGGCTCACGGGTGTTGTCGTAGACCAGCACGAACTCCTTGCCTATATTGGCAGCGTTGAAGTAATAGGTGCCTAGGCTTACCCATTGGTCGCTATACTTGTTTTGGTTAATGATGCGATCGTGACGCTCTCCGTTGTGGAGAATACGATAACGAACCTGGGTGCTGGTGGCGTAGCGCTTGGGGATGTGAACGAGAACTTCGTAATCTCGTGCAACGGCCAGGCGCGGCGTCCAGCGGCCGTAGTTGACCGGGTTGACGACGCCGTTGTAGGTCCAGTAGGTGCTTCCTCCAACTCCCTCCTGGGCCACGTGGCGCGACTTGAGCGGCCCGCCCCAAAGAAAGCCAGAGTCAGAGTTGTCTACCAGAATCGCGCCACCGGGGCCGGGGTCGGGCTTTGGACCTGGACCCGGACCGGGTGAAGGTGGCGGCTCAAAACCGTCCCCGCTCCACCAAACGACGATGGAGGCATATTGAGTTTGCTCGTAATACTCCACCTTTACCCGATGGGTGCCGGCACTTAGCGTGCGCATGCCGCTGTGAGTCGTGGCTGGCTGATCGTGCCAGTAGTCGATAACCAAGTCCCCATTCACCCACAGACGCACACCATCGTCATGCTTGGCGAAGAACTTGTAGGTGCCAGACGAGAAGTACACATCTTGCGTCCAGCGCACAGAGAATTTGTCGGCTGGCAGGTTGGATGCCGGCGAGCCAAGTCCCCAATCAAAGCTTAGGTCGGCATCAGTGCGCGTCAGCGTGGGCGATCCAGACAGGTCCTTGTTGTCAAAGTACTGCCCGGTCCAGTCGCCGGGCGAAGGAGGTTGTGTTGGAGGGCGCTGAGGCGGAGGCTGAGGTGTGGGACGCTGTGGCGGAGTGGGATCTGATGGCCCATCGCCAGGCGACCACCATAGCTTGGCGACGGCGTGCTCCGTATTCTCAAAGTAAGCCATCTGCACTCTGTGTGTCCCTGCCGCGAGGTGCTTGCTGGCGCAGTAGGTGGTAGCGCCTTGCACTCTCCACTGGTCGATGATCAGATGACCGTCCACCCAAACCCGCACGCCGTCGTCTACTGTCACGCAGAATCTATGGCTGGCTTCGTTGAAGTGTGTGGTGCGTGTCCAGCGCACAGAGAAGCGGTCGGCGGGCAAGCCAGGTGCTGGCGCGCCCCGGCCCCAATCATGATTGATCTCGCTTTCGTTGCGAGTCAGGGACGGACTGTCGTACAGGCCGGGGTTGGCGTAGTATTCGGCCCACCAGCCTGAGTCTGGGGAGGGTGGCGACGCTCCGGCCACCGCTGGCCAACTGGCCAACAGGAGGGCCAGGGTGACAAGCCACCACATGTTGCGCTTCATGATATCGCCTCCTTGAGTGCGCTGCTCAAAGCTTACCAAACAATCAACACTAACATTATGTCTTATTATACACCATTCTGTCAACTTTGCATAATCAGGGTTGTCAAGAAATCCTCATACGTTTGGTATCAGGCAGACAAGCAAGAGAGACGAGAACCCGCCGCAATTGGGTGGGCCTAGCGCAGAGAACTACCCTGCGCTACACGACTGTTGTCAGGTGGGTGCGCCCAGTTGCAGGGGGAGGGGATGCTCAGGGCGAGACGCCGCCAGTCAGGTAAAAAGAAGTGATTGATCGCCACGGGCGGCCAGGGACGGATAGTATTTATGTAGATGACCAGGTCGATACGCCAGCAGGTCCACTGCCGGCAATAACCACGTCGTAGTCGAAGCCACGCACGGTTAGACTCTAGGGTCAGCTATTGCAGTTCAGGATCCGGATCTGAAGAGATTTCCTCCATCTGTCCGGTCGCCACGAATATGACACGCTCGCAGATGTTAGTCACCCGGTCAGCGATGCGCTCCACGTTGTGGGCACAAAAGAGCAGATACATGGCTCGTGTCACAGTGCGCGGATCTTCGATCATATAGGAGATGAGCTCGCGGAAGATCTGATTGTAGAGCTGGTCTACCTCTTCGTCTATTCGGGTAATCGCCAGCGCTTCATCAGCGTCGCCAGAAATGAGAGCGTCCAAGCTAAAACGCAACATATCCTGCGAAATCCTGGCCATACGAGGTAGGTCAATCAGCGGCTTGAGCAGGGGCTGGTCACCCATACGCAGGACGATGGTTGCGATGCCTGCTGCGTGGTCCCCCATGCGCTCCAAGTCGAGCACGATGTTCATGGCCGCCACAATAAAACGTAGATCGCGGGCAGCCGGCTGCTGGCGGGCTATGATGCTCACGCAGTCCCCTTCAATCTTGAAGCGTAATTCGTTGATTTTCTCATCGTCGGTAATGATCTCCTGCGCCAACTGCTGATCTCGTTCCTTGAGCGCCTGGATGGAGCGACTGATGGCGGTGTCCACCATACTACCCAGCCGCAGCAGATTGTCACGCAGGTCTCGCAGCTCTTGGTCAAATGTTGCACGAATACTCATGATCTGTTCCCCCCAGTTGCCTCTCAACGACATAGCTCAGAGCACTGACCCTGCTCTGCTCGGCCCTCGCCCAGGTCAGTGCCAGGATCGATCGTCGCCAGGTAGTGGGCACAGTGATTTGTAGGCGAATCCACCTGGCTAGGGCACATTCTCAACCTTTAGCAGATTGGTGTTGCCCGGCGCGCCAAGGGGCGTGCCTGCCGTGACAACGATAGTGTCACCTGACCGGGCCAGACCGTTACGCTGGACCTGCTCTACCGCGTTATCGCTGACCTCGGCTAAGCTGCGGATTTCATCGCTGAGAACTGGCCATACTCCCCAACTCAACGCCAGTTTCCGTCGAGTAGTGGGTTGTGGGGTGAGGGCCAGGATCGGCACACGCGGGCGGTGGCGGCACACGCGCCGGGCCGTGCTCCCCGACTGGGTATAGGTGACGACTGCTGCAGCCTCCAAGCGAAGTGCCGCTAGGTGGCTCAAGTAAGCGATAGTTGAGTCGATACTGGAAGCAGTCGCCAGTTCGGGTAGTTCAGTGACTTCATTCCTGAGCCATGCCGCTTCGGCCCGGGCGGCTATGGTCGTCATAGTGGCAACAGTCTCAGCCGGATAGCGTCCAATGGCTGTCTCGCCAGAGAGCATCAGCGCGTCAGTGCCATCGAAAACAGCGTTGGCCACATCGGTCGCCTCAGCGCGAGTAGGATGAGTCTCCGTCATCATTGACTCAAGCATCTGGGTGGCAGTGATAACCGGCGCAGCAGCAGCTCGGCACTTGGCGATGATCCGTTTCTGGGCTATGGGCACCTCTTGAAAGCTCATCTCCAGAGCCAGGTCGCCGCGGGCGACCATCACCCCATATGCCTCTTCGATGATGGCGTCAATATCGTCAAGGGCGCCTTTTTTTTCGATCTTGGCGATGATAGGCATATCCACGCCCAGACGGACGACCAGTTGCTTGAGGCTGCGTACATCGTCAGCGCACTGGACAAAGGAGAGGGCCAGGAAGTCGATCCCTTGCTCAACAGCGAATGCAACATCTTGTTCATCCTTGTCCGTCACCGAGGGCAGACTGACTCGGATGCCCGGTAGGTTGATACCTCGGCGACTTGAAAGGTCTCCTCCTACCAGAACGCGGCAGTGGATGTCGCCACTGGCATCCAGCTTTTCCACCTGGAGCTCAACGTCACCATCGTCCACCAGCAAACAATCATCGACCTTCAGATCGCCAGCCAAGCCAGGGAAAGAGACAGAGACGCGTTGTATGTTGCCCAGCACTCGCTCGGGAGTTAACACCAGCCGCTGACCCGGCGCCAGACTAATCTTGCCCCCCTCGATTTCACCTACCCGGATGCGCGGACCGCGCAGGTCGCCCAGGATAGCGATAGGTACGTCCAGTTTGTGACTTAGCTCACGCACACGCTCAATCACCGTGGCGTGCGTTTCATGGTCGCCGTGAGAAAAGTTTAGGCGCACCACATCCAGGCCAGCCAAGATCATGCGGCGCAACACAGCCCGATCCTGGCTCGCCGGACCTATGGTGGCCACTATCTTTGTACGTTTGCCCAGAGCCCCGTGGATTGATGGACGGTGCTCGGCAAGTTCTACGCTCTTCGAGCGAGTCTCACTGATCCTCATTGCAGTATTAAACGTCGAATCTTACTCGCGAACGGCGGCCATTATCTCGCGGCCGTGTCCTGCTGATCCTAGGACGACCTCATTCTTGTGTTTCACCAGCTTGGTCAGTTCATCACGGCCCGGGCCGAGGTATTTGCGGGGGTCAAACTCGCCGGGATTTTCGGCCAGCACTTTGCGAACTGCGGCCGTTATTGCCAAGCGGCAGTCGCTATCGATGTTTATCTTGCAGACCGCACTGTGCGCAGCCCGGCGCAATTGATCCTCTGACACGCCGACGGCGCCCTCCATATGACCACCATAGCGGTTGATCATCCTAATGTACTCTGGCACTACCGAGCTGGCCCCGTGCAACACAATGGGAAAGCCGGGCAATCGGTTTTCAACTTCATCCAGAATGTCGAAGTGGAGAGGAGGAGGCTCTTCACCCGGCTTGACCTTGAACTTGTAGGCACCGTGGCTGGTACCAATAGAGATGGCCAGCGAGTCGACGCCGGTGCGTCTGGTAAAATCCTCTACCTCATCAGGTTGAGTGTACGAGCTGTGCTCCGCTGATATGTCTTCCTCAATGCCAGCTAGCACTCCCAGTTCTCCCTCCACCGACACGTCGAATTGGTGCGCATACTCTACCACGCGTTGGGTGAGGGCTATGTTCTCCTCGTAAGGTAGGTGCGAACCATCAATCATCACCGAACTGAACCCGTTTTGGATGCAGTCAACGCATACCTCGTAGGTATCGCCGTGATCCAGGTGGACGGCAATGGGGATGTCACCTCCCATTTCCTTCATCATATGCACGGCTCCTATCGCCATGTAACGCAGCATCGTCTGGTTGGCGTACTGGCGCGCCCCTCTAGAGATCTGCAAGATCACGGGAGAGTCGGTCTCCACGCAACCCCGAATGACGGCTTGTAGCTGCTCCATATTGTTGAAGTTGTAGGCTGGGATGGCGTAACCACCTTCTATCGCCATCTGGAACATAACTTTGGTGTTGACCAACCCGAGGTCTGTGTAGTGGATGGCCATAGCTTCCTCCGTGGATTATGAGATGATGTTGTCATCAGCCTTGGGGGCTTGATGTTGGCTGCTGATATAAAGGAATCTGCCCGCAGGGGCTACCCATATTGTAGTATAGCACGATCCACATGGACTTGCCAATGAACAAGAAGCAGCGCCAGCCAATTGTCAGCCTGACTTTGAGACCGGGGAGTTGCCAGAGGGGCCCAGTCGGAGTTTACTTACGGTTGCTGCAGGAGTCCAAGCTTCTACCACTCTTCCCTATTTATCACCCCTTCGGGTATCGGAGAGGGATCATCTGGGGTGACCGAATGCTCTTTGGTAGTTTCCATGCGCTTGACCCGATACATAGTCTCCTCAAGCAGCATCCGGTTAGCAGCGATTAGGTCAGCCACGACGCCCAAGACGAAGAGCAGAAAACCGATGGTCAGCAGAGTGCCGCCAAGCACCAGAGATTGCACATGACGTCCAACTCCTGCTTGGCCGGTGAAATGGAAATAGAGAAAACGAATCAGGGCGAAAAGGCCAATCACGACAAAGGGTACACTGAGAAAGGAGAAAGTTCGGAGCGGCTCATAAAAAGCGTAAAGCCGGAGAATGGTGGCGGCTGAATGCTTGACGTATGCCCAGTTGCTCTTGATCAAACGGGAATCACGGGTAGGTTGATTCACCTGGATCGGTACATACGTGACGCGGAGGCCTTTTTTGCCAGCCTGGATGATGGTCTCCAGCGTATAAGTGTAGCGGGTCAGTACTGACATGCGCAGGGCTGCTTCACGGGAGTAAGCGCGGAAGCCGCTAGTCGCATCAGGTGCTCGAATTCCCGAGGCAAGGCATACTACCCAACTCCCCCAACGCTGCAACCGCTTCTTGAGGGGCGAAAAGTGCGGAACAGTCTGCACTTGGCGATCGCCGATGACGATGTCAGCTTCATTATGAAGGATGGGATGGATCAAACGCGGGATTTCGGCCTGAGGGTACTGGTTATCGCCATCGGTGTTGACGATGATATCGGCCCCTAACTTGAGACACGTGTCGAGCCCGGTCTGGAAGGCGATTGCCAAGCCTTTGTGACCTGGCAGGCGTATGACGTGGTCCACTCCCAGACGGCGGGCCACGTCAACCGTGCCGTCAGTGCTGCCGTCATCAACGATCATAGTTTCGATGATGTCGATACCGGGGATTCTGAGCGGGATACCGGCAAGCGTGGCCGGCAGGCTCTGTGCTTCGTTATAGCAGGGGATTTGAATAATAAGGTGCATCATTCACCCATTCTAGGCCGATGAGTTGATTGTAGCATAAAATATCTGCATTGACTAAGCTGCAGGCGCCTCTCGCTGCAAATGGCAGTTCGTCCTGCTTCTTATTGAGCACAGGGAAGCCACGTGGGATCTCTGTCTAGTCCTGGATCGTCGGTGATTTGCTTCAGCGCTTGGTTGGGTTTGCGGGTGTCAAAAACATATAACTCCCAATTTCCAGTACGGTCTGAAGAAAGAACGACTAAATTGTCATTCTGCGCCCATGTAGGGGTCGCTTCATTGGAATCGGCGTCTGAGATGAGCTTTGTGACCTCTTTGGTTTGAGCGTCTACGACGTATATGTCCCCGCTGCCTTCAAAGATGATCATTCGCCCGTCACTGGACCAACCTAAGTCGCTCTTGAGCACCAACAATTCAGTAAGCTGCTCAACATCTGTCCCATCCGGGTTCATCACGTAAATCTCATCCTGCCCACTTCTTTCAGAGAGGAAAGCGATTTTGCGGCCGTCTGGGGACCAGCTTGGCTGGCTATCATCAGCGGGGTGAGAGGTTATCTGCCGGATATCACTTGCATCCGAGTTCATCACGTAGATGTCAAGATTGTCATCCTGTATGTTGAAATTCGTATCTCTCTTGGACTGAAAGGCTATCTGAGTCCCATCCGGTGACCAACTGGGATGGGTATTGTCCCCAGGCTGACCGTCTCCTAACCTCTTTTGCCCAGAACCATCGGCGTTCATCAGGTAAATCTGAAAACCTGTACCTTCTTCACGGTTCGAGGCAAAAGCAATCCTCTTGCCATCTGGCGACCAATCTGGCCCAATATCAAGACCAGGGCTATCTGTGAGTTGCTGAAGGTTGTCAGCACTGTCATACAACCTGTAGATCTCCAAATCACCGCTGCGATCTGAAGTGAAGAGCAAGCATTCGCCAAGTCCGATATCAATAGTGCCCACCTCTGCAGTCTCAGATGAGCCAGTAGGGTAGATGGGAGAAATAGGTGACATCGGCGGTGTTGAGGGTTGATCATCCCCTTGATTCGTAAAAGTGGGTGTATCTGCGGCGATAATCCCAGAGGTATCGGGTCGGCCAAGCAGGCCAGACAGAAAAACAGCAATGGATATCGCAAACAGGAGAAGTGCCAGGACAAGCAAACCGGCCTTATAGGGCTGAGAGCGCTTTGAGAAAAACAGAATTAAAGCGACTGCTCCCAACATAAGCGTAACTATAGGCACTATGACAGTTGTGTTCACCTCTTCACACCTTCTCTTTCCATGAGTTCCGCGTAGACTCGCTGGATCTGGTTCACATACCGTTCGGGGCTGAAGCGCGCTCGAGCACTTGCGCGACCGGCGGCCGCTATGCGGCGGGCCAGTTCGGGGTTCTGCAAAATCTTTGTGATCGCGTGCGCCAATTCGTCCGGCGAACTTGGCGCGACCAGCAGTCCATTGACGCCGTCCTCGATAATCTCGGGAATACCTCCCACATCGGTTCCAACCACTGGCTTGCCGGCCGCCATAGCTTCCACCAGAACGCGGCCAAAGGGCTCGTAGCGGGATGGCAAGACCAGCAGATCGAGAGCAGAGATGATGTCTGCCACATCCCGGCGAAAACCAAGAAGCAAGAGACTACCCTCGAGCCCTTGTTGATTGATCAGTTCAACTAACTTTCGTCTATATGACTCACGAGATGCATCGCCAACAGCTACAAATCTAGTATTTGGAATCACCTTCTGGACTTGCGCGGCGGCTGCTATGAAGTCTTCATAGCCTTTTGCAGGAATCAGTCCGGCTACTGTGCCAACCAGGAATGCTCCATTCTGCATGCTGAGCATCTGCCGTACTGCATCTCGGGACGCGGTAGTTTCAAAATCCTGCAAGTTTATTGCATTATAGACGAGAAGAAATCTGGAATTGTCGTCTTCCTGATCAAGACAACGACGTACCGCGTGCGAAATGGTGATCACACGGTCAGATAGATTATTGATCAGCGATAAGGTGGCCGTGTGACCAAGGATGAATTGATAGGGTGGCCCAGGGGCAATTATTTCCCGGGCATGCCAGATGTGGGGAATACCTGCAAGGCGGGCTGCCAACGCACCATCAATAACGACTAACGAGTTAGTATGCACCAACTGAATGCGGTAGCGACGGATCAGTCCTGCCAAGGTCCAGACTGAGCGCATCCAAAAGGGGACAAGGCCAACATCGTGGAGCGGCCGGAGAATCCAGGACGTACTGGTGAGCCACTTTCGAATGGAAGGTACAATCTCAACAGGAATAGAGAGATCCAGAATGCATTTCTTCAGCGGTCCTTCCTGGGGAAGGACGACCACTGGATAGAACCGACTTCTATCCAGACCCCTCAGCAATAATAGCAGGCTCTGCTCGGCACCATATAGTTGTGCAGAGTGAGAGACATAAAGAACGCGAAGTTTGCGATTACACATAGTGGTATAGTAGAATGTGCA
>WOR8_10008475_pt1 | contig 11320 bp, 10 predicted proteins | sample DeeMarSeWOR38_10_FD_19890 | JGI IMG/M metagenome (IMG submission 19890)
TGGGCAGAGTGGTTGCACAGGTTGTCTCCTCGATCAAGCACGAGACCTACCAGAAGCGCACGGTGCTGGTCGTCCGTCCGGTGTCCCCCGAGGGCGCACCACGGAAGGGGGCCATTGTGGCAGTCGACACCGTCGGTGCCCGCGAGGGGGACATGGTGCTGGTCGCCTCCGAGGGGAGGGCCGCCATGGAAATACTCGGCTACAGTCACCGCATCCCCATTCGCAGCGTCATTGTCGGCATCGTCGATCGCATCACGCGCAGCAGCGAGGGAACTGCCTCATGACCGGTGACCTGCGCCAGAGGGTCGAGCAGGCCGTTCGCCATGTGGTCGACCGGCTCGTTCCCATCAACGTGTCGGCCCGACACATGCACGTCAGGGCAGACCACCTGGAGGTGCTCTTCGGCCCGGGGGTGCAGCTCACCAAACTGCGCGATCTGTACCAGCCCGGGGAGTTTGCCGCCAATGAGACGGTGAGCGTCGTGGGTCCAAACCGGCGCGTGTTTGAACGGGTCCGGATCCTCGGCCCCGTCCGCTCCATCACGCAGGTGGAGCTCTCCTACAACGACGGGCGCTACATCGGCCTGGAGCTGCCGGCGAGGATTTCAGGGGATATTGAAGGGACCGCGCCCATCGTGTTGATCGGCCCCCGCGGGACGCTCCAGCTCCATCAGGGGGTCATCCGGGCGCTTCGCCATGTCCATATGAGCCCGGCCGAGGGCGCCCGAATCGGGGTCACGAACGGACAGATGGTGCAGGTCAAGACGGTCGGACCGATGAGCGTTACCTTCCACAACGTGAAGGTTCGCATGGGCGAGACGCTCCGTCTCGAGATGCACATTGATACCGATGAGGCTAACGCTGCAGGGCTCGGCACGCACACGCTGGGCCTCGTGCTCTGAGGAGATCGATCCATGAGTCACCCTGACAGGGAAATGGTTGCCGCGATTGTCGAGGCGGTGATCGATCAGATGAAGCTTCAGCCCGCGCCGACGGCCCGCGGAGGGCAGAAGCGCCCGGGAGTCCTGGCTGGCGCCGGACCCCTCTTCGACGATGTGGATGCCGCCGTTGCGGCCACAGCCGCCGCGCAGAAGGTCTGGGCGGGGACGGCCCGCGCAACGAAGGAGAAGGTGATCGCCTCGCTCCGCCAGGCGATGCACGCCCACACCGAGGAGTTTGCCCGGATGGCCCTTGAGGAAACGGGCATGGGGCGCTACGAGGACAAGCTCACAAAACATCGGAATGCCGCCGATACAACGCCAGGGATCGAGGATCTTGAAACCCGCTCCTGGGCCGGCGACAAGGGGCTGGTCTACGAGGACTATGCGCCTTACGGCGTGATTGCAGCCATCACGCCCTCGACCCACCCCATCCCGGTTCTCTTCAATAGCATGGTCATCATGATCGCCCCGGGCAACGGCGTGCTCTTCAACGTCCACCCCTCGGCGAAGAACGTCTCCGCCCATGCGCTTGCGATCTTCGAGCGGGTGATCCGCGAGCAGGGCGGCCCGCCCAATCTCATCACCATAATCCGCGAACCCACGCTGGAGAGTGCCCAGCGGGCCTTCTCACACAAAACCGTCAAGCTCATTGCCGCCACCGGAGGCCCCGGTCTGGTGAAGGCGGCCTTCGGGGCCGGCAAAAAGGTGATCGCCGCCGGTCCGGGCAACCCGCCGGTCCTGGTCGACGAGACGGCAGACCTGCGCCGGGCGGCGCGCCACATCATCGACGGCGCCTCCTTCGATAACAACATTCTCTGCATCGCCGAAAAGGAAGCCTTTGTCGTGGCGTCGGTCTACGACGAGTTCATGAAAGCGATGGAGGCTGAAGGCGCCGTCCGGCTCACCAAAGAGCAGGTCGAACGTCTGGCCGCCCAAGCGTTCCAGAAGGACGAGCGGGGGAGGGTGATCACATCCCGGGCCTTCATAGGAAAGAACGCCAGTATCCTGGCACGCGCCGCTGGCGTGAGGGTGCCTGACAGTACGCGGCTCCTTTTCGGTGAAGCCTCTTTCGATTGCCTGTTCGTGCAGGAGGAGCAGATGATGCCCTATCTGCCCGTCGTCCGTGTGCGGGATGCGCGCGAGGGGATCGAGCTCGCCGTCCGCGCCGAGCATGCCTACGGACATACGGCGATGATCCACTCCAACAACCTGGATACGATCACGGCCTTCAACAAAGCCCTGGACACCGACATCGTGGTGGTGAACGGGCCGAGCATGGCGGGCCTGGGCGGGTATGCCGGTGAGGGGACGTTCTCGCACACGGTCTCAAGTCCGACGGGGGAAGGGATCTCTACAAGGCGTTCCAGATGACGTAACACGATGTTGTAGATGCAGTGAATCACGTACCAATCTCTATCGGAGACCTCAGCAATGTCACATGATGCCCTCGGTATGGTGGAAACACGCGGCTACATCGGTGCGGTGGAAGCCGCCGATGCAATGGTGAAGGCGGCCCGCGTGGAGCTGGTGGGGAAAGTCCAGGTCGGCTCCGGGCTGGTTACGATCGTCGTCCGCGGCGACGTCGCCGCCTGCAAGTCGGCGGCCGATGCCGGTGCTGCCGCCGCCCAGCGCGTCGGCGAGCTGGTCGGATCCCACGTCATCCCGCGTCCCCATGACGATGTCGAACGCATCCTTCCGCAGGATGGCGGCAAGAAATAAGGAGTCTCGACGTGATACCTCTACACACGCTCAAGCGCGATATCGTCGAGGTGGGGAGGCGCGTCTATGCCAGAAACTATGTCGCCTCCAACGACGGGAACATCAGCGCGCGGCTTGACGAGCGTCGCGTGCTGATTACCCCGACAGGCGTGAGCAAGGGGTTTATGAGCCCCGACGACATGATCGTGGTTGACATGGACGGCAAGGTGGTGCAGGGGACGAAGAAGCCCTCCTCGGAAGTGTTTATGCACCTGGCCATCTACAAGAACCGGTCCGATGTCCACGGGATCTGCCATGCCCACCCTCCCTATGCGACGGGGTTTGCCGTTGCCGGCATTTCCCTGGAACAGTGCGTGCTCCCGGAGGTCGTCGTCGTGCTCGGGGGGATCCCCCTGGTCGAATACGGCACGCCGGGCACCGAGGAATTTTTCCGGCCGGTCCTGAAGCAGCTGGGCACCTATGATGCGTTCCTTCTGGCCAACCACGGCGCGCTGACTGTCGGCAAGGACCTCTTTAACGCCTACTACAAGATGGAGACGCTGGAGCACTTTGCGCACATCGCCTTCGTCGCCCAGACCCTGGGGAAGATCACCACGCTAGGCTCCGAGCAGGTGCAGAAGCTGACCGATCTGCGGCCGAGGTTCGGCATCACATCAACCGCCACCTGCGTGACCTGCGAGGAGGAGGGGAGCTGCGAGCTTCACCCGCCGGTGCAGGCGCCGCAGGCCGACGACCGCGATGCCCTTGTCCGTGAGGTGACCGAAGAAATCCTGCGGCGGATGCAATCGACATCGTGAGGATGATCGTCTGCAACATCGGCTCGAGCAGCTTCAAGATGCAACTGCTCGAGATGCCGGGGGAGCAGGAACGGGTTCGCGGTTCGATCGAGCGCGTTGGGTCGGAGGAGTCCACCGCCACCTACCGCGTCGACCGGAGCGAGGTCGCTCCCGAGCATGTCGCGATTCCCTCCCAGGCGGAGGCCGTTCGCCACGCGCTCAGCTTTCTGGAACGCTCGGGCGTCATCGGCAGCCTCGGAGAGATCGACGCCGTTGGCTTCAAGACGGTCCAGGCCGGTGAGGAGAATGGCTCGGTGCTCCTGACCGACCGGGTGCTGGAGGCGATGGAACGCTACCGGGACCTTGCCCCCGCCCACAACCCGCCCTACCTCGTTGCAATCCGGATGTTCCGCAAACTGCTTCCCGGCACTCCACTGGTCGGGGTCTTCGAGCCCGGCTTTCACACATCCATTCCCGACTATGCCCGGGTCTACGGCATCCCCTATGAGTGGATCGCCGAAAACGGCGTGGTCAAGTACGGCTACCACGGAGCCTCGCACCGCTACGTGACCGGAGAGACCGTCCGTATTCTGGGTCTGAAGCCGGGCCGCCACAGGGTGATCAGCTGTCACCTCGGCGGCTCCTCCTCGCTCTGCGCGTTCAAGGACGGCCGCTCGATCGACACCTCGATGGGCTTCACCCCGCAGTCGGGGCTCATCCAGGGGACACGGATCGGCGACATGGATCCGTTCGTTCTCCCCCACATCATGAAGGCCCGCAACATCACGCTGGAGGAAGCGCTCCGGGAGTGCTCCTCCAACGGAGGACTGAAAGGGCTCTCGGGGATTTCTGAGGACATGCGGGACATCAAGCAGGCGGCCGAGCGGGGCGACCGGCGCGCGATGCTGGCACGCAGCAAATTCATCTATGATATTAAACGCTACGTGGGAGAGTTCCTGGTGGTGATGGAGGGACTCGATGCCATTACCTTCACCGGCGGTATCGGCCAGCGCGACGCCGAACTCCGCGCCGAGGTCCTCTCCTCGCTCTCCTTTCTCGGCCTGCGGCTCAATCCCGGCCGGAACGCTGCGCACCAGCAGCTGATCAGCGAACCCGGCTCACCGATCGCGGCACTTGTCCTGGAAACCAACGAAGAACTCGTCGTCGCCCGGGAGACCATGAGAGTCGTTTCCCAGGCCACCTGATCACCCTTTGTTCGGAAGGGACCATGGAACCACTCCGCTTCACTGTCATCGGCCTCGGCGGGTACGGTCTCATCCACATCGAGGCGGTCAGATGGCTTGCTTCGCTCGGTCTGGGCCGGCTCGCCGGCGTCGTGGCACTGGAGGCCGATCGTCAGGCCCGCCCTGAGGTGGCACGCGCGCTCCAGCAAGACGGCGTCATCCTCTACGACTCGGTCAAACAGTTTCTGAAGGATGGCATCGAGGCGACAGACGTGCTGACCGTCCCCATCGGCATCCATGCCCATGTGCCGGTGAGCTCGGCGGCTCTGAAGGCCGGGCTGGATGTCTACTGCGAAAAGCCGGTCGCCGCCACCATTCAGGAAGTGGATGCACTGCTCGAGACCGAGAAGGATACGGGCAACACTGTTGCGATTGGGTTCCAGCATATCTTCAGCAACTCCATGCGGCAGATCAAGAAGCGGATCGTCGACGGAAGGCTAGGGCCCGTTCGCCACCTGGAGCTCTTCTGCGGGTGGCCGCGGAGCCTGGCCTACTACTCCCGCAACGAATGGACGGGCCGGCTCAAGCTCGGGAAGGACTGGATCCTCGACAGTCCTGCAAACAACGCCAATGCCCACTATGTCATGAATGCCCTCTACCTGAGCTCGCCCCTTGCCGGGATAGCCGCCGTGCCGGCCAGAATCCACGCCGAGCTCTACCGGGGGAACGACATTGAAGGGCCGGATACGGTCCAGATGCGCATCGGTTGCACCGAGGGGGCGGAGATTCACATCATTCTCACACACGCCAACTGGTATGTGAACGGGCCACGGATGACCATGCACTGCGAGCACGGCACGGCCTACTGGCAGACCGATCTGGGCAAAACACTCATCCGCTATACCAGCGGAAGGACCGAGGAGTTCAACAATCTGGTCCACGAGCAGTGGCGCTTCGAGGGGTTTCGGGATCTGGTCGAGGCGATCCGGGAGGGCCGACCCTCGCTCTGTCCCACCCGGCTTGCGCGTGCTCACACGCTTGCGATTAATGCCATGCACGAGAGCTGCACGCAGGTGGTGGCGGTGCCGCCGGAGTATCTGAGCGACGAGGAAGACTGGGAGATGTTCCCCAAAACCACCCGCGCGCAGTTCCGACGGATCAATGACCTGGATGAGTACCTGGCCGTCGCCCTGGCCGAGGACGTCATGCTGAGTGAGCTCGGGATTCCCTGGGCCCGGCCCGGCGCCTCGTCGGTCTTTGCTATTGACGACTATCACTCCTTTCCCTCACGACCCCGTTCCTAGCCCGCACGCGCACGGCTTGGGGCGCAACTCCGCACTTCTCCCGGCGTATTGAAAGGGGGGAGGTGGCCTCTCTTCTTGAGATTCATGGCGGGGGAGATCTGCCCTTGAGTCCACACCACGGGGGAAACATGAACCAGGGTATTGGCAAAACCGTCCTTCAGGATCTGAGGCGCGACGACCTGACACGCTCGGTCCGCCAGGACTGGCGGGAACTCAAGCAGTTTTTCCTTGATGACGAACGCCGCACACGGCTCCGGAGGATGGGTGTGATTCGCCGCGCGTTCGTCCAGGCCTGGTGGCTCTTGAAGCGGCTCATTCTGAGCCTCACGCCCGCCCGACGCTTGCTTCTGCTGGTGGCCATCGTCTGTGCAATGACTGGCACTCTGAGGTTCTCTGCGGACGGAGCACGCGTGTCACTCAATCTCGACGATGTCGGCTTTGCGATCTTCCTTCTTCTTATCATGCTCGAGGTCAAAGACAAGCTCCTGGCCCGCTCCGAACTGGAGGCCGGCCGAAAGGTGCAGGCGGCCCTGATTCCCGCCGAAAGCCCCCGGTTCGAAGGCTGGCAGATCTATATGTTCACCCGCCCGGCCAACACCGTCGGAGGCGACCTCGTGGACTACCTCCGTCTTGCCGGCAACCGGCTGGGGCTTGCCCTTGGCGATGTGGCCGGGAAAGGACTCGGAGCCGCGTTGATGATGGCCAAGCTCCAAGCCACACTCCGCGCCCTGGCACCCGACCTCCCCTCGCTGAAGCTCCTGGGAGAGCGGATGAACGAGATCTTCTGCCGCGACGGCATGCCGCAACGTTTTGCCAGTCTGGTCTACCTCGAGATCCAGCCCTCCTCCGGTCTGGTCCGGCTGCTCAACGCCGGGCATCTGCCGCCGGTTCTCCTCCACGCCCGCGGGGAGATCGAGAGCCTTCCCCGTGGAGCACCCGCGCTGGGAATCATGCACGGGGCGTCCTTCGAGGAGACTACCTGTACGGTCGAACCGGGGGATCTCTTGGTGGTGACCTCTGACGGCGTTGTGGAGGCACGGGACGAGTCGGGTCGCTTCTTCGGCGATGAACGGCTGCAGACTGAGTTGCGCTCCTCCGCCTCGGGGGCGGCAGAGACGGTTGGCCGGGCCATCCTCACTGCCGTGGATGCGTTTGTCGGTGAAGCACCCAGGAGTGATGACCTCTCGCTTATCATCCTCCGCAGGCTCGTCTGAGGCAGTGCTTTGGCGGCAGGCGCGTTGAGAAACTCCTCCGCTTTTGCTACGTTAGGAATAGCGTTCCACGCCGGAGGATGCTGCTCCGGCGCCAATCCAACCTCAATCACACCGCGTACCACGAGCCCGGGCGGGAATCTCCTCGGCGGCTCCGCTGCGAGGTGCTTCCCCCGGTCACCAGAGGCGACATGAGCACACTCAACCTTCTTGCCTTTGACCTGGGCGCCTCCGGTGGGCGGGCCCTGCTGGGAACATTTGACGGGGAGCGCATCAGCGTCCGGGTCGTCCACCAGTTTGCCAACGGACCGGTCGAGCTTGCCGGACATCTTTACTGGCCGCTGCCTCGTCTGGTCAGCGAGCTGCGGCGTGGCATTGCCGCCGCTGCCCAGCGGTGTGATGGGGCACTCGATGCGATCGGCATCGATACCTGGGGGGTAGATTTCGGGCTGCTGGATGCCGACGGCGACCTTCTGGGAAATCCCGTCCACTACCGCGACACCCGGACGCGCGGGATGTTCGATGCTGCCTTTGCGCGAATGCCAAAAGAAGAAATCTTCCGGCATACCGGCCTCGCCTTCCAGCCGTTTAACACGCTCTATCAGCTGCTGGCCGTGAAGATGAGCAAACCGGCGATGCTCGAGGCGGCCTCCGGTCTGCTGTTTATGCCGGACCTGCTTGCCTACTTCCTGACCGGAGAACGGGCGACCGAGTACACCGACGCAAGCACGAGCCAGCTCCTTGAGGCAGAGTCCCGGATCTGGTGCGAGCCACTCATTAAGGCGATGGGGTTCCCCGCCGAGCTCTTCACTTCGATCGAGGAGCCCGGCACGATCCGCGGGGTGATTTCCCAGTCGATCCAGGACGAGCTTCAGCTCGGAGCCGTCCCGGTGGTCGCCGTCGCATCGCACGATACGGCCTCGGCGGTGGTGGCGATCCCCGCCGAGGGAGGAGGAACGGCGTACCTGAGTAGCGGAACCTGGTCACTCCTCGGCCTGGAACTCCCCTCGCCCGTTCTCTCCGACGATGTCCTGCGCTGGAACCTGACCAATGAGGGTGGGTTCGGAGGGACCATCCGGCTCCTTAGAAACGTGATGGGGCTCTGGATCGTCCAGGAGTGCAAGAGGGTCTGGGAAAGTGCAGGCTCCTCTGCCAGCTACGAAGAACTCGTTCGGCTCAGCACCGAAAGCCGCCCCTTCACGGCCGTCATCGATCCGGATGATCCGGTCTTCTACAGTCCCGGTGACATGCCTGAAAATATCCGGGACTATTGCGCCCGGACTGCTCAGACAGTTCCCTCATCCCGGGGGGAGATCACCCGGACCGTCTACGAGAGCCTCGCCCTGCGCTACCGCTGGACGGTCGAGAAACTGGAGGCGGTGACCGGGAACCACATTGAACGGCTTGCGATCGTTGGCGGAGGAGTGAAGAACAGTCTGCTCAACCAGTTTACGGCCGATGCGCTCCAGCGCCCGGTTGTTGCGGGCTATGCCGAGGCCACTGCCCTGGGAAACCTCCTGGTGCAGGTCCACGCCCTGGGCGAACTCTCCGGCCTCCAGGAGATCCGCCAGGTGGTTCGCGCCTCCTTTCCGGCCGAGATCTTCGAACCACGCGATCCTGCGCCCTGGGATGAGGCCTTCGGGCGTTTTGTGAAGATCACGGAGGCCGCGTGAGCGGTCTCTCCGGGCGCCTGCGCGTGATCCTCCTGCTGCTGCATCTTCCCTGCCTGGCGCAGGCCGGTGACGGGACCCCGGGGATCGCCGCGCTGGACTGGGCGGTGCTGATCGTCTACCTCCTGACACTCGTCGGGATCGGCCTCTATTTTGCCCGCCGCGATGACTCTACCGAGGACTACTTCGTTGCCGGCAGAACGATGCCCTGGTGGGCGGCTGGCGTCAGCATTTTTGGCACCCAGCTGAGCGCCATTACGTTCCTGGCCGTCCCGGCCAAGGCCTTCTCCGCCGACTGGGTCTACTTCCTGGTCAATATGACGATCATCATGGTGGCGCCGCTGGTCGTCTATGTATATCTGCCGTTTCTGCGCGGGAGCGGAGTCACCTCGGCCTACGAATACCTTGAGAAGCGATTTTCCCTCAGTGTGCGGATGTTCGGGGCCCTGGCCTTCCTGCTCTTTCAGGTCGGCCGCATGGGGATCATCCTCTATCTCCCGGCGATTGTGCTGGCCACCGTCACCGGTGTCGATGTCACGCTGTCGATCGTGCTGATGGGCATTCTGGCGACAGCCTACACCACGATGGGCGGGATCAGGGCGGTCATCTGGACGGACGTGAGCCAGGTCGTCGTGCTGGTGGGTGCGGCACTGTTGATGGTCATTCTCACCGCGCTCAGCGTGGAGGGCGGGCTCCCGCACATCGTGTCGGTCGGACTGGCCGAGGGGAAGTTCAATATGGTGAACTGGACCTGGGATAGCTCGGTGGAGGCACTCTGGGTGGTGATTGTCGGCAACCTCTTTGCGAACCTGATCCCGTACACGGCCGACCAGACCGTTGTCCAGCGCTATCTCACCACGCGGACGGATCGTGAAGCGGCGAGCGCGATCTGGACCAACGCACTGCTCACGCTCCCGGCTTCGATCCTCTTCTTTGGTCTTGGCACCGCGCTCTACGTCTTCTACCAGAGCCACCCGGGCCTGCTGGATCAGTCCATTCCGATCGACGGCATCGTTCCACTGTTCATTGTCCAGAAGCTCCCGGCCGGCATCTCGGGGCTGGCCCTGGCGGGCGTCTTTGCCGCCTCGATGTCGTCGCTCGACAGCAGCATCAACAGCATGGCAACGGTCATCGTCACGGATTTCTCTCGCCGGCTGCCCCCGGGGAGGGAGGAGGGTGATCTCGGTCGAGCACGGCGCCTGACGGTGCTCTTCGGGGTGCTCGGAACCGGGAGCGCGCTCCTGCTTGCATCCTTCGACATCGCCTCACTCCTGGACGCCTTCCGTGAGGTGTTGGGACTCTTTGGCGGGAGCCTGGCCGGGCTCTTCGCCCTGGGCATCCTTACCCGGCGCACGGGGGGGAATGCGGCACTGGCCGGTGCCGTTGCCAGCGCCCTCATCGTCGGCCTGGTGAAACTCCTGACCGATCTTCACTTCTTCCTCTATGCCGCTGTCGGACTTCTCTCGTGTGTGGCGATCGGATACGGTGCGAGTTTTCTCTTCGCCCGGTCGACCCGATCCCTGGAAGGGCTCACATGGTCTACCAGAATCAGATGAACTACCTCGGCGCGGTCGTTCCGGTGGTGACTCCCTGTTCGCGATCCGGCGAGCTCGACGACGGGGGGCTGCGAGCGGTCTGTGACGACATGGTCGGGGCGGGCTCGAGCGGCATCTTCGTCATGGGGAGTACCGGGCGCGGCCCATGGTTCTCACACACAGTACGGGCACGTGCAATCCGCATCGCACGCGACCATCTGCCGGCGCAGATCCCCGTCTTTGCTGGCTGCATGGCAAACGGAATCGCCGAGATCCTGGAACACGCACGCGCGGCAGAAGCCGAGGGTGCGGCCGTTGCCGTCGTGACCGCGCCCGGATATTTTGGCTATCTGGATCGTGAGGTCGAGTCGATTCTCCTGGAGGTGGCAGACCGGAGTCCGCTCCCCCTTCTGCTCTACGACGTCCCGGTCTATACCGGCACCCAACTCGCTGTCGCGTCCATTGTGCGGCTCCTGAGCCACGAGAATGTTGTGGGAATGAAGGACTCTACCGCCGACGCCCAGCGGCTCCAGGAGCTGCTGGGGGCCATTGGCGAGATCCGAGGGGTCTGGTTCCTTCAGGGGAAAGAACATCTGCTGGCAGAATCCATGCTCTCGGGAGGCTCGGGTGTCATCACGACCTTCTCGCATTTTGGACCCCGCGCCTATGTGTCGCTCTGCCAGGCCGCGCGCCAGAAGGACCACACACGGGCAACGGGGATCCAGCGCCACGTCACGGCGCTCTACCATCTTGTCACCGAGTGCCTGGCCCGAAGGCCCGCGATCTCCACATTGTATCATATGGTCAACCTCGCGCTCCAGCGCCGCGGCGTCTGTCAGAACATCGTGCTGGAGCATGAAGGCACGTGCCCCGGCTGGCTGGAGGCCAGAACCCTCGAGGCGCTGGCGCATGCCGAAGCAGCACTGGAGGTAGACTGATGCGTAGGTCGATGATGGCTCTGCTCCTTGCCCTCCTGGCCTG
>WOR8_10006388_pt1 | contig 11317 bp, 7 predicted proteins | sample DeeMarSeWOR38_10_FD_19890 | JGI IMG/M metagenome (IMG submission 19890)
ATAACAAATAACCCATAACTATTAACAAAGGCCGTTTACAATCGGCTCCTAACCTATAGGCACAATTTTAATCTATCAGACGCGCCTGAATGAAAAAAAAACCCGGCCTTTAATTGGCCGGGTTTTTGTTTCTTTTGAATTGACTTGATATGGCTGCGCTTATTCCTCCAATTCCTTGGACGGCAGCACATCCACATCCGCCAGTTCCGGTCCCAGATAAGTGCGCTCGTTTTCACCCAGAATACCCATGGACAGACAGATCAGGGTCCACAGATGCACCGAATGATAACCGCCTTTAAAGTGCTCGCTGAGGTCATGAATCTGGGAGTGACAGTTATGACACGGCGTAATGCAATACGGGGCGCCGGTCGCCATGATCTGATCGAATTTGACCTTGCCGAAGGCGCGCCGCTGCTCGGGCAGGCCATTCTGCAAAAAGCCGCCGCCCCCGCCGCAACAATAATTGTTGGAGCGGTTGGGGGTCATATCGATAAAATTTTCCTCGCCCACGACCGATTTGACCACAAAACGCATATCTTCAGCCACCGGATCGCCTAAAGTCTTGCGAACCAGCTGGCAGGGGTCCTGGCAGGTAAATTTGATCTTCCGATCCTTGTTCCATTCGGAGCTGACTTTCAGCTTGCCTTCCCGGATCCACTGAGCGTAGAGGCGAATGATACTTTCGATTTCAAAATTGTGCTCGATGTTAAACTTTTGCAGTCCGACCCGGACTGCGAACAGTTCGTGCCCTCACTCGGTATTGAGCCAGTACTTGCAGCCCAAATCATCGACGGCTTTAGCCTTTATGCGGACGATTTTTTCCCAGTTTTCAAGGTCGGCCATGAACATACAGTAGTTTTCAGCGGCCCAGCCTTTGGTGCCGTAAGTCCAGTCTGCACCGGCCAGGTGCAGGATTTTCCACAACGGCACCATTTCATCGGGCTCGGTGACCGGTTCACGGGAATTTTGGTTTAAAAAATAAGTGGCCCCTTTCTTGTTGATCGGTGCCTGCAGATCTTCAAATCCTTCCTGTGTCTGTCGAACCTCTTCCAGTACGTCTTCCACAACGAACTGAAAATCTTCCTCGTTGGCCCCCATGGCGCTGCAGGTGTCGTTGCGCAGGGCCATATCGCAGGAGCCCAAAATGCCTTTGGGCCGATCCTCTCGGGGCCGGCTTTTGCGGACGTTGAACACCAGCTGGGGAATGTCGATTTTCATGGGGCAGACATAGATGCAGCGCATACACAACGTGCAACACCAGGCCCATTCAGAGCTTAAAATTTCCTCGTCCATCCCCAGGGCGGCCATCCGCAGAAATTTACGCGGATCCATGTCTTCCAGGCCCGTGGCCGGGCATCCGGAAGAGCAAGCGCCGCAGGTCAAACACAGGTTCAGATTTCCGCCTTCGGGCAGAAGTTCCTTGACCTGGTCGATGAACTTGCTTTTTTTCTTTCCGCCAAGTTTGATTGCCTTTTCAGCCATGCGTTAAAATCCTCCGTGTCATTATTGCGCGTGCAAAAATGATTTATTTCCAAACCGGAAAAAATAAGATTCAAATCCTGCATATCCGCGCATTTGCGAAAAAGACAATTTGCCAGAAAACTGAGAATCTGTCAAGGGTCAGGAGCGCTGAATCAGATTTAGTTAATGAAAAGCAATCTCAAGGCAACAAGACTGTCGAGCCGGTGGTCTTGCGGGCTTCCAGATCCTGATGGGCACGGGCGGCTTCCGCCAGCGGATAGGTCTGCCGAACCTCGATTTTGACCGCGCCGCTCTCGACGACATCAAACAAATCCCGCGCGTGTTCCAGCAGGGCCTCGCGTTTGGCCGTATAGGTCATCAGGGTGGGCCGGGTCAAAAATAAGGACCCTTTAGCCGATAAAAGACCGGGATCAAACGGCGGCACCAGTCCGGAGGCCTGGCCGAAGGAGACCATCATGCCCATGGGCCGCAGGCAGTCCAGCGACTTCAAAAAGGTGGCCTGCCCGACCGAATCGTAAACCACATCCACCCCTTTTCCCTCGGTGATCTCGCGGGTGCGTTCGGCAAAATCCTCCTGATTGTATAGAATTGGATGCTGGCAGCCATGGGCACCGGCCAGATTGGCTTTTTCCCGGGATCCGACCGTGCCGATGACCGTGGCGCCCAGGTGCCGGGCCCACTGACAGACAATTAATCCGACTCCGCCGGCCGCCGCATGAATTAAAATGGTGTCACCGGCCTTGACATCATAACAGCCCCGCAACAGATAGCGGGCGGTCATGCCCTGCAGCATCATGGCCGCTCCCTGCTCATGGGATATGGCATCCGGCAACTGAACCAGACGATCAGCCGGCATCCGTCGAACCTCGGCGTACGCTCCCGGCGGCATGCCGGCATAGGCCACGCGATCCCCCACGGCAACTTCCGTTACGCCTTCGCCGACGGCCTCCACGATACCCGCACCCTCCATTCCCAACACCGCCGGCAGAGCGGGTAACGGATAGATACCGCTCCGGTGATAGACGTCGATAAAATTCAGGCCCACGGCCTCGTGCCGCACCAGGGCTTCTCCGGTTGCCGGTTGGCCGGGGTCATCGGCCTCCCAGCGCATCACCTCCGGCCCTCCGGTTTCATATATTCTGATGGCGTTTGTCATAATGGTTTCTCCTTCCGTACTTTTATGCAATCGGTTTTTGCGGATGAATTTTTTTTTAGCAATCTTCAGTACATATTATACCGCTTGTCATAAAAATGTTCCGAAAAAAGGATGGCGGCATAAGTGTTGTATCAAAAAACCGCTCCGCAATCGGAACGTTTTTTTGACAACCACTATAAATCCAATAAAGTCCGCATTCAAGCTGTAAGCTTTCACAAAAGGAGGTGAATACTCATTCAGGTTGGCCTGTTGAGCCTGTTAAGCAAGGAAGCATATCTGATTTTATTTTTGTGACCGCCTAAAGGGCTGATCGGAGACCGGCTCAACCTAATTTTTATTCACCGATAATTTTGACCAGGGCGCGTTTGCGGCGGCGACCGTCAAACTCACCGTAAAAAATCCGCTCCCAGGTACCAAAATCCAGCTTCCCGTCGGTAACGGCCACCACCACCTCGCGCCCCATGATCTGGCGCTTCATGTGGGCATCGGCGTTGTCCTCGCCGACATTGTGCCGGTACTGGGATACCGGTGCATGCGGGGCCAGCTTTTCCAGCCAGACGTCGTAATCATGATGCAGGCCGGACTCATCGTCGTTTATAAATACGGATGCTGTTATATGCATCGCGTTAACGAGTACCAAACCTTGCTGTATCCCACTCTCCTGTAAGCACTGTTCAACCTGCGGGGTGATGTTGATAAACGCCCTGCGGGTCGGCACCTCAAACCAGAGCTCTTTGCGGTAGCTTTTCATTGTGGACCTCCTGCGAATGATGAAGATTCTGATTTGATTTAACTCATTCTGTGATTCGTGATATGTACATCATATCCAAAGAATTTGGAAGCATATGGAATTGAGATTGAAACAAATATGAATATAATTTTGATACAATGCGGGCACATCCCGGATAACCTCCAGTATATTTCCGGGGATTTCGCAGACATCTTTCGTCGGTTTTTTTCTGAATATGAACCGCAAATTCAGCTTCTTTTCCTCTCGTGACGTATAAAAAACTAGCGCACAATACTAAAATCAGCCCCGATGATCCCGGCAGGGTTTTTATTATCCAGAGGTTGATATCTGCAATATGGTTTAAACTTAGATATTCTCATATCCACCCATTCGAATCTTGCCAAAAGGTCGTGATATACAATCGGCAGAATTCATATGTATATTTGTATTTATTTTTTGCAATAATTCATGATAATTAGTGGCTCAACGATTGTTTACAACAACCATTGTGGAATTACAGGATTAACTTAAATTCAAATTCCATTGGCGGTTGAATTGAAGCATCTTGACAAAAATATAAAGCACATCAGGTCGCTTTTGCCCGAGGTGATGGTCGCCGATCGCGGGTTTGCCTTGCGGGAGCTGGGACGCCTGCAAGGCAAAAAGGCCAGGGCACTGCCGGCGGACAGGTTGCGCAGCCGGCTGGATCGTCTCCAACGGCGCCTTAAGGCATCCCGGCGCATGCGAATCCAGCGTTTGAAGAACGTGCCGTCATTCAGCGATATCGATTCACTGCCGATAACGGCCAAGAAGACGGATATCATCAAGGCCATTAAACAACATCCGGTCGTTATCGTATCGGGTGAAACCGGCTCCGGAAAAACCACGCAGCTGCCCAAATACTGCCTGGCCGCCGGGCAGGGTATTTCCGGCGTCATCGGGCATCCCCAGCCCCGCCGGATTGCCGCCATGACAGTCGCGCGCCGGATCGCCGAGGAATTCGAACAGGACTTAGGTGATGGTGTCGGTTACAAAATTCGATTCCAGGACCGCACCTCGAAAAAGGCCTATTTGAAAATTATGACCGACGGCATCCTGCTGGCCGAAACACAGACCGACCGTTATCTGAATGCCTACGATACGATTATTGTCGACGAGGCCCATGAGCGCAGTCTGAACATCGACTTTATCCTGGGCATTTTACAAATGCTGCTCGTTCGACGGGACGATCTTAAGCTGATCATTACCTCGGCCACCATTGATACTGAAAAATTTTCTAAAGCCTTCGGCGGAGCGCCGGTCATCGAAGTGTCGGGCCGCATGTACCCGGTGGAGGTGCGCTACGAGAAACCGGAATCAAAAAAGGTGGAAAAAGATGAGGTGACCCATGTCGAGCGAGCCGCGCAGGCGGTCAGACAGCTGGTAACCGAAAGCCGCCGGGGTGATATCCTGGTGTTTATGCCCACCGAACAGGATATCCGGGATACCTGTGAGCTGATCGAAGGGTCAAAATTCAAAAATTCGCTGATTTTACCCCTGTATGCCCGGCTGACGGCCGCCGAGCAGGCCCGGGTCTTTGCACGCTCGCCCGAGCGCAAGATCATCGTGGCCACCAATGTAGCCGAAACCTCCATTACCATTCCGGGAATCAAATATGTGGTGGATTCCGGTCTGGCCCGCATCTCCAGCTATTCGCCGCGAACACGAACAACCTCCCTGCCGGTGTTGCCGATTTCGCGCAGCAGTGCCGACCAGCGCAAGGGGCGTTGCGGCCGGGTGCAGAATGGCATCTGCGTGCGCCTGTTTGCCGAGGCGGATTACCGCAGCCGCCCCCTGTATACCCGGCCGGAGATTTTACGCGCCAATCTGGCGGAAGTCATCCTGCGCATGATGGCGTTGCGGTTGGGCGACATCGGTGATTTTCCCTTTATCGACCGGCCGGATTCAAAGAGCATTCGAGATGGCTATGATTTGCTGTATGAGCTGGGGGCCATAACGGCACGGCGCACGGCGCAAGGTGCAAGGCGCAAGGCGCGACATGATACGGAAGAGATACAATCGGCCTATCAGCAATCAGCACGCAGAATTAAGCTTACCGAGAAGGGGCGGTTGATGGCCCGGATTCCGCTGGATCCCAGGCTAGCGCGCATGCTGCTCGAGGCTAAAGACCGGGGGTGCATCGATCAAATTGCGGTTATTGCCGCGGCGCTGAGCATCCAGGACCCGCGCGAACGGCCGCTTGAAAAAACGGCCGAAGCCGATCAGGCGCACGCGCAGTTTGATGATCCCGTTTCCGATTTTACCACCCTGCTGAACATCTGGAATCGGTACAACCATGTCCGGCAGACCCGCAAAAGCGGCAGCGCGCTCAAACGCTATTGTCGGCAGAACTTTTTGTCTTACAATCGCATGCGCGAATGGCGCGACATTCATTACCAGATTCGCACCATTTTAGAAGAATTTGGTATCCGCAAACAGCCGCAGGCCGTTGAGGCCCGGGCGCAGAACCTGAATCTGGACCGGGAACAGCCCTTATATCAGTCGATCCACCAGTCAATTCTCAGCGGTTATCTGTCCAACATCGCCGAGAAAAAAGAAAAAAATGTTTACCGGGCCACCCAGAACCGGGAGGTCATGGTTTTTCCGGGATCGGGATTGTTTGACCGGGCCGGCCGCTGGGTGGTGGCCGCTGAAATGGTTGAAACCTCCCGGCTGTTTGCCCGGACGGTGGCCAATATTGAAAGTCACTGGCTCGAAGCACTGGGCGGGGACCTGTGCCGGCGCACCTATCTGAATCCCCGCTGGCAAAAAAACCAGAGCGCGGCCATGGCCGATGAGCAGGTCAGTCTATTTGGTTTGATTATCGCACAGCGAGAGGTGCCTTACGGGCCGGTAAACCCGGATGAAGCGGCCGACATTTTTATCCGCTCTGCGATCGTAACGGGAGATCTCAAAAAGCCCCTGGCCTTTATGATCCACAACCAGCGCCTGATCGATGATATCCAAAGGCTGGAAGATCGGCTGCGGCGGCGCGATCTGCTGATCAGCGATGAAGCCCTTTTTGATTTTTACGCCGCAAAATTGCCGGGGGTCTACGGTGTGCAAATGCTGAAAGATCAGATCAAAAAAAAGGGCGGTGATCGCTTTTTGCGTCTGAAAAAACAGGATCTGATGAATTACGATCCGGATGCCGGCGAACTGGCGCGCTACCCGTCGAGCGCCAACATTAAAGGACAGCGCTTTAAGTATCGCTATCAATTTCAGCCCGGCCAAGATGATGACGGTGTGACCATTCAGGTGCCGGTTTCGCTGGCCGCCTCCGTGCCTGAGGAAACTTTCGACTGGCTGGTGCCCGGGATGTTCAAAGAAAAAATTGAAACCCTTATCAAAGGCCTCCCCAAAGCCTATCGCAAAAAGCTGGTCCCGGTAAACGAGACCGTTGAGATCATCCACCGGGAGCTCCCCCGTAGCGGGCAGGCGCTGTTTTCGGCGCTGGGCGAATTCATCTTGCAGCGGTTCGGTGTTGATATTCCCGCCACCGCCTGGCCGACCGAATCCCTGCCGGATCATCTTAAAATGCGCATTTCAATGATCGCTCCCGACGGGCGAGTGCTGCGTTCAAGCAGGGACACCGGCATTCTGCGACAAACCACAAAGGAAGCCATTCCCGCCGATGCCTTTGAAGCCTATCGCCAAAAATGGCAACGGACGGGCATCACCCGCTGGGATTTTGGTGATTTGCCTGAATTCATCAGCAGCCCCCCGGAGGCCAGGGCGAAATGGGTGGCCTATCCGGCCCTGGAAGCCGCTGACGATCCCGTCAAATCGGTGCGCCTGACATTGTATTTACAGCAGGATAAAGCGTTTGGCGTCCATCTCCAGGGAGTCGCCGGTCTTTATAAAATTCGTTTTGCAAAGGATCTGAAAATACTGAAAAAGGGTCTAAAGTTGCCCGCGCAGTACAAAGCAGCAGCCGATTATTTCGGGGGCCCCGGCCGCATTGCGCAGCAGCTGCTGGATCGGGTTGTATCGGATCTGTTTTGCAAAAACATCCGGACGCAAAATGCCTTCGAAGCGCATGGCGAAAGCGTTTCTCCGGTTCTGATTTCTACCGGCCAGAAACTGCTCGAATCCTGCCTGGCGGTTTTAAACACCTATCACCAGGTGCGCACAGAATTTGATAAGTTAAATCGGGCCCATCCGGCAAATACGGCTGTGCGGCATTTTTGCGGAGATCTAACATCTGCGCTTGAGCGTCTGGTTCCGGATTCATTTATCCAGCTTTACGATGTGGAGCGGTTGGCGCACATCGAACGCTATATCCAGGCCGTGCAAATCAGGGCCCGGCGCGCCCTGCTGGATCTTGAAAAAGATCAGGCCAAAGACAGTCAGGTCAAAGCCGTTGCCGATCGTCTGGACAAATTGCTGCAAGGCCTTTCGGCCAATGCAACCGCCGAAAAAAGAAAGGCCCTGGAAGATCTTTTCTGGATGATCGAAGAATACAAAGTGTCCATTTTCGCCCAGGAACTGAAAACCGCCTATCCGGTTTCCAAAAAACGGCTCGAAAAAAAGCTCGCTGAAATTGAACGAATGATCTAATTCGATTTCGGATTGTGTCACAAGGCGAAGGAGTCTTTTGAGAAATCCGCAATCTGAAATCCGCAATAACAAAATCTGGTTTTATGTGCTTGAGGTATAGCAAAAGATAAATGCAAATGGATAAAACAGCGAAAAAACCATTGGTGAGCGTCATCATTCCCACCTACAATCGGGGCTGGATCGTAACAGAAGCCATCGAGTCGGTGCTTGCTCAGGATTTCAGCGATTATGAGCTGATCTTGGTCGACGACGGATCAGATGATCGCACACCTGAAATTCTGGCAGCTTACGAAGAGCGCATTACGGTGATACGCCAGGCCAACCGGGGTGTCAGCGCGGCCAGAAATCGGGGGATCGCGGCAGCTGCAGGCCGTTTGATTGCCTTTCTGGATTCAGATGATCTCTGGCTGCCGCAAAAACTGACCGCCCAGGTGGAATTTTTTGCCCAACATCCGGATGCCGTTATCTGCCAGACCGAGGAGCGCTGGGTGCGAAACGGCGTGCGGGTCAACCCCAAAAAGAGACATCTAAAATTTTCGGGCATGATATTCGAGCGTTCACTGGCCCTGTGTCTGGTGAGCCCCTCGGCGGTCATGATTAAAAAGGCCCTTTTCGATGCGGTGGGCGTTTTTGACGAAGATCTGCCCGCCTGCGAAGACTACGATCTGTGGCTGCGCATCAGCTGCCGCCATCCGGTCGATCTGATTAAAACCCCGTTGATCGTCAAGCGGGGCGGACATGCAGACCAGCTTTCCAGAGCACCGGGATTGGATCAATATCGCATCCGCTCTTTAATGAAATTACTCGAAGACAACATGCTGACAGCGCCACAAAAGCAGGCCGTCATTCGAACGTTAACGCAAAAATGTGCTGTTTATGCCGGCGGTTGCCGCAAACGCGGAAGAGAAGCAGAGGCCCAGTACTATGACCGGCTGGCGGATCAAGTCAGAGGTCAGAGGACAGAAGACAGATGACCCGTCTTCGTCACGCTACAAGCGTGACTTCACCGCGGCAGGCAGAAAGCAGAAGTAGGGGCAGGGTTTATCCCCGCCCGACCAACTTGTGTATATATCTGTAATTGTTTCCAAATACCACTATCGTCCGCGACCGTCTGACATATCTCCGTATTTGAGCGCGGTTACATCGCGTCATTCCTTTAACCCATTAAAAATCAAATTGTTACAAACTACTTGCATTCACAATTTGGATTTGTTAGGTCTTCGAAAGGCAACCAGGGATTGAATTCTGCATCTTCTCGCTTATCTGCTTTATTAATTTGTTTGTGACAAGGCACAAGGACGTCGTTGAGGAAGTTTCCATCCTATAACGTTAACGGTTAACCCATAAAGGAGGTTCTGATGAAAAAAGCACTCATTTTTAGTTTAGCCGTGATCTTTGGTTTTGCCCTTGTGATGGGCTGTGCACCCGAAGAAAAGGCCAAAACTGAAGAAAAAGCCGCCGCTGAGCCTGCGCCGGCCAAGACGACCTTTGTCACCATCGGCACCGGCGGTATCACCGGTGTCTATTATCCCACCGGTGGCGCGATCGCTAAAATCGTAAACCAGAAAAAGGACCAGTACGGCATCCGTGCCACGGTTGAGTCCACCGGCGGTTCGGTGTTCAACGTCAATGCCGTCATGTCCGGTGACCTCGAGTTCGGTGTGGTTCAGTCCGACCGACAATATCAAGCCGTCAATGCAATGGCCGAGTGGGAAGACAAGGGCAAACAGGAAGACCTGCGCGCGGTCTTCAGCATCCATCCGGAATCCATAACCCTGGTGGCGGCTGTTGATGCCGGTATTGAGACGATTGACGATTTAAAGGGCAAACGGGTCAACATCGGCAACCCCGGTTCGGGTCAGCGCCAGAATTCGATTGATGCCCTCAACGCTGTGGGTATTAATTATGAGACCGATCTCACAGCCGAAAGTGTTAAAGCCGCCGAAGCACCGGGTCTGTTGCAGGACGGCCGCATCGATGCTTTCTTTTACACGGTCGGCCATCCCAGCGGCGCCATCAAAGAGGCCACGGCCGGCGCGCGCAAGGTGCGCTTTATTCCGATTACCGGTCCCGGAATTGACAAACTGATTGCCGACAATCCATATTATGCCAAAGCCACCATTCCCATCAGCCTTTATCCGGGGACCGAAAATGATGCCGATGTCGAAACTTTTGGTGTCAAGGCCACCTTTGTGACCTCCGCCAAGGTGCCGGATAATGTTGTCTACGCCATAACAAAGGAAGTTTTTGACAATTTTGATGAATTTAAAAAACTTCATCCGGCTTATGCGGTATTGACCAAGCAAAATATGATGGAAGGATTATCCGCACCGCTGCATCCGGGTGCCGAAAAATATTACAAAGAAGCCGGATTAAAGTAAGCGATACCCATAAACCATTGTGTAACCTGCCTTGCGGAGGCGGCGGTGGCCAGCCGCCGCCGCCGCATTGATCTCTCATCAGCAAGATGAATTTAACGCGCTGATCGGGCGAATCTTGTCCGTGCTGCCACTGTGCTGAGCTTTATCCGAGCCTAATTCGCCGCTAGAATCTGTATGCCGGTCAATCGTGAAACCGATCCGAGGTGCGGGTTTTTTGCCGTCAAACTTTCCTGAAAGATGGGGTGATTATTATGAGTAACCACGAAATCGGAGAAAAGGACGAGGGCATCGAAATCGCAAGGCGGATGGCCGAAGAAGAAGAAGGCATTGGTAGAAAACCCAGAGGCTGGCAAAAGTATGTCATTCCCACCGTTGCAGTTTGCTGGAGTTTTTTTCAGCTGTCCATTGCCAGCTGGCTGATCCTGGATTCAACCTTTATCCGGGCCATTCACCTGGGTTTCGCCCTTCTGATCGTTTTTCTAAATTATCCCCTTTTCAAAAAAACGCGTTTCGGCTTGCGGTATTTATCCGCCAAAAACAGAATCCCCATCCTTGATTATACCATCGGCATTATTGCCGCCTTTGCAGCCATTTATATCGTCATCGATTATGCCGGGCTGATCACCCGTTACGGCGCCCCTATCACGCGGGACATTGTCATGGGCTTTATCCTCATTGTGCTCTTGCTGGAAGCCACGCGCCGGGTTATCGGGCCGGCCCTTCCCGCCATTGCAACCGCATTCATTATTTATTCGTTTTTAGGCCCCTACATGCCGGACTTGATCGCTTTTAAAGGCGCGTCGCTCAACCGCCTGATGGGCCAAATGACCATGTCCACCGAAGGGATATACGGGATTCCATTGGATGTTTCGGCCACCATTGTGTTTTTGTTTGTCCTGTTCGGCGCCATGCTGGACAAGGCCGGAGCAGGCCAATATTTTATTCGACTGGCGCTGGCACTGCTGGGCG
>WOR8_10008171_pt1 | contig 11317 bp, 13 predicted proteins | sample DeeMarSeWOR38_10_FD_19890 | JGI IMG/M metagenome (IMG submission 19890)
ATTTAAAGCGGTCCGTGAAGATACGATCTCAATCGTTAAAGGGATGTCAGATGCGGACTTTGACCGTGAAGGGCGGCATGCATTTCATGGACACGGCAAGCTTGAACGCTTTATCCGCTGGACTTATGAACATGTTCATATTCATATGGATGATATTCACAAAAAAAGGGCGCCATGAAAGAAAAAAACGGTGAACATCCCCTGGGAGACGCCGGACAGCTGATCCTTTTCGGTTTGTTTCTGGTTATATGGATCCTGGATTCATTTATCCTGCACCGCTCCACATTTTTGGCGGATAGCATCCCGCTGGTAATCCGTTTGATTATCCTGGGTGCTGCACTTGCCGCCGCATTTTATCTTTTCAAGTCCGGCCATGTAGTTGTCAGTGATGAACAGCGCCCCACAACGGTGGTATCATCGGGCGCTTTCCGATATGTGCGGCACCCACTGTATCTGGGAAGTATTCTAATTTATCTTGGCTTTACGGTTTCAACAGCTTCTCTGTTCTGCCTGGGGCTGCTGGTGGTCATCGTTGTGTTTTACAATTATATCGCCACTTACGAAGAGAAGTTGCTGGAAGTAAAATTTGCTGAGGCCTATGAGGCATATCAAAAAAACACGGGCAAATGGGTGCCACACCTGGGCAAGAAAGGTTAACAATGGTCCTGAACAACAATCTATTCAATTTATTCAAGGATAAAGCTGAAAAAATCCGGGTGGACATGCTGTGCCTGGGCCTCGGCTACACGGCGGTTGTTACTTCTGACGGCGGGATCGGGATTGCCTATACCTATTTTGAAGATAAAAAATCCTGTATGCTGTTAAATGAAGCCGTTGATTACGAAGGCCGGCAGGCAAGCGCACTGCTGGAAAAAATAAAAAGTGACCACCCGATTGATAGAAGCATGGCGCTGGCCCTGGTCAATGCGCTCAACTATCAACATGCGCTGCAGTTGCCGGAAGATAAAAAAAACAAAATCATGTTCGAACAATTTAAAATCACAAAGGGAACAAAAGTTGCGATGGTTGGCTACTTTGGCCCATTGATCAAGCATTTTGAACAAAGAGAAGCGGTTCTGGATATACTCGATCAATCTCGCGGGCTCGGCCGGAAGGCGGATTTTTATAAAAACCTGAAAAGCCGGGCAGACGTGCTGTTTCTGACATCAACCTCAATTTTGAATAACAGCACCGAAGAAATACTCGCAAATGTTCATCCTAAAGTAAAAACCTTGATGCTGGGTCCCAGCACACCCATGGTTGCAAAGGCCTTTGATCACCTTCCCGTGCACATGCTAGCCGGCACAGTCCCCACTGAAAAAGAGAATATTCTGAAAGCCATCCGTCACGGAATGGGCACGCCGGTGCTTCACAGGTTCAGCCGCAAATCATATATAGCCCTATCCTAAACAAGATTTCCCTTGACACAATATACTACAATGTGGCATTTTACGGATACCCCTGTCTTTCATCATTTTTGCTTCACGCAATTCAATCCGACAGAAGATAACAGGTGATAATGAAAAAAAGCGAGTTTAAAAAATACCGCACGCGGCTGGATAAAACCCAGAAGCAGATGGCCGAATTGCTCGGCACATCGCTGAAAGCCATTCACAGCTACGAACAGGGGTGGCGAACCGTGCCGACGCATGTCGAACGCCAGATCTTTTTCCTGGTATCCAGATTGGAACGGAAAGGCAAAAACCAAAAGCCGTGCTGGCTAGTAAAAAAGTGCTCTCCTGAACAAAAACATGGCTGCCCGGCCTGGGAATTTTCATCTGGTGATCTTTGCTGGTTTATCAATGGAACCATCTGTGACGGGAGGACTCAAAAGGATTGGAAAGAAAAAATGAAAATTTGTCGATCCTGTGAGGTCTTTAGTTCGATATTATAATGCCATGAAAAAAAATAAATTTTCAGATAAACAACTTCATTTGTCCGAGGTCTTGCCATCGGTTGTGCAACGGGTTTTAACATCATGCAACATGAAAAAATGTTTCCAGCACCTGGATTCCAGCCCAATTCCTTCCCGGGATGCCGTTGCCCATATTATTCATAAGGCCCGACACATCCTTTTCCCGGGGTATTTCAGCCAAATTGCACTGGCATCTTCCAATTTGGAATATTGTCTGAAAGAGGAGATGACCGCACTATATAAAGAAATTTCAAAACAGATCGTTTTCGCTGCCCAGCATGATTGCCTGCGTTACGATCAACCCTGTGCCGCGTGTGAAGAATCGAGCCGCACAAAGGCGCTTGAGTTCATACAGGCACTGCCGACACTCAGAGAAATCCTGGCCACAGATACCCGGGCCGCCATGGACGGCGATCCGGCGGCCAAAAGCTTTGATGAGGTGATTACCAGTTATCCGGGTCTTTTTGCGATTACCGTCCAGCGAATCGCTCATGAACTATACAAAATGAAAGTGCCCGGTCTTCCCAGGGCAATGACCGAGTACGCCCATAGTTTTACCGGTATTGACATCCATCCCGGTGCCAGAATCGGAGAATATTTTTTTATAGATCACGGAACCGGTGTGGTGATAGGGGAAACAACTCAAATTGGCAATCGCGTCAGACTCTATCAGGGGGTAACGCTGGGGGCCCTGTCGATGCCCAAAGAGGCGGTGGAAAGTTTCCGGGATAAAAAACGGCATCCGAGCATCGAAGATGATGTGATCATTTATTCGAATACCACCATATTGGGAGGTGAAACCGTTATTGGCGCCCGTTCAACCATCGGTGGTAATGCCTGGATCACCGAAAGCGTGCCGCCGGATACAAAAGTGTATTTAAGAAAACCCGAATTGATCTACGCGGGAAATGGCCAAAAACGAAATGCCAAAGCGCGAAAAAAAATAATTACCAGGCGATTTGCCGATCAGGTAAATGGAGCCAGATGCTGATCAATTTCAACATGCGAATCAAATTCAGCGTAACGGCAGCGCTGAACCCGAAATCAGTTTTTTTCAGGATAGCGGAGGTAACACCACATCATGAAAAGTGAAAAATTCGGTATTGACACCAGCGGCTATTGCTGCCCGATTAATCTGGCCATGGTTTCCAGAAAATTAAAAGGACTGGAGATCGGGGACACGCTTGAGATTATTTCTGATGATCCGGAATTCAAAAAGCAGATTAAGACCTGGAGCTATGAAACCGGCAATCACCTTATTGATTTTAAACAAAAAGAAAATACCTTTATCACTCGCCTGCGAAAAGGTGCCGGCTTTAGAGGTGAAACGCTAATTGAAAATCTGAAATTTGTCGCCCTGGGAATAAAATTACATTTTATTAAAATGCTTTTCCAGATCATTCCGCTAAAGAAAATTCAATATCTGGTCACTTTTGTATCGGTTGCGGAGGGACTCCGAGCACAGGGATGGCTGCAGGAAAAGGAAATAAAAAATTATGTCTCGCTTCCCGTGCCGAACAATATAACCCGGCATTGCGGACTGGTTTTCGGGTTTAAAAATAAGAATGAAGCCGTAAAAATATTTAAGCTTTTGGATGAGGCCAAGTTTGCAGTTGAAGACATTTATTTCGAAGATGAAGATAAATCATACAAAATCTTAAATTTCACTTAAACTTTAAAAGTTAAAAGTGGTTTCAAAGCCTCAGATCGTGTTCGAGAACAAGGCGTCCCGCGAATTGAAAACGGAGCGTACACGCAAGTACGTGAGTATTTCAATGCGCGGGACAACGCAGCTATCGGACACGAGATGAGGTTTTGAAACCACTTTTAATGGAGGTCATGGATGACCAGCTCCGGCAGGTACCAGCTCTCGTATTTTTGGATCATCCCGACCACAACCAGCTTTTTCAAATTTTCAGCCCTGTTTTCGACAAATCCCAGCTGTTTAAAATCAAGAATACTGTTTTCGGTGTGACATTTATTGCAGTCATGCCCCTTGGCTTGGATGTTTTCATGAAACTTGTTCTTGATTCCTTCCCTCTGTTCGGGGCTGAGCCGGTCTCTTACTTTCACAAAATCCCTGGCCATGGGCGCATCCTGGGCCTGGATCGCCGGCCAAACGTTGCCCTCTTTTTCCGATTTATAGAAGGGCGAGATCTTTGAAATGAGATCCTTGCCCAGCGATAGGCTTCCAGATTCCGGATCATAGCTGGTGCCATAAAAGGGACCCGGTGGGTTGGGGTCCAGAGGATTATGCCATTTATAAACAATTGTTGTTCCCGGTTTCTCCTTTATATGACATGTTTCACACGCGAAAAACTGAGTGTGAAGATTCATCAGCGACCGGACCCGTTTGTTTTTACTGTGGGGCAAATCAGAGTGGCATATGAAACACACGGGGCGCAAATCCTCTGGCAATTGCGGGGTGTCAGCAACCACATTGTGAAAATGCCGGTGTTTTTCAAATTCCGCCTGACGTCGAGCCTCATCGAGGATTTCCGATTTCTGTCGCTCCTGATGTTTTTCCAAAAGCGTTCGCAACAGGCCGGGACCGTGATGTGAAATGGTCAGATGGTGAACGACACCCACGAAAACGACAAGGGCAAGCGCCAACAAAATGAATCCCAGCAAATAGGATATCAGGGGATGACTTAATCTTTTGGGTTCACCCGCCACGTTTTATTTACTCCTCACCGCTTTCTCCGGGCTGTTCCGAAGAAGACGCATTTTGATCATCGGTTGATAACGTCTTTGCAGAATCAATTCTGAGATCTTTTAAAAGATTTTTCAGATATTCTCTTTCCTCGGGTATTTCTCTGAGGTTATTGAGGTATTCTAAAAAATGCTCTTCGATCTGATGCTCCCGGGTAATTTTTCCGGTTAAAAAAGCCCACTGAACCGGGAATCTGCCGGGCACCAGATGGACATTGGTCCAATGCCAGAATGCCAGCAGAATTAAAGCCATGACCGCCTCATCGGCATGCATGAGCCGAGCCAGGTCCTGGAAAAAAGCAGAATAAGAATCGGCATCAACCCCGCCCAGCGGCAGTATTTTGCCCAATGTTTCGGGGAATAAATTGGCCATTATATCGGGAAACAAGAGGGCTGATCCAGCGGCGATCAATACAAAATTTCCCCAGATAATGGCCAGATAATGCGCCTTTTGCTTATACATGAATTTTTCCATTTTGGGCCGAAAGGGCTCGCGCCCCAGAAAATATTTAATGTCATGGACTAAATCGAAAAGATCTTTCAGCCGGGGCAGCTGGGTCCTTTTATAATCGAATTCATGACGACGGATTTTGCGAATCGTACCGCCAACGATGGTGATAATGTGATAGGCGGCCGCGAACATCATGATAAAGGCCGCGATTCGATGAATGAGCCTGGCGGTGTCGATGCCGCCGAAAAACGATATGGCATAGGGAGCCCAGAAAACATCGCTGAAAAAAATGGGCAGCCCCGTGGCCGCCAGCAAAATGAAAGTTATGAAAACCAAAAAATGCTGTATCACGATATGAACGGAATACCGCGGCAGATCGCCGAGCGGATCCGATTTCACATATTTGTAGATATCCCTGGGAACGGGTCCGACACCGTCCACGTGGGTATAATATTGCGCCGCCTCCGCTTTTTGGCGAGCGCCGATTTCCATCATTTTTGAAACCGTTTTAGAAAGTGCTGACATAGCGCCTGCTATTTTTCCTTTCTGGATCTGCGTTTTGATTGCCCGCGCCAGCTGGTGCCGTCTCTGAAGAAAAATTTAATGCCGTCTGTCCAGCGGCCGAATGTCTCAAACAGCATCAGACCGACCATACTGAAAACCGCACCGTACAGGATTACCCGGAAGAAAATGCTCACCAGATAAATGATCGGGTTCCCGCCGTGTTCTTCACTGGGGTGGACCGCGATTTTTATAAACCAGGGATTTGTCTTTTCGTGGCATTGCCGGCAGGTTTTTGCAATGTTGTCTTTATAAATGGTGCCCCTGGGATCGTCTTTCTTATAGATATCGTGCAGGGCGTTGGACGCATGGCAACTGATGCAGTTCGCGGCTTTCTGGGAGCCCAATTGCACCAGCTTGCCGTGTATGGATCGATTATAACTTTCCACTGCCGTTAAGGCTCTTTCGGAAACATTTAACTTTCTCATTAACGCAACGTCCTGATGGCAGGTGGCGCATAATGGGACGATTTCCTGGGACGACCGCGAGGTCTTTTTGCGGAGCCGATGGGTGATATGCCTGTAGGCTTGGATAACGCCTCTTTGCGGATGACAGTTAAAACAGCGCTGCAAGCTTTCTCTGTAAGGCACTGCCTTTTCGGATATCCGGGTGTACATCGGATTCGAATGGCAATACTTGCAGTAGGGTTTGGCATTTTTTAGCACATCCGCATCTTCTGCGCCGATACCGTGGGCACTCTGGTTGTAGATAGCAATGATTTTTTCATGGGAAAATTTATCTTGAGCAAACGGGGGTTTAATATGGCACTGGTTGGCACAATCGACCTTTTGCGTAACCGGATCGTGTGGGACTTTGGTAATGTAGGTATGGCAGTCACGGCATTCGATATTTCGGTGAACGCTATGATTATAAAGAAATTCATCGACATTATAATTCCAGCGCTTGCCGTTTTGATCGATTCTTCCCATCGATGCGTGTTTATGGCACATCAGGCAGTTATATTCATCGACGGCTTCAGCCCGGGAGCCGAACAATAAAATGATGAATATCCCTGCCACGAGCAACGTTGGGATGGTATGGCGATTTATTGCTTTCAGAACACTGCTCCTTATAAATCCGGGCGCTTATATACCGACTCTGGATTTCGCAAAAAAAACCCGCCCGCCATCTTATTTACCTTATTGGCATCCTGTGATATCAAATAATGATCACTGCACAGTTGACAGAAACTGCCACCCTGTGGCATGGTTTACAAAAAATTATGAGGACACTAGCGACCATAGTATTGATCATCACCATTTTCAGCGTGGCTTGTACCTATGAAACCAAAGACACCCGCTTTGGTAAAGTCGGCACGCTGTTCAGCTCAAAACGCGCACCGCAGGAACCGGAGGCGGAAACAACCTCACGGCTGTCAAATGAAACCGATATTCATTATTCCGCCAAGTACTGTAAGGAATGCCACCTTGATGTCCCTCCCAAAAAAGGGCCGAAATTCTTAAGATACGGCGGCGATTTCAAGCGATTATGTCGCTGCCATTACAACACTTCACAAAATTACATCCATCCGGTGGATCTAGAACCTTCTGAAAACCTGAAGTCGCGAATCCCCCGCGGTTTGCCCTTGCGGGATGGCAAAGTTACCTGTGCGACCTGTCATGATATCTTTATCCAATGCAGTGATCGGCCCGCCGATAAAATATTTTTAAAAGAGGACAAATTTCTCAGAGGCGCTCCGTATCAGGATAGAACCGAGCTCTGTTTTAAATGCCATGATATTAAACAATATAGAAAATATAATCCGCATCTGCAATTAAACAATAAAAAGCAAATTATGGAAGTGACATGTCTATACTGCCATAATGAAGTCCCCGATGAAAACCGCGCTAACTATGAAGACATAAAACTTCTGGCAAACCCGGAGGTGCTTTGTGTGGGATGCCACGGCAGAATAACCGAAAACGCGTGGCACACCCGGCACCTGCGCAGGCCACCCGCGGAAATTGCAAAAAGGATACAAGAGCTGCGGGATCGGTTCCATATCATTTTGCCGCTGGATCCCGACGGCAAAATTACCTGCTCAACCTGCCATAATCCCCATCAAAAAGGCGTCATTCCCGATAAACGGGCAGGAGCAAAAGGCGCAGGTGAAAAATTCCGACATCGTCTGGCAGATAACATGTGCGTCAAATGCCATCCCATGCGAGACTTAAGTAAATACCCGGAACTCCGCTTATGATAAGGTTCGGTAAAAATATTCTGCTGAAATTGGCTGCTTATTGAGTTCCGAAATTCATCACTTCAGGCAGATAAAAGGTTTCATACTTCTCGATCATCGTCGCAACTTCTGATGACATTAGATGATCGACACGATTTTGCGGAAATCCCAGCTCGCTGAAGTTCAGATACCCCTCTTTTCTGTGACACTCAATACACAATATCGGCTTTTTTGAGATGTGCTCGTGCAACTTGGCCTTTGCCTGAGCAACCTGGTCGGGCGTAAATTGGTCCTTGTATTTTAAATACGCCTGAGCCGCTTTTTCGCTGATCGGCCGAATGATCGTTACCTGCCCACTCGCGGAAATCCTTTCGGGGAAAATTTTTGCCGGGAATTGGCCGTATTCCCCTTCAACCGCCATGGCGGTTCTGCCGGTCTCCCGATCAACCCAGGTAAAGGAAAATGTCTTATCGGCATGCTCTTTGCGAACGTGGCACACCGCACAGGCCAGAAATCCTTCATGAAAATTCAACAACGATCGCACCTTTTTTTCCTTGCTGTGAGCATAGGTCCCATGACACGTCCGGCAAATCGGCTCATAGGGACTGGTCTGAAAAATATCGACATCGACCATGTGAAAATGGCTGCTTGAGACCGGCTCCGTTTCCTGCCATATTTTTCTAAACATGAGATCGGCGCTGACGGTTTGTAGCGGCACTTCAGATTTCGTGGCCTTTACTTCGGGAAAATAAAGCATCTGGATGAGCCACATGCCAAACACAAGCAGTGGCAATACAAACACGGATTTTATTACAAATGTACCGATTTTATTTTTCACCTGAAGAACCTTTGATAAATATTTTCTGCAATTCAGGATCATTCATGATTTTTTTATAATGCAGCAGATATTCTTCTTTCATCTCGTCTTCACTGATGACGCCGGTGATCCATAGATTATCCAGCGGAGATTTATGCGGTCGAAAATGAATTTCGTAAAAATGCCATATCATGATCGCCAGGCTGGCCAGGATGGCTTCCATACCATGGACGAGCGCTGCAATGTCCACGACGAATTTGCTCCACTCGTACTGCGTCCATAAGATGATCCCGGTTACGGACATGATGGTGGTTCCGGCAATCAGGGCGCCATACTCTATTTTGTGTTTGTAGCAAAAGCGATCAAACTCAGGCGGCTCCTTTTTGATATTGAAGTAATACAGAAGATTGTCGCGCATATCCTTTAAATCCTTGAAGCGCGGAAGCATGTCAACCAGCCAGCGGCGACCTGCCGGTTTTAATAAAAGATAGTATACATGATAGAGGCCGACCAGAATCATCACGGTGCCGGCGGTGCGATGCAAAAGTCTGCGGTACCGGAACAACATTTCACCGGCTTCTCCGAAAAACGTCAAAAAACTTTCCGGCAGTTTCAGCATAAAACCGGTCGCCACCAGTACGAAAAAACAGACGGCAAAGATCATATGCTGCACTCTTTCGGATTTGTTGAGCCGCACAAAGTAGCGTTCAGCAGCGACCGCCTCCGACGGTACGCCGGTTTTATCATCAAGCGCTAATTCATTATTTGCCATGATAAAGACCTATCGAAAATAATACGGTTGCCCAAAGTGAGACCCGACTCAATCAGGATCGATTTTTTTGTTTTCGCTTGGCCCTTAAAAAATCCAGCCACTGATGCAGGCTCATAAACATGATGGTGCCGCCGATCATGATTTTATAAAACAGCTTGATCAATTGTAAGACCTTGAAACGAAATATCTCTTGCGGTGAAATATCAGTTTCAGCCCGCTGCATTACGCGATCGATATCAAGATCTTCGAGACCCTTCACCTGTCTTCCGATCAGCATCTGGGCTTTGGTGCCGTATGCATGGACCCTTCCGGTGGCAAACTTGGCCTTGGCCGAGGGGTGACAGACCTGCACCCCTCCCTGGTTGCTGCAGGTCTGTACCCGATTTTCTGCGTTAATCGGTGAAATCGGATCGGATCGCGGGCGGATATCATGGGTCGAATACCCTAACGGCACGTGGCAGCTAATACAATCCGGGGCATTTTTAACCCCATACTTTATTTCAACCATGACGCGTCATTTTATTCACATCTTCATGGCAACGGGTACATAATTTGACAACCTCTTCCGGCGCCCTGCGCTGTCGCATCCGATGGGTAAAATGGGAGTAAAAATTTTGGGCCCACTTTTCTTTTGTATGACAGCCGATACAGCGGGCCAGGGTTTCATTGAATAAGGCCTCGTTTAAACCCCACTGCCCGTCAAAAGGATTGTACATCCGATTGTCATGACAATCCTTGCAGGTCGGCAAATCTTCCGGAAAGGGTTTTGGATTTTCCGGGGTCCCCCGCCATGGACGCTGGCCTCAAATTTTTGGATCATGTTGGCATGGGAAAATTCCTGATGGGTCGAGGGCTCTTTGATATGGCATTTGGTCGCGCAGTCCACCTTGTTGACATCGGTGTGCGGGATTCTGTCCAGACCGATATGGCAGTTTTTGCACTTGATCTTACCGTGAACCGAGCGCGCGTAATTTTGCGCGTTAACAAAATAGACGCGCTTTTTGCCGGACTCATCGTAACGCCCCATGTTGGGATAGCGATGGCACAGCAGGCAGTTTTCGGTATCGGCAAGCGTATCCGATTGTGAAAAGACAGGTGCGGCCGAGGTCAGCAGCAATAAAATTGCCGCCAAAATGAACATCCGAATGTTGTTTAACCTGGTCAGCCGCATTGCAAATCTCCAGCTTGAGATTCTCGGTTGGCGACTTTAAGTCCCCAAATGGCGATACATTATTGTGCTGAATCCCCCTGTTTGCCGGCGTCTTCTTCAGATTCCGGCAACTTCGATCCGACCCCGGGTTCCAAAAGGATCGGGATGTAGAATTCGGTGTACTTTTTAATCATTCCGATGACTTCGGTGCTGATAATGGTATCAATTCGATGCGGCGGATATCCCAGTTCTTTAAACGGCAGAAGCGGAGACTCTTTTTGATGACACTCTTCGCAGATATGGGGTTTTTTGCTCACCATATTATGTATGATCTTCTTGGCTTTTGATTTTTGGACCTCAGACAGGGCGGCTTCCGTTTTTCTGTATTCACGCGCAAACGCAATCCTTTCAGGGGTATCAACTGCCTGAATCGTTCCGTTAACCCGCTCAAACGACAGGATTTTTGCATTATAGGTGCCGGGGCGCGAATCTTCTTTTACCGGGCTTTTGATAATCTCGCCGGTTTCGCGGTCATACCATTTGAATACGCCGGTTTTAGCGTCTCCTTCAAGACGCACGTGGCAAGTCTGGCAAGCGATAAAGGATGCATGCATGTTATCAAATGCCCGCAGTTGCTTGACCTTGTCATGGGGGATGTCCCCATGACAATCGATGCAGTAATTGCGATTGTCCGGCTTGGCATCAAAATCAATGTGGTGAAAGTGGCCTTTGAGAAAACGTTGCTCTAAAACCCGGTATC
>WOR8_10006390_pt1 | contig 11316 bp, 4 predicted proteins | sample DeeMarSeWOR38_10_FD_19890 | JGI IMG/M metagenome (IMG submission 19890)
CTTTTGTACGTCACCTATGATAATCTGAATATCAGCGTCTCGAACAACTATCACACGAACGCACAGGGTCAATCCTCCAGTGAGAAGCAGACCGTATATGGTATCACGATTCGCAAAGATCAGCCGTATGTGCTGGACTTCTCCAGCAAGCCGGCAGTCGTCTTCGATAGACCCGGCAAAGACAAGACGATGTTCAAACGTGGTGATGAGATCAGGATCGCCGCCGTACTGGTGGATCCGAAGCTGGATATCATGATACGCAGGCTTTATGATACGTCGGTCAAAATCGACAGAGAGTACAAGGATCCAAACGGCAAGGTGATTGATACCTTTAAAGTGAATAAGTCGCTCGATCCGAACGTGGTTATTACGCGGGCCGACGGCGAGATCGTGGCCGAGGGTATCATGCCGTTCGGGTGAGCAGGAACCTGCGGGTACACGTGGCGTGTACCGGACGATCTGGAAGTTAACGGCGACGAAGAAGAACTGACCGTGACAGTAACTTATGAAACGCAAAAGCTTTACGGTAAAGTAACTTCGCAGCGCAGAATTAAGATCCGCAAGTAAGCAATTAAGCAGCGTACGGCTCAAGGGGTAAATATTTATTACAATTTCCTGGAATCTTTTCTCTTGACAGCCAACCTCGGGTTTGTACAATTTTATCGCTACATTGACGGATTGAGCATTACAGGGACAATATAGGTTGTACGCGTCTTTTTATATAGAATGTCTGAATGTACCGGCTAATGTAATATTTTCCAATGGGAAAACGAGGCAGAGTCAGGAAACGTCAGATACAGAGTCGACGGCATCGGAAAACGCCCGAAGTGCCTGCACGAAAGTCGGGCAGACGGGTATACATCTTTATTGGAATTGTATGTTCCGGAGTCGCTGTTCTTTGGGGGGTCTTCCATTTTCAAGCCGGTGATGAGACAACGCGCACGAAGGAATCAGGCTTTTCATCAGCGGAGCGGACAGAGTATTCAACTGCATTTTCAGAACTTCCAATAGAACAACAAATTGCGGCGTTGAAAACGGAAGAGACGGAGCTGGCTGAGATAATAGTAAAGGAATTCCCCGACACCGAGGAGGCCCTTTATTTTATTGGGAATTTTCACAAAAGGCACGGCAGAAGAGAGGATGCAGAGAAATTCTGGCAAAAATGCTTAGATATAAATCCCCGACAGCTTAGCATATATCGCTCTTTAGGGGAGACAGCTTTTGAAGCTGGTGAGTATGAAAAAGCGATTGATGAATATAAAAAAGCTGTCGAGATTGATCCTACTGCCGCAGACATACATAAGGGAATCGGTCATGCCCTGGTTGAGCTTGGCAGGTACGAAGAGGCGACAGAGGAGCTTGAGAAGGAAGCTCAAATATCGCCGGGGTCATTGTCGGTTCATTTTTTGCTGGGACAGGCGTATTTTAAGCAGAAAAAGCATTATGAGGCACGAGAGCACTATGAAACAGCTATCCAACTTGATGCGGAATATGCAAGTGCATACTATGGTCTTGTTCGTGTATGCATCGCGCTGAAAGAACCTGAGAAAGCCAAAGAATATCAGCTAAGATTCAAAAGTATCAACGACCGCCGGTTCGAAAAGTCAAGGGCAGAACGTGCGAGTGCCCTGTTACCGACTCGTGATCTGGCGGCAATTCGAAGGAGTGTTATCATAACATACCTTGATGCAGGGGAGCTTTATCGGGCCAGGAAGGATTTTGGAACGACCGAGGATCTTCTTAAGAGGGCAGTCGAGATTGACCCGAACGATATCAGGTGTTTTGAAGGATTGGGCCTGCTATATAGTATGACAGAACGATACCCGGAAGCGCTTCGACAGTTTGAGCGAATAAGGGAAATAGAGCCGTCAAACCTCCGTTCCTATCTGAATATTGGGACGATCCTGTTCATGCTAAACAGATATGATGCGGCTGAAAGGGTGTATCGAGACGCGATTGCGATTGCCCCGGAGCAGTCGACGGTGTACCTCCAGTTGGCAGGATTGTATCTGAGGACTCGTACAAAACCCGGGGATGCCAGAAAGCTGGCCCAAAAGGCGGTTAGCCTGCAGGGGACAGCCAGGGGCTACTTCATGTTGAGTTGGGCGTGTGACGTCACGGGAGACCAAGAAGGAGCACTGAAGGCAATTGAACAGGCTGTTCGACTGGAGCCTGAGAATTTGAAGTATCGTCAGATATATAAGCGCTTTAAGGGCAGCAATTAGAAAGGCAGGTATGTTACGACAGTGGCGGACCAAGTTGTGTATCGGTATTTTGCCGGTATTTTTGCTACAATCCTGTACGGAACGTGTGAGTGCAGGTATTTCGTTTAGTGACGTTACCAAGGAAACGGGTATTACCTTCAGGCACACAGACGGAAGCGGCGGACATTTCTACATAATGGAGACGGTCAGTGCGGGCCTGGCATTGTTTGACTACGATAATGACGGTAACATAGATATTTATTTTTTAAATGGGGCGGCCTTAAAGGGAACGAAGTATAAGGTTCCACCTAAAAATGAATTGTATCGAAACGAAGGAGGCTTCAAGTTTGTCAATGTGACCGAACAAAGCGGCGTTGGTGATACTGGTTTTGGTTTGGGTGTTGCCGTCGGTGATTATGACAACGACGGGGACCAGGACATTTACCTGAACAATCACGGTCCCAATCTGCTCTATCGCAATAACGGTGACGGGACTTTTACCGACGTTACAAAAACAGCCGGCGTAGACAACGGAAATAAGATGGGCGCAGGCACATGCTTTCTTGATATGGACAAAGACGGCGACCTGGACTTGTATGTTTCAAACTATGTCGAGTTTTCTTACGATTCACATCTGGCCAGGACGGCGGACGGTGTCAGGACATATTCGGGACCTTTGAGCTATCCGCCGACAAGCGACAACCTGTATCGAAATAACGGCGACGGCACATTCACGGACGTAAGCGAGTCATCAGGTATCAGCCGGCATCAGGGAACGGGTATGGGAATGATTTGTTGTGATTATGACAATGACGGGGATACCGACATTTATGTGGCGAATGATGTCATGGGCAATTTTCTCTTTCGTAATGACGGGACAGGCAAATTCGAAGAGGTAGGGCTTATCGCCGGTGTGGCCTATGATTTACACGGCGAACAGCAGGGAAGCATGGGTGTTGACGCCGGTGATTACGACAATGACGGATTATTAGACTTCTTCGTGACTTCTTTCCGGTGTGAGTTGGCTACTTTGTACAAAAATCTGGGTGATTCCGTATTTGAAGACGTAAGCAGGTCGAGCGGCGCCGGGAAAGGAACTTACAGCGGCGTGACATGGGGAGCCAGTTTCGGAGACTTCGACCAGGACGGCGACCGTGACATCTTTGTTGCGTCGGGCCACCTTGCACGTAATGTCGAGCTTTTTGACGACAGTTTAACTTACTTTCAGTCCAGCTTATTCCTGATGAACAAAGGTGACGGAACATTCATCGAAGTGTCAGAAAAGAGCGGCGCCGGGATGAAGGTCAAGCTCAGCAGCCGGGGCGCCGGCTTTGATGATTTGGATAACGACGGCGATCTGGATGTAGTGATTCTAAACACCCGGCAGGAACCTACCGTTCTGAGGAATGACTCTCATCCCAAGGGACATTGGCTACAGGTTCGTCTGCGCGGAGTTAAAACAAATCGTGACGGCGTTGGGGCACGAGTGAAGGTTATCGCAGGCGATCTGACTCTTATCGACGAAGTCCATAGCGGACGCGGGTATCAGAGTCATTACGGGACGCGACTTCACTTTGGATTGGGCGAACGAAAGAGGATTGACAGTATCGAGGTGCGCTGGATAGGCGGAGGTGCCGATGTTGTTAATGATGTAGCGGTTGATCAATGTTTGATTATTACCGAAGGCAGCAGTAAAGCACAGTGACTGTCTGAGGCCGGGGATAACAGGATAGCAGGAAGGGTAATTAACAATCAAAATGAAAATAGAAAACAGGATTTAGCTTGCGGCGTACAGCGTGGAATTTGGAGCCCCGTCCCCCATCAGGTTTTCTTATCAAGGTCTGGGGATGGTTGGAGCGGTTTTTGTTCTTGGTCTTATGGGCAGCAGGTCGATGCCGGGGAATTCGGGGTCTGCTATTGCCATAATGTCTTCGTGGCCGCGGTACGGACAGTTTGTATCCACCCATCCTATTAACTTTCGCAAACCAATGGGGTCAACCTTTACGTCGTGGTGTTCACCGCTCATGGCAATCTCGATGAGTTTGCTTTTGAAGGAGAGATGCTGCATGGGGCGGAATGTAACGTAGCTTTTCGGGTCGCTTTGCGCGAAGTTCTCGGTCATGATAGCGCCGGCGATGCCAACTCTCTTGGGGCTGACGCCGCTAAATTGCGCACCGCCCACGAGTGTAACGTAAGGCTCCTTGAAGAACTTGAAGCCGGGGCGTAATGTCAAATCGAGTTTTTGGCGGCCCTCGCCATTGCCCTGATGGCACTTGCCACAGTGTTGGTCCAGGACCGGCTGGACGAGGCGCTCGTAACTTATACTCTTTGTTCCCCAGGGTGGAGGCGTCAGGTCAACGGGGTCATGCTGCAATGCAATCCCTGCACTTTTGTTGAGTGGAGCGGTGCTGTGCATTTCATGGCAGCCAACGCAGCCTCTTCGCTCGGCCGGCAAGACTCCCGAAAAGGAACGCATCGTCTGCAGGGCACGATAGTGCTCATCCAGGACCTGGAAGTGCAGGGTCCGGCCCGCCGGGACTTTGAAGTGAACGGAACCGTCCGGTTTGATGGGGACTGTGCCGAGAATCCTTTTGACACCATCATCTTGTATCAGTGAGACGGCAGGGCCTGAAAACCGTGCATCGCGAGTCCAACTGGAATAGGTGCGGGTATCCATCTGAATGACACGGAGGTATTTTGCCATACCGCGAGGAAGGTCGGGGATGCCCTGGTAGATATCTACGCTAAATAGTACGCCGGGTTGAACTGCTTTGCGATTCTCGCCTGTGCCCGGCCAGGCCACGCGGTCGGTCTGTGTGGGGGGGCGCTTACGCGGTCTTACCGGCAGGGCATACCAAACGTTGTGGACGCCTTCATAGATTAATTCGCGGTTACCGTAGACATCCATTAAATACAGCCGGAACTTGTCGCCGCGACGTGCGGAGACGAGAAAGTCTTTCTCGGAGAGCGGGTATGGCGATTTGTATGCGGTGTAGCGTCCCGATGAGTGGTAATTATCAGCTTCGCGCGGATCCAGGGGTGGTTTGCCGCATTCGGGCCAAGGGATATCGGCAGTAACTTTTGTTAGTCCATGAGGAAAGTTGAAACCTTTGCGCTGGTCGAGAATGCCAATCGAACCGGCAAACCAGTTGTGATGTGCGAGTCCGGTGAACATGACCCGACTGCTGCCGGGTATTGGCCGGGCCTCGGCCAGATGGTCGGGCCAGACGCTCTGATTGCCCCAGAACGCTGCCGTGCCCGTACCGTCCTGGTTGACGGCCCAGAGGCTCTGGATGCGCCATAAGGCCTTATCGTGATATTCCCAGCGCGAGTAGATGACGCGGCCGTCGTTTAGCAAGGTGGGCAGCCAGTCGGTCTCGTTGTTGCGCGAGATGAGGTAAATATTTTTGCCGTCACTATCGCACCTTGCCAGTACGTAGCAGTATGTATAAGGCATACAACGAATGTAGGTGTTGGCGCGAGTGGAAGAAAACATGATGTGGCCGTCGGGGAGATAAATGGGGTCCAGGTCGTCATAGTCGCCGAAAGTAAGCTGTTTGCAATCAGTGGCGTCAATGTTGATTTCATAGAGATGAAAAGACTTTTCGTCGTGAGGTTTGAAACAGAACAGGACCTTTTTTGCATCAAAGGAGAGGTCCGGCCGCCAAAAGCTACCCGGTTTTTTGGGTGCAAGCTTTCGTATTTGGCCGTCGGGATGGAGACCATCAAGAACCAAGAGCCTCCCGCCGGGGACCGCCATCATGCCGTTTCGATGCCGGGCCTGGTGCGGCCATTCGGCACCCTGCGGGAAGGGATTATCAATGAACAAGACCTTAGTGAAATTAATCACCGGATTTTTGAACATAATCCTTCGTTTTATCTTTCGGACCTCAAGGTAGATTTCCTTCGATTCGGTTTTATCAGTTGTTTTGTCGAGTTTTTGTTGCAGTTTATCGATTTGTGACAATTCGGATTCGAGGGGGGGAGTCTTGTGATTTTGCATCAAACGTGAGGCAAGCTGCCGGGCCCATTGGATTTCTTTGGCTGCCCTGACGTGTAACTGTTTATCTTCGGCCTGAAAGAGCCAATCACTTTCGAGGGCCGTGGCTGCCTCGGCTTCGGTCAGGATTCTGGTGACCGGTTCGGTCGGCTTGGTATACGGTGCCGGGGGATGAGGTATAGCCGACAGTAACATATGTTCAGGCAGACCGCTGTACACCTGCCATTCGGCAATGGGGATTCTTACTCGGTCGCGAAGTTGTCTTTCAGAGGCCCATAGACCACAGTATCCCGAAGCCGGACGGCGCACACCGGACATGGCGACACAAAATCCTGTGGGACTATCGACGACAAGCAGCCCGCCGATTTCTGAATCTAAAATACTGTAATCATTGGCGTGGTCGTGAGCGGACTCAAGGTTGGAATATACACTTAGCCGCACATCCCTGAGGATCGTATCGCTTTTATTGGTGAGGACAAACAGGATCCCGGCTGTCGGACCTTTGCCCATCATCGACCGGATTCTTAGCTGGAATTTTTTGTCCTTTGTTTCCAGTAATCCACAGGCTTGCGTCGGGCCCAACTTTCGTGCGGGTTCGATGATGCGGAGGTTTTCCAAAGCACCTCGCTGGAGAATCGGAGTTCCGGCGCGCGTGCCTGCGCCGTCGTTATAATGAATGTAGTAACCCAGCCGGCTAATCTGGCCGCCACGCTCGCATTTCAGTGCCTGTCGTCCGCCTTCCCAGAAAAAGGAACCATTTTCGTCAAGTGCCAAATCCGTCACGCCGTTGTCGATCCATACAATCCTGCTGCCGGGTGTATCAGATGCAGTCGGCAATTGTTCGGGTTTGGCGGCCAAATCACACCGGGCAGATTTCAGCAGGATCAGCAGCTCTTTGCGAGACCTGGCGTATGCGAAGATAACCGTTTCCTGTGCCGAGTCGCCGGGCTCAAGTGAATCCAGATGCCAGGTGAGAATGCCGTCTGTATTGCCGAGGGATTCAAGCCCCTCAGCACCGGCGGCAGTTGCCGTAAAAGTAATTATTGACGATATGACAAAATATAATCCCAGCGATGCAGTAATGATGTAATGTTTGTTATTCATATCAGTATGGATTGCGCCGTCTAAACAAACAGGCACCAATTCTTCTTTGTTTGGCTATGATACCAAAGCTGACTGCATAATACAAGGTGTATGCTCATTTGATGGGCCTTATAAAAATGGCCTGCTCTCCAAAGGGGGGGGCGGTTTTAGAGAGCAGGCCGGGATTAGTAGCACATACCGGGATTTAGCCGAGCTTTGCACCGCGGGCAATCAGTATTTTTCGGAGTTCCTGCAGAGGGCGCAGGGATAAATCCGAACTCAGTCCTTCTGCCAGCAATATCTGGTCACAGACGGCCGGGGTAGGATTTTGCGAGAGCTTATCAAGATAGTCTGCTCGCTTGTCGGTCTTTGCCGTGGCGGCTATTGCCTCTGCCAGAGCAAGCTGCCTGATGACGGGGTGCGGATCTTCAAGGGCCTTAACGGCGGTATCCAACACCTTTTCTTTTCTCATATCGGCGAGTTTGGCAAGGATTGCACGTCTGACTTTCCATTCATTGTCCTTTCTCAAAAGAGAAATCAAATATTGAATATCCTTACTGTCGCCCCGGTCAAAGAGCGCTTCTGTCAGAGCCACCCTCAGTACTGCATGGGAGCGGGAGGAGACTTTCTCTTCCTTTAATAATTTTTTCACGGCGGCATAGAAATCATCCGACGGTTCGTAGCCGCGTAGATGCTGCACTACAGTCGCCAGCAACTGGGGCTTATCAAGGAATGTTTCTTTACTGAGGACGTTTTGGCAGAGATAAGAAGCGGCCTTTTTGTAGCCGGCCAGAGCAGAAACAGCCAGCGTTTGCACATCCTTATCAACATCGGAAGCGAGCTTTAGAACACCGGAATATGCATCTTCTCCGTTATATCCTGCCAGGTTCTTTAGGGCAATCAGGTTGATAGCCTTCTTGAGGTTGAACTTTTCCTTGCCTGCCGCTGCCGGATAGTCCTTATCCAGAGACTGGATGAAGATTTTCCTGACTTTTGTTTTCAGCTTCTGGTCTTCTTCGGCTAATCGGTGAAGGCCCAGGCCTGCCTCCAACACGGCGAAATACTGCTTTTCGAAATCGGCGTTAAGCAGAATTTTCTCCAGTGCCGGAATAAGGCCGTTCATCTTTCTTGCCTCTGTTCCTGCCTTTATAGCTAAAGCTGCAACTCTATGGTCTGTATCGTTTACGAGCGCTCTGATTAACCGCCTGGCTTTTTTGTCCAGCTTCTTATCCGCCAGGGCGTGGGCGGTGAGCATCCGAACGGTCGGATCCTTATCTTTGGCGGTTTTGCGTAGAATATCCATAGGCACCTGTTGTTTAATCACAGATACAGCCGACAGCGCCTGAGTGCGGATGTGTTCGTTCTCGCCCTCAGTGGTCAGTTTTATGGCCGTGGTGATATGTGCTTGGTCAATCTTGACTTTTTGCTGAGAAAACGTAGCAAGCAGGCTTAATCCCACCGCTACCTCGGAACCTTCTTTGCTGCTCAGCAATTTCTTCAGCATCTCGTTTGCTTTTGTTTCATCTACTTTCTGTCCATAATAGACCTGGCTAATGGTGCTATAGAGTTCTTTATCTTTTTCAGACAAGGCTTTATGGCCTTGTTGCAGATATTGGTTTTCTTCTTCATTATAGAAAAAGAGGTCAAGCCCTTCTTTCTTGACTTCAAAGCGCTTACCATACGCCCCTCGAGCACCTCCGTATCCGAAGTAGCGTGAAGCTCCATTCATCTCTGCTAATCCATCCGTTCTCGCCATCCTAAAGGATAATTCCGCGGGTCGAGAGGGTGCGAGTGCAGCAGAGGCTCTGCCGGGGGCTGCGCTTTTCGGCATAGCGTACCACGACCTGTATCCCGATTGGCGGCCGAGTGCAAGGTCGAACTTGGCCTTATCCCTGAAGAGTACGTTAACATAATCTCCCGGGTACCCGCTCGCCGGGCCGAATACGCCGGTGAAGCTTACGCCATCGGGCATGGGCACCGGGATGGCAATGGTCCTTGGGAGTGTTGTGTCGCTTCCTTCGGGGATAACCTCATCGACAGCAACAAAAGATGTATACTGGGACATAAGATTATATTCAAGGGCAAGATTGGTAACTTCTTCTTCAATACCTTTCATCCTGCCGCCCAGTTGTTCGAGCATCAGGTATTTGATCTTCTCTCTGGCCCATACTGAGGCCAGGGAGCCGTTATCGGGATTCCAGTTTGGAAGCGAAATCCATACCTGTTCTTCATAGGGCTGGCCGTTTATCGTGCCCGTTAGAGTTATCCCCGCCTGTCCTGCTACATCGTAACGAGCGAAGAGAATCAGTGGCTGGGCCGAGTAAAGATCCGGAATGGGATTTGGATAAACATCGGTAACGGAAAGGCCCGCCCAGTTTATCTCGACGTCGGTAAGATACGGTTTTGAAATCCTGGAAAGCATATCGGTTATTACCGGCTGTGGATCTTCATCCTGTCGAATATACTGGGCAGTACCGCGGCCAAGCTCGGCCATGCGCTCCAGCAATGAGCGGTTCGGTGAAGAACCGACTCCGAAGGAAAAGAGGCGGGTAGTGCCGACTTTTTCTTTTATCGCCGCCAGAATCTGATCGTCGTTACCGATGAAACCGTCGGTCATAAAAAAGACAATTCTCTGACGCTCAGGATTTTTGGGATAGTCAAGGCATGCCTTTATACCCTCTATCATCCTGGTGCCGCCGCTGCCGTAGAGTGCCTGAATATAATCCAGGGCTTCTTCCTTGTGCAGACGAGTGGCAGGGACCGGCTTGGGCGAAAACGCACTGGCATTCGACGAGAACCGGATAATCTGGAATGTATCATCAGGACTGATTCCCTGAATACAATGATACATCGCCTCTTTGACCTTTTGTATGGGATAGCCGCTCATGGAGCCGGAACAATCCACTACGAAGAATATTTCCTTGGGTTCGAGATTTTGTGTCACGCTTTCCAGACTCGGCTGAATCATCAACAGGAGATATCCACCCTGCTGGGAAAAATGTGTAAGAAAAGCGCTGCGGGGTTTATCCTCGGCGACGCGATATTCAAGGACGAAATCCTTATTGGGAATGGTATCCTGCTTCATTATGCTGATAGTGGCTTTTCCTACGTCCTCGTCGGTTAGCTCTATGTCGTGTGATTTTGATTTTAAATCCTCTATAGAAAGACCCGCATCCAGCACTACAGTAAGGCTTATGTCGTGTCCGCTTCTTCGGCCGGGTTTAAGCACGGGCGGGGTGATGCGGGAGGCATCGGGTACGTCGTTTGTATCCTCTGCCCATCCAGTGCCTTTTTTTCCAGTTGGAGCGCCCGGTATAAATCGCGGGCCAACAACCATAGGAAAAACATACCTGTATACGCCGCGGTCGTATTTGAGTGCCTGCACGTAACGTATAGTAATCACAATCTCTTCGCCGGGCTGAATATTGGCAACAGACTGGGTGAAGATATTGGGCCTTTCCTGTTCCAAAAGCGCAGTGCGTTTGCCGGAGGCCTTTGCCTGTTCGTAGATTTGCCTTGCCACCACGCGTTCATGAATCTCGCCGTAGATATTTCGCGTGCCTACCACCATTATCATCTCATTGACGGCTGAATTTTCCGGCAGCGGAAAGACATAAACCGCCTCAATCTTGTCTTTATGAGGGTTGTGGAAATGCTGTTTTACCTCCACCTGAGCAAGGAAACCGGAAATCTGGGTATAAACAGATGTATGTTTTAGTGGAAACTCCAGAATCACCTCGCCATCCTCATTCACCGCCCGCAGAGCACCCTGAGTTACCTGAGGCTCCTCGGTTGGAGTAACCTCCGCAGAATCCTGGCTCCAGGCGTGTGAGAGGAAGGCAACCGCCAACAGAATAGTCATTAAACCTGCCATTTTCATCTTTTTTGTCATACGATTTTTCATTTTTTTCTCCTATAAAAGCTTGAATGTGACTAATTTGGACTCGAAATCCGGCTTAAACAAATCCATCTATATGTTTTAGACGTAAAAATTGTCCTGTGGTTTACGAAAATGGGCCGTTTTTATTG
>WOR8_10006391_pt1 | contig 11316 bp, 10 predicted proteins | sample DeeMarSeWOR38_10_FD_19890 | JGI IMG/M metagenome (IMG submission 19890)
CCACCTCAATTTGGGCTGAATTGAACACCACCGTTTGCCTACCTGCCTTCTGCCCTTAATACCTCCTCCACCCAGCCGATAGCGGCAATCATTGCCGGGAATCCTACCGTGGTGAGAGCGAGTAGTAGTGCATGGTAGAGCTCTTCGGCAGAAGCTCCATGTTCCATCGCTTTACGGGCATGAGACTTCACCGCCCCAGGGGAGCCCGCACCGATTGATATCCCCAAGTTGATTAGATAGCGTGTTTTGGTATCCAAGGGGCCAGCCGCTTGGCACTTAGCTCCCAGGTCTTCGTAAAGCTTAGCAATTTCGGGATATTGACTCTCAAACTGCGTGTAAGGCTTAGGTAAATACATCGATTCCTCCTTTCATGTTACGCATAGCGTAAAGAGCATAGCGCCTAGCGAAAATGATAGTAAACGCTCTGCGCTTGGCGCTATGCGCCATGCGTCTATCACTCCGGCCACACCGGATCTCGTTTTTCTAAAAAGGCGGCCATGCCCTCCCGTGCCACAGGCATCACCCCGTTAACAGAGATAACCTCACTGGCGTAGGCGTAGGCTAGCCGTTCAGACATCTCAATTTGTTGGTAAAATGATTGTTTCCCCATGCCCAGGACTGTCCGACTATACTTACTTATGTGGTCGGCCAGCTCTCTTACAGCATCATCCAGTTCTGCCGCAGGAACTACTTTATTTACCAAGCCGAACTGCAGTGCCTCTTGAGCCGATATGAACTCACCGGTAAACAACATCTCTAAGGCTTTCTTGCGCCCTACCACCCGACTCAAGGGTACCATCGGAGTCGTACAGAAAAAGCCAATCTTCACCCCGGGAGTTGCAAAACGCGCATCTTCAGTGGCAATGGCCAGGTCGCATGCTGCCACCAACTGGCAACCAGCAGCTGTGGCAATGCCGTCCACCCCCGCAATCACCGGCTGGGGTATCTCAGAGAGCAAGAGCATCATTTGCATGCAGGCTGCAAATATTTCTCGGTGGTCCTGTAAATCTCCTCCCTCGAGCTCTTTCAAGTCATGTCCTGCTGAAAAGACAGGACCGTTTCCCTGCAGAACAAGCACCCTTACCTCTTGGCGTACCGCCAGATCTTTAAGAACATGGATCATTTCTCCCAGGGTGTGGAGAGACAATGCATTTCTCTTTTCCGGCCGGTTCAAGAGTAAGGTAGCTATATGGCCATCTATCTGGACCTGGATGTCCTTATACTCCATGATTACTCCTGTTCCTAGAGCTTCAGATGATATCAGCACCAAGACAATTCCGGGCGGGGCTAACCCCGCCCCTACAAAACCTGGATTGTGACATACGAATACAACTGACTACTGACAACGGACGACTGACCGCCAAGATGCTACTTCCCTCTGATCTCAGTCAGATATTCTATGATGATACCAGCATCCTTGTCGCTGATCCGCCCATCTGCATAGCCCTTCATCCTGCTTACTGTCTTCTGCCACTCTTCACCGCTTTTGGTCGTGCTCAAAGGCCTGCTGGTAGGATGACACAGGGAACATCGCTTCTCAAAAAGACCTTTGGCATCACTGTTCTCGGCTGTTATGCCGGACATGGGGATCAAACCAATCACAACCAGAGGTACCAATAACAATCCGATTCTCAAGCACTTCTCCATTACAACTCCTCCTCTTTACCTTTTCATTGACAGCCAGGTGGTACAAATGGGCTGTCGGTAGATTTTCTTATGGGATGTGCAGAAGCTGCACAGAATTGACATTGGGAAGATCCATGAGATCTTCCATTGCTTGATCGTCCACCGGGCTGTCCACTCTGAGGAACAACACATTCTCACCAGTTTCAATGATCTGCCCCGCTTTCCACATGGAGATGTTGAGATTGTGCTTGCCAAAACAGGTGCCGATGCTGCCGAAGGTCCCAGGCACATCTTCATTATAGATCAACACCAAGTTGCCTCTGATGTCTGCTTCCAGTGAGGTGTTGTTATAGCGAACCAGCCGGGGCTCTTTCTTTCCGAACAGGGTCCCAGAGGCCAGGGTGTCCTCAGCCGTACTTGTTACTTTAATGGTGATGAGGTTTAGGTAGTCTTGAGCCTCTGCACTCCTTGAATCCTTGACCAGAATTCCTCTTTCCCTCGCCAGTATAGGTGCGTTCACATAATTGACCTCGTGCTGAAGGATGGGCTCCAAAAGGCCCTTTAACGCGGCCAGAGTTATAGGCGCCGTGTCCAACTGAGAAACTCCGCCCATGTACTCAATGGTCACTTCCTTCATGGCACCTTGAGTTACCTGGCCCAGGAAGGACCCCAATCTCTCTGCGAGAGTTAGATAATGGCAGATTTCGCTCATCAGTTCGCAGGTTATCTGAGGAGTATTCACGGCGTTGCGGATGCCTCCGGAGAGGAAGAACTCTTTGATCTGCTCGGCAATGCCCACTGCCACGTTTTCCTGGGCTTCGCCGGTGGAAGCTCCGAGGTGAGGTGTACAGATTACCTGCTCTAGTTTGAGGAGGGGGTTGTCCTCGGGCGGCTCTTGCTCGAACACATCTAGGGCTGCACCAGCCACCTTGCCGCTGATAATTGCCTCATACAGATTCTGTTCGTTGACTATGCCTCCGCGGGCACAGTTGATGATCATTACCCCATCTTTCATCTTTTCAAAGGCCTCACGGTTGATCAGTCCCTTGGTGTCCCTGGTTAGAGGAGTGTGCACAGTGATATAGTCAGAACGGTGATAAAGCTCATCCAGATCCACCGGTGCAACCCCCAGCGTCTGTATAGTCTCAGCGTCCATGTGAGGGTCGTAGGCAATCACATGCATCCGCAGACCTGTGGCACGTTCGGCCACAATTCGTCCGATACGACCGATGCCGATTATGCCCAAGGTTTTATGGTAGACTTCCTGTCCAAGAAACCTTTTCTTCTCCCATTGACCCTTCTTCATTGAGGTGGTGGCCTGATGGATATTCCTGGACAGAGCCATGAGCATGGCAATGGTGTGTTCCGCCGTGGTGATCACGTTACCGTCGGGGGTATTCATTACCACAATACCACGCTTACTGGCCGCTGGAATATCCACGTTGTCTAGACCTATTCCAGCCCGGCCTACAACTCTTAGCCTTGGTGCCGCCTCGATCAACTCTGGGGTCACCTTGGTGCCACTCCTAATGACCAATGCCTCCGCATCACTGATGGCATCCCTTAGCTCTTGGGGGGAAAGTCCAGGTTTGAACTCCACCTCAAACTCAGGGACGTTACGGAGCAGATCAATCCCCTTCTGAGCGAGGTTGTCGCTTACGAGAATCTTCATTTAGACCTGTCCTCCTAGCCCGGATATTTCATGAATTGTCGTCGCGAGACCGTGAAGATGGGCTTGCAACCTGGCAACCGCAGGGACTCGAACCCGAGACGTACTTGACAGTACGTCGCAGGGGGCGTGGCCCGAGGACGCCAGGAAGGACGCTCATATCCGCGGTCGCAGCAGACCATTCATGAAATATCCGGGCTAGATCTTTTTTTCTCCGTTGAACATAGATGTAGGGTGGGCACCGCCCACCAGTAGGCCAGCGCTTTGCCAATTTCTTCCGGCGTATCTTAACCCGTAGCCTAGCTAGCTAGCCGTCGAAGCGCAAGAAAAAAATCTTGTGGCGGGTACAGAGATTCGCCCTGCTCCAGTTAATTAAATATCTCCCATTTTTATAGTTTTACGGTGTTTATGTCTCAAAGCTTGGCCCCAGCTTCGTTGATGGCAGGCGACGCCTCAGCAGATAAACAAGCAGATAAACAAGAGGGGTATCCAACAAAGCAATCCCCACTTTTACCACCCACTGCCCCACAATGAGTGGCGCCAGCGGCATGGTGCCATAAAAGGCTATGGTAATGAACACCACACTATCAAGTAATTGCGAGACCACTGTGGAGGCATTGTTACGCAACCACAAGTACCTCTCGGTGGTCAGCCGCCTCCAGAAATGGAAGGCCCAGACATCATGATATTGACTGAAGAGATAGGCGGCCAGGCTGGCTACCATTATTCGAGCACTGCTCCCAAGGATAGTTTTGTATGCCTGCTGGTGCGGCCAGGAGGGAGCCGGTGGCCAGAGAATACTAATACCGGTGAGCACAAAGACAAGCACCAGGGTAATAAACCCACCCATGACCACGGTCTGGGCTCGCTCTTTGCCCCATACTTCGCTGATAACGTCCGTAATAAGAAAAGTGAGGCAGTAGGCCAGCACACCGGCGGGGACCACTAATGGTCCCACCACAATAATCTTGCTAGCCATTACAGCTGCAAGCACCAAACTGCCAGCATAAATGCAAGCCAGTAAAGCTAAATAGCTTTCCAGTCGCTGCAAATCACTAGGAGTCATCAGCACCATGCTCCACCAGAACCGTAAGGCCAATGCCACCTCTGGGATTCATTACACTTTCCACCTGCATCCAGCGGGGACCGCAGGCCTTGACTAAATCGTCCAGAATTCGGTTGGCCATAGTTTCAGCAAACATCCCGCTCTGGCGAAAACTGAATAGGTAGAGCTTCAGGGATTTGGACTCCAGGCAGAGCTGTTCCGGGATGTAAGTGATGGTAATACTGTAAAAATCAGGCTGTCCGGTTATTGGACAGAGGCTCGTCACTTCCCGGGTATTAAATGTCACCTTGTAGTTGCGGTCGGGATGCGGGTTGGCAAAAGTCTCCAAACAATCTGGATTTACAGTGTATGGGTATTCTGTCTCCCCGCTGCCCAATTGCTGAAACTTCTCGGTCATAAGTCTTACCTCCTAAGCATGTCCCTCACGCTTGGCGCTATGCTCCTGGCGCTTTGCGAAGTATCCGAATTGTAGAACCTTTTTGTTAGATGAGCAAGGACGTTCACAGGCAACACGACGATTGTGAGAAAGTCAGACTGCAGAAATGTTACCCTTGGCATCAGTTAAATGAATAACTATTCATTAAGAATGCCACCCCAATGGCTACCTATTTAAGACTAATTCCTTCTTTTACTTTATGTGAAAATACTGTAAACATTAAATATTTATGCCAGAAGATACAAAAACATTGACATATTGACTTTTAAAAACATATAATGAATGAACGTTCATTCATAAATTAATCCATGATATGGTTAGCCCCTCCAAGAAAAGGCTGGCCAAAGGTACTGCTTATGGGCCGGAGCAAAAAGACCAACGACAAACGCGACCGGATTATGAATGCGGCTATAACGTCCTTTGCTCAGCATGGATATCACCAAGCTACCATTGCCGATGTCGCCCGAGAGGCTGGGGTAGCAGCAGGAACCATCTATCTTTACTTTAAAAACAAAGATGACCTCCTCATCAGTATCTTCGAGGAGAAGGTTCAACGGTTTATTACTGAGTTCCACCGCCAGCTGGGTCAGGAGGAAAGTGCGGAAATCAAGCTGAGAAAACTTGTCCACCTCCACCTGTTCGAGATGCAAGATCATCCTGATCTCGCAGCCGTCTTTCAACTGGAGCTCCGCCAGAGCCGTCATTTCATGAGCGCCTACCCTAAAGCGGACCTCAAAGGCTATTTTGACCTCATTGGCAAGATCATCGAAGAGGGTCAGCAGCAGGGTTTATTCCGTAAAGACCTCTACTTGAGCGCAGTCAAGAAGGCCTTTTTTGGGGCAATGGATGAAACGGTCACCTCATGGTTGTTGGCCGGGAAGAACTACGATCTTACCCAGATGGCAGATCCAGTGGCCGACTTGTTTGTCCGAGGATTCAGGGAGTAGTTCTCTCTGGCTGTCAGCAACAAGGCAGAAAACTTGCATAGCTAATAGGGGATTGTTTCGGATTATGAACCTCCTTTCTTTTTCTGAAAGCTGAGCGCTGATCGCTCTTGAAGGAGACAACAATGGCAAACTTACTGGTGGATGAAAGAGACGTCAAATTCGTCCTCTTCGAGCAGTTAAACATCGAGCAACTTTCTGAAACCGCCAGGTACGCTGACTATTCCAGAGAAATGTACGACATGGTCCTTGAGCAGGCCTGGAAGCTGGCGGTAAACGAGATGGCCCCGGCCAACCGCGAGGGTGACAAGCAGGGGTGTGTCTGGGAGGATGGCAAAGTAAGAGTTCCTGAATCCTACCATCGCCCTTATGAAATGTATCGACAGGGCGGCTGGCTTCCCATTGCCGAGGCCGTTGAATCTGGAGGTCAAGGATTTCCGGTGGTCGTTGGTCTCGCAGCCATCGAGGCCTTCGGAGCAGCCAATTTGTCCCTTTTCTTGTATCCAGGACTCACCCACGGTGCCGGCAGACTCATTGAGGTTTATGGAACCGAGGAGCAGAAGCGCACTTTCATGGATAAATTGTACAGCTGCGAGTGGAGCGGAACCATGTGCCTCACCGAACCTCAGGCCGGCAGCGATGTCGGCGCTTTGCGAACCAAGGCGGTCCCCAATGAGGATGGCACCTACTCCATGACCGGAACCAAAACCTTCATTTCTTGTGGAGAGCATGATCTTACAGAAAACATTGTGCACATGGTGTTGGCTCGGATTGAGGGGGCTCCAGAGGGAACAAAGGGTCTTTCCCTGTTCATCATTCCCAAGCTGCGTCAAGAGAACGGTGAGTTGGTGAGTAATGACGTCGTTTGCCCCGGCATCGAGCACAAGCTGGGAATTCACGGATCAGCCACCAGCACTCTGAACTTTGGGGAAGAAAACAACTGCATCGGTTATCTTCTGGGTGAAAAAAACCAGGGAATGCGGATCATGTTCCAAATGATGAATGAGTCCAGACTTTTTGTAGGCATGCAGGGCCAGAGCCATGCCAGCGCTGCCTATTTGTACGCACTTCGTTATGCCAAGGAAAGGAACCAGGGGCCTGATGTTAGCCGCTTAAAAGATCCCGGCGCGCCAAAAGTGCCTATCATCAATCATCCCGATGTGCGAAGGATGCTAATGTTCATGAAGTCAGTGAGCGAAGGGTTGCGGGCTCTGCTCTATTACGTCGGCTTTTGCGACGACATGGTGCGTTCCAGTGAAAGTGAGGAGGAGAGAGAAAAATACCAGGACTTCATCGACATCCTCATCCCGGTCTGCAAAGCCTATGGCAGCGACATGGGCTTTAGGGCCTGTGAAACCGCCATCCAAGTACTGGCAGGCTACGGCTACTGTCAGGAACACCCGGTGGAACAATTCCTGCGGGACTGTAAGATCGCCTCCATCTATGAGGGTACCAATGGTATTCAGGCCTTGGATTTGGTGGGTCGCAAGCTGGTGATCAAAAGGGGACAGCTTTTCAAGCGTCTTATTACAGAAACTGAAGAGTTCCTCAAATGGGCCCGCAAGAGTTTCGACCTGAGGGAATTGGTGGCAACCTTCGAAGCTGCGCGGGAACAGCTAATTCAGGTAACAAAGTATTTTGGTCTTAGAGGCATGACCGAAGACTACATCGAGACCCTTCTTTACGCTACTCCTTATCTGGAGCTGTTCGGGGATGTTGCCGTTGGTCTCATGTTGCTGTGGCAGGCGTTGATCGCCCAGCGCCGTCTCCAGGAGATCTACCTTGATGCCGGTGCCAAGGATGTTCATTCTCAGCGCGAGGTCCTGGCCTCCAATCGAAGCGCCGCCTTCTACCGTGGTAAGGTGGCCTCAGCCGAATTCTTTATTACCAATGTTCTCTCTCTCTCCCAAGGCAAGGCCAAGGCCATAATGAGCGGTCAGCGGGCAGCCGTCGAGATCACTGAAGACGCTTTTTCCTTGTCCGGATAAGGCACAGTGGCAAGTGTTGCGCCATGAAGAATACGATGATCACAAAGAATTTCATCCGAGACAACAACGTTGCTTTGAGGTCTTGGTGATTGAGTTTCTGTCCCCGCGATCAGTAATACTGATTGGAAATCGGCGACCTATAACTAACAACTATCCTTTTACGACAAGGAGCAAGATATGAAAGCACGAGAAGTGGTACTGGTGGACGGCATTCGCACAGCGTTCGGCAGAGCTGGAGAGCAGGGCTTTTTCTGGTACACCCGCGCAGATGACATGGTGGTGAAGCTCATCCGCGAGCTTTTGCGTCGTAACCCCCAGGTCGGTCCCGATATGGTGGAAGAGAATATGTGGGGTGCCACCACCCAGGAAAAGGACCAGGGGCTCACCCTTGGGCGCACCTCCGCCATATTAGCAGGACTCTCTGAAAAGTGCGCTGGAGCTTCGGTGGATCGGATGTGTGCCGGGGGAATGACTGCGGTTACCACCGCCGCCTCAGAAATTGCCCTGGGCGCGTTTGACATCGCCATTGCTGGTGGGGTGGAGCATATGGGTCACCATCCCATGGCCGCCACCGCCGATCCCAACCCTAGATTTCTGGTGGACAGATTGGTTTCGGAAGATGCACTGGTTATGGGAAAGACCGCTGAAAACCTCCATGACATGTTCCCGGAGATAACCAAAGAGATGGCGGATGAATATGCCATGCTCTCACAGCAAAAAACAGCCGAGGCATATAAAGAGGGAAAAATCTCCAGGATGATCGTGCCAATGACTGTTTACACTCCCGAGGGTTGGGTGGTTGCCGATCGTGACCAGCAACCACGTCCCGATACTACCATGGAGGGACTGCAGGACCTGAAAACACCCTTCCGTCCCCTGGGAAAAGTAACCGCTGGTAATGCCTCAGGGCTAAATGATGGTGCTTGTGGTGTCCTGCTCATGGCGGCGGACAAAGCCAAAGAACTAGGCATTCAGCCCAAAATGCGCATGGTGGCCTATACTTACGTCGGGGTCAGACCCGAAGTCATGGGATTGGGCCCTATCCCCGCCACCCACAAGCTCTTTAAGATTTCGGGGCTAAGCATGGACAATATCGATCTCATTGAGATTAACGAGGCCTTTGCGGTGCAATGCATTGCTTTTATGAAAGAATTTGAGCTCAAATTGCCCGACGAGCCTCGCCTCAACCCATTGGGAGGAGCCATTGCCTTCGGCCACCCCCTGGCGTCTTCAGGCCCCCGCTTGATGATCCATCTCATGCACGAGTTTGCCGAGAACCCTAAAGCAAAGTATGGCCTGGCAACCATGTGTGTCGGCCTTGGCCAGGGAGGCTCAGTAATCTGGGAGAATCTTCAGGGCAATAGTGAGAAAGCAGCAAAGAAAAAACCTGCAACTAAAAGCGAAAAGAAGTAATTGGTTTAGCCAGTTTGGCCGGTCAACTGGCATAATCCCTAGAGGAGATATATCATGGCCAAAATCGTCACTCAGTTCTACACCCAGTTCTATACCTCTAGAGCGGGCAAGATCGCTCTGGTGACCATGGACAATGGTGCAGATTACAAAAAACCCACCACTTTCGACGAAGAGGCGCTCACCTCCTTGAACCGGGCCCTGGACAAAATTCAAAAGGACCCGGACGTAAAGGGCCTTATGTTAACCGGGAAACATTACATCTTTGCTGCGGGCGCTGATCTTACCCAGATTCCATTTATCAATACCTTTGAGCAGGGAAAATCCATTGGGCAATTTGGCCATACAACCTTCAAGCGCATAATGGACCTGCCCTACCCCACGGTGGCGGCTGTAAACGGTGCAGCCCTGGGAGGCGGCCTGGAGCTAGCCTTGTATTGTGACTACCGCACTGTGTCTAAAAGTGTAACCGCCATTGCTTTTCCCGAATGCTTCCTGGGGATCGTTCCAGGTTGGGGCGGCTCTACCTTAGCACCACTTTTGCTTGGCCCGGAGAAGGCATTGGAACTCATCATTTTCAACCCCCTGAACCAAAATCGCATGATCAAGGGTTTCCAGGCTTTCGAGATGGGGCTGGCCGATCGCTTATTCGACTCTGCTGAGTTTCTGGATGACTCCATCCGTTTTCTGGAAGGAATTATAGATGGCAGCGAACAGGTGGAACGTGCAGAGGTGGATGCAAGCAACCTTAAGCAACTGATCGAGAAAGCCCGGGCTTTCGTAGACAACAAAGTACATGGCGCTGCCGTTGCACCCTATCGTGCCCTGGAACTAATCGAGGGCTCCTTTAGCTGGGCTGTGGAGCAAGGATTCGAGGAAGAGGACAAGGCATTGGGGGATCTCATCAAAAGCCGCCAATGCAAAGCGAGCATCTACTCTTTTGATCTGGTGCAACGGCGGGCCAAACGTCCTGCCGGTGTTCCTGAGGTCAAACCCCAAAAAGTGACCAAAGTGGGTTTCATCGGAGCAGGTCTTATGGCGTCTCAGCTGGCACTTCTTTTTCTCCGCCGCTACGAGGTGCCAGTGGTAATGAAGGATATCAAACAGGAGTTTTTGGACAAGGGGTTAGGCTACATTCAGACCGAACTTGGCAAGCTGGTCGAGAAAGGAAGACTCACTGAAGCTAAAGCTCGCTACCTTTTTACTCTAGTAAAAGGCACCCTTGACTGGGCTGAATTCGCAGACTGCGATTTTGTCATCGAGGCGGTATTCGAGCAAATGGAGATTAAACAGCAAGTCTTCGCCGAGGCCGAACAAGTAGTCTCCGCAACCTGCATCTTTGCCACCAACACCTCCAGCCTCTCGGTTTCAGAGATGGCCTCAAAGCTCAGACATCCAGAACGTGTGGTGGGATTCCACTTCTTCAACCCTGTAGCAGTGCTGCCACTGGTGGAAATCATCCGCGGCCAACAGACCAACGACATTACCCTGGCCACCACTTTTGCCGCTGCCAAACAATTGAGAAAGACAGGCATATTGGTAAAAGACTCTGCTGGATTCTTGGTCAACCGTATTCTGACCAAAATGCTGGCGGACTGCCTGGATATGGTGGACGAGGGTGCTGACTTCCAACTTGTGGATGAGGCCTTGCTCAGCCTGGGCCTACCCATGGCACCCTTCGAACTCCTGGGATTTGTGGGTCCGGCCGTAGCAGCCCATGTGCAGGAGACTTTGAACCGCGCTTTTGGACCTCAGAGTTTTCCCATTAATGACAATTTGCAAAGGATGGTGGAGACCAAAATCCCCGGGGTCTACGTTGGTGAACCTCCCAACCGGCAGGTGGATCCGGCGCTCAAAGATCTTTGGCAGAAAAAAGGTGACAAAGAGTTTCGTAAAGAAGAGATCATTGAGCGAGTGCTTACCGACCTGACCCGAGAAATTGATCTTATTATGCAGGAGGGTGTGGTGGCTGATACCAGGGATGTGGACCTGGCCATGATTATGGGCGCTGGTTGGCCTTTCTTCATGGGTGGGGTAACCATGTATCTGGATATGGCCGGGTATACACCCAAAGTTTTGCAGAACGTGTTCTTTACTTTTTAGACCCCGGATAACCGTTGGTGGCGCGTATTTCATGGACACGGAGAAACGGTGACCCGGCGAAACGGAGATCCCAG
>WOR8_10006392_pt1 | contig 11314 bp, 8 predicted proteins | sample DeeMarSeWOR38_10_FD_19890 | JGI IMG/M metagenome (IMG submission 19890)
AATCCTTGGAACGAAAAATATTTGAATTTATAGGTTGAGTCGTTGTTCGGGTGGGTGCACAGGAGTTGAAAATAAGCGAAGTTATTGCGATGAGCAGGTTAAAGAATATAATTTTAGGGCTATTCAAGCGCAAGTTCACCTGGAATTGAGCTATAACATGAGCAACCATCGCGGCCCTCGACAAAAAAATAAGCCAGCAAATTACGACTGTTCAGACAACAGGCACCCACATCAGTCCGGTTGTATGGATTTAGAATATTTAACCTATTATCCTAGTCTTATTTTCGGTTGCTTGTCAAATTAATTATCATATTTAGCAATTTGCGATTACCATTGAAATATTGAAGCGCCATAAGCGTTTTGAACGATCAAATTCCAAAAATTCCCGGTAGTTAATTTGCTTGACTTTGGTTTTCGACCATAATAATTTAATAGGGTTAAAGGCCAGAGTTGCCCGTTTCAGACAGATTTTCCGCAAAAATTCAGGACGGCATATGCAGCCCAACCACCACCTTAAAACTTAAGGGAGAAAAGCGCCAAATGAATTCAATCCAGCGATTCGGCAACCATTTAAACACCCGCTATTTGATTCTTGGTCTGGTCGCCTGGTGGCTGGCAATGCTCATTGTTTATTCAGTAATCAGCCTGCGCATAAATCACCGCAAAGGCAAGTTAAGACAATCAGGCGTCGAAATAACAAATGAATTTTCCAAAAGTGTCAGCCTGCCGCTTTTAGAAAGAAATTCTCAGTCAATTCACACCTTGCTCACCGATGCCGCCAATAAAGCCAATGTCATTTACGCTTCTGTCGTTGATCACCGCAATAAAGTTGTCGCCTTTACCGGCACCGGGCATCTTATGCCGGATATGACCGAGGGGGCCAGTTCGATCGAAAAAGTATCGATTTGGGAGGGGGGATTTGCAAGCCATGCCAGAATTCTTAACTTTGTCTCCGAAATAACCTATGGCGGCACCAAAATCGGAGAAATTTTCATCGGTCTATCGACCCCCGAATCGTTTCAGACCCAAAAAATATTTGCCATTATCGCCGTCTCAAGCAGTTTGATATTGCTGATCTTAATCATCATAATGCGTTATCAGTCGATCAGAACCTTTCTGGGGAAGTCTTTAAATGTAAACGATTCGAATACCAAAATGGATTCAATCGCAAAACGATCGGGTATCACCTGTCCATTGTGCGGAACACAGAACGCGTCATCGGATACCTTGTTCAGTCCATCAAATCTAGATAAATTTCTGGTCATGGGAAACGCGAAGAATAGCGCAAATCATAAAGACATTGCTGACGCGTCAAAAAATAATCCGCAAAAACTCGCAAAAACTGATGATTTTTCATGGATGAGACGCCAGATCATATTGCGCTGCACCGAGATTATTAAAAAATTGACCGTTTAATTCGTATTTGCAATGGCAAGGAGGTGTTCCATGCTTGTCAATGAAATTGCCACAATGACAGCGGTGAAAGTGAAGGAAATTTCAACGAGCACCTTTACCAAGATAGCAAGAGGCATGAAGGGTATTTCTAACATAAAATTCATTGAACGCAACCGAAGACAATTTGCCATCTGCCTGGCGATCTGGCTTCTCATCAATTTTAGCGGCTTTTTATTTTATCACTACGCGTTCAAAAGTAGAAACGATGCGTTCTACCAGCAAGGACTTTCTGAGACGCAAAATCTTGAGTCCAAAAGCGGGCCTTTCGTTTTAGAAAAAGATATCTTATCGCTCAATGTGGCTATCAAAGAATTGCAAGATTTAGACAATCTGAAATTTGCTGCAATAACGGATCACAAAAACAACATCCTGGCTCACACAAACGCGGACATGATGAATCGAAAATTTGAGCCGCTGCCAAATGAAAAACCGATCGATGTGCATGACGGAATCAAAATTACTTCAGGAATTTCACCTGACAATACGGCGGTTGTCGGTTTTTTTAAAAATATTATTTTTTCAGATGTCGAGATCGGTAAAGTTTGTGTTGTCCTTTCTACCACGAATCTGAATGGCGACCTGAATAGATTGCGGGTTTTATATCTGTCGGGTGTCCTGTTGACGATAATCTTGTTGGGGGGCAGTTTATACCTGTCGGATCGCCAAGCCAAGGCCAAGGCACTTAAGGTGCAGCAAGATATCGAAAAAATGGACCGGATCGGTCCTTACCTTTTACATAAAAAGGTTGCCCGGGGTGGAATGGCCGAACTATTTCTGGCAGATTACGTTCGTCGCGACGGGTTTAAGCGAAAGGTGGCCATTAAGCGAATCCTGCCTCATCTTGCGGGGAATAAGAATTTTATTAAGATGTTCACCCGTGAAGCCCGGGTTGCCGCCCTTTTGCAGCATCCGAACGTGGTCCAAATATTCGATTACGGCAAAATTGATAACGCTTATTTTATCGCCATGGAGTATATCGATGGCAAGAATTTAGGAGAAATTATCTCCGCTTTGAAACAGGGCCTGCCATTTGACAAAGCTGCTTTTATTATCTCCCAAATCTGCAAAGGCCTGGATTATTCCCACTCCAAAAAAGATGAGAACACCGGAGAACCTTTTCATATCGTCCACCGCGACATCAGCCCTCAAAACCTGCTGGTTTCTTATCAAGGAGAAGTGAAAATAAGCGATTTTGGAATCTCCAAGGCGAGGTCCGAGCCGAGTTTAACCCAGGCCGGAGTTGTTAAAGGGAAAATGGCCTATTTGTCGCCCGAACAGGCCCTCGGAGAACCGATCGACCACAGAGCGGACATTTACGCCCTGGGCCTTGTTTTTTATGAAACGCTTACCGGAAAAAGAGTATACACGTTTAAAAACGATATTGATGCAATCCGGTCAATACCGAAAATGGATATTAAACCGTTAAGCATGTCAGTGCCCGATATTCCGGACGAATTAAACCACATTGTGATGAAATGTTTGGAAAAACAAAAAGATAATAGATATCAGAGTGCTTCAGCCGTAAATGCAGATTTGCTGAAATTTAGAAAAGAACAAAAATTGACTTTTGACGCTTCCGATCTTGCGGATTTCATGAAAAAAATGTTCGAGGCTAACGATAACTCCTCAGCGTCAGCGTAGGCCGAAAACCAGAGGCGTTTAATATGCCCTCAAAAATATTCGCCGGCAAAACCGATACCGGGCTCAAACGCGAAAATAATGAAGATGTATTTTCCCTGAGCCCCGAGAAGGATTTCTGCCTTGCAGCGGACGGCATGGGTGGCGCTGCTGCAGGTGAGGTCGCCAGCAAAATTTTTGCTGAAACAGCGCTCGAAATTTTTTCAGATAATAACCATCGTTCTGAGAAGGAAATTCTGTATCGGGTTCAAAAAGCTTACCGCCTCGCAAATGAAAAAATTTTAGAGCACGTCACCCAGCACCCCAGTCACCGCGGGATGGGCTGTACCGCAGAATTGTTGGCATTTTTTGACGAAGGTTTTATTCTCGGTCATATCGGAGATAGCCGTACCTATCGATTAAGGAACGGGCAACTTGAGCAGCTCACCCAGGACCATACGCTTGTTCAACAGCAGCTTCAAGAGGGTCTGATATCTCCCGGCCAGGCCAAAAACCATCCCATGCGCAACGTCATCTTCCGTGCAGTTGGCGTAAAGGAGGAGCTCACGATCGATCTGCTGGATGGGAAATTTTACCCCGAAGATCTGTTTCTTCTCTGTTCAGACGGCCTGACCGATATGATTCGAGATGATCAGATTCAGGATATTCTGCGCGCTGATATCGATCTCAACCAAAAAGCCGAAGACCTGATTGAGGCCGCTAAGGTTGCCGGTGGAATCGATAATATTACCGTCGTTCTGGCCGCCATTACATAATGTGTCCTTAATATTACCCGGCGCTTCAAACCAGTCTATTTAATTTTGCCCGCCTTGAAAGTGGAATCATGCCGAAACCTTATGTTGAATGGGTCGATGAGAACCGTCAAACGCAACAGTTAGCAATCGTCGATAAGGTCTTTATCGGACGCAGTTGCAAGGGAGTGGACCCTCAAAAAAGGATCTTGGTGCAGGATGAACAGGTATCCAGGGACCATGCCGTAATTAGCCGCCGGGCAGAACAGCTTCAAATTACCGATAGGAGCAAAAATGGTACCTGGGTAAACGGTATCCGTTTGGCAGCGGGTGCATCCAGTCATCTTGGGGATGGAGATACCATTCGTTTAGGCGAATTTTCTTTCCGCGTGTTTTATCCTGAAAATGTTACCGATGTTACCGATGCAGCCATTTTAACTGACGGCACTCGGGTCACCCCGACCGAGATAATCGTGACCAATGTTGTCGCTGATGTCAGGGGGTTTACTACTTTTTCCCAGGAAAACGCGTCCGCCGATGTCTATGCCTTGATGAAGGAAATATTTGATACTTTCAGCACCATTGTGTACAATTTCAAAGGAACCATTAAAGATTACGCCGGCGATGCCGTCTACGCGTTTTGGGATCATGCGGTCGAACCGATTAGCACACAGGCCGTTTTGGCCTGTCAGGCCGCAATCCAGCAGACGCAGACGATAAACGAGATCCGCACCAAATTTAACGGTAAAAATATTGCAGCTGATAATCTTCAGATGGGCTGGGGAATAACAACCGGCAAGGTGACGATGTCACACTATGGTTCCCGCGCGGCCGATTTGGCGCTGGTGGGTGATTGCACAAATTTGGCTTTCCGTTTATCCGGGCTTGCGAACAAGGATTTATCTGAAAAAATAGTGATCTGCTCGCAAACTGCAGAACTGATCCGTAACGACCTCAAGATAAAGGACCTCGGGACTGTCAAGATCAAGGGCAGGAAGGGTAAGGAACACGTTTTCGGATTGATTCAACCTTAATGATTAAGATCTATGGTTTCAGGTTTCAATGTTCAGGTGTCAGGCTTCTGATCGCTCGCCACGAACCAACGGCCAAAACGCTGAAACCCGCCTGCGGAGCAGAACCCAACCCCTGACACCTAAAATGGAACCGCGTTTGTAAATTACAATAAAGGACATAACAATAGACTACTTCCCATGAAATAGTCTATTATTATTATATATGGTATTTTCAACCACTATTTTTCTGTTTGGCTTTCTCCCAACGGTAATCGCAAGTTATTATGGACAGCAATTGCTGTCTCCTAAAAAGCTCCGCAATATCGTCCTTCTTATTTTCAGCTACCTATTTTATCTTTACGGCGCCGCCGGTTTTCTTTTGATCTTAATCCTGTCCACGTTGGCAGACTATCTGCTCGGGCGCCTGATCGACCGCAAGGTCAAGTACAAAAGGTTGTGGCTGAGTTTCTCACTGCTTCTTAATTTAGGACTTCTGGCCTATTTTAAATACGCTAATTTTTTTGTGGCTGAACTCAATAGCGTCCTTTTAGGATGGAAATTTTTCCCAATCGAGTGGAATGACGTTATCCTGCCCATCGGAATTTCATTTTTTACCTTCCAAAAACTCAGCTATATTATCGATGTGTATCGGGGAAAAAGCCCTGCTCTCGAGAACGTCATCGATTTCGCTCTCTACATTGCAATGTTTCCACAGTTAATCGCCGGGCCCATCGTGCGCTTCAGCTATATACGGCGCCAGTTGAAAGAGCGCCGTGAATCCTGGAACAATTTCTACAATGGAACCCTGCGCTTTTGCTGGGGTCTGTTAAAAAAAGTAGTGATCGCCAGTTCTTGCGCCCAGATCACAGACGTTATTTTTGGCCTCCAATTGGAATTGCTTGATACAAAAGTCGCCTGGCTCGGTGCCATTAGCTACACGCTCCAGATCTATTTCGATTTCTCCGCCTATTCGGATATGGCCATTGGCATGGGCATGATGTTTGGTTTTACATTCCCCGAAAATTTCAACCGTCCCTATTCTGCCGCAAGCATTACCGACTTTTGGCGTCGCTGGCACATCACATTGAGTCGCTGGTTCAGAGATTACCTGTACATTCCCCTTGGGGGCAACCGCCGCACAACATCAAGGACTTGTCTGAACATGGCAATCGTTTGTATCCTATGCGGGTTGTGGCATGGAGCAAATTGGACATTCCTGATCTGGGGAATTTACCATGGCGTATTCCTGATCCTGGAACGTATTTCGGGTATGCGTGAAATTTCCCAGGAAAAATACAAAATTTTGCGTCGTATCATAACGCTGTTAATCGTTGTTATCGGCTGGGTGCTTTTCCGCTCAGAAGATATCGCGCAGGCCATCGGATTTCTGGGCGCTATGTTCACGCTAACGGATTGGCCCGTTTCTTACGAATTAAGCCGAGCATTGAACTACCGCAACCTTCTTATCCTGATGTCGGCATTGCCGGTATTCTTCCTGCCCGGTGACTTTTCTTTGATAAGACAATTAATAGACAAAAAAGATCCGGCTCCATTGTTCGCGGGTGCTTTAATGATCCTGCTGGTGCTTCCCTATTGTGCGGCGCTTATCGTGGGTGGCGCGAGCAGTCCCTTTATTTACTACCGGTTTTAAACGTGAGATGAGAAAGATTTTTTCACTGATATTTGTTTTGCTTCTTTTAACACCGGCCGCGGTGTGGCTAATCGACCCTGATCTCGACCTTCAAGTAGCTCGAATCGGATTAAAACCTCCCCGGTTTGATGGGCGGGCGCTTTTCAACAACGAATACTACCGGTCTTTCGACCAATATTTTAATGACAGCTTTTCTTTGCGAAGTCCGCTCATTCTCGCCAAGCGCTGGTTGGATTACCGCATATTCCACATGACCGACATCGAAGAGATTCACGTTGGCAATAATGGGTGGCTTTATAGCCGTCAATCCATCGATGACTATCGCAAAGAAGCCTGCGATCGAATGCAAGATATGCAACGGTTGATTTTAGAGCTTCACGCCATCGAAAAGATAATCGAAGCTTCAGGTCGCCGATTCTTTTTTATTGTCGCACCGAACAAATCAACAATTTATCCTGAATATGTGGGATTTGTGCCAATGCGCACAACGTGTAATCACAGCCCATACGATCTGTTTCTCGAAACCATTGGATTCCATCCCTTAACAAGCTTTGTGAGGCTTGAACAACTGCTGCAGGACGCCAGAGTAAACAATGCGCTACTCTATGATAAGACCAGTACCTATTGGAATGATCTGGGCGCCGGGGTGGCAGCTGAGGCAATCCAGAATCAGGTCATTCGGGACGCCAGACAGAGACGGGTGTTTGATTACAGGCATCGTGGTGCATCCGGCGTCGCTGATCTCGATAGGCGACTGATGGGTTTCTTGACCCGGGTTGATGATGTTCCGGTGATGCATATCGCATCTTCAGGACAGTCTCAATTTTCTTCCGCAATCGTCTATGGAGATGATTATATTGAAAATCTTATCCCTTACATGGCACAAATATTCAGTCAGCTTCAGGTCCTCCGCGCAAACAGTATCCCGTCAAGACAGTATGGGGAAGATTTGCGTGCAAGCGATATCATTTTGCTTGAAAGGGCCGAATCAGAACTGGGAACGATACGCCTTGAAATTGACAGCATTTTTTCAACATTCGAAGACGAGGCCTTAATCCCCGTTCGTTATCTGCTCGATCTTAAGAATTCCGTACCCGGATCAAATGTGTCTCTCGACAAAAGCGGTGAATACTTAGAGATCAAATCAGTCGGCCATCGATCCACTTTTAAGCTCCCGGCCATTCCGGGATCAGATGATCATATTTTCAGAGTCCTGAAGCTAACCGCCGAAGCACAAAACTCCGATCTCATGACGGTCGAGTACCTAACCGCCCCTGCCCTTGTTAAACTCAAATCTCTCAAGCCCGGCATCACGACGATGTATTTGCCACTTCCCTTTCAAGAGTTGATATCGCTGAACATTCATCCGGGCGATAAGGCCGGGGTGCTCACCCTGCAATCCGCTGAGGTGCTCGAATTTCACGATATTCCAGATTCCTTCGACCCCGATCCGGAAAAAATGGTACTGGCCAAATCGGTTCAAGAAAATGGGCCTGATGTCCCGGCCACTGAATCAGAAACCATCGCAACCGAATCGGATCCTGACATGGACGTTACGGATCCAAAGTCGAATGAAAACGAGCCAAGTACCAATTCTGATACAGATTCTCGAGCAAACAGCGACCCATCGCCGTTAAAGAAACTATTGGTCTCGGAAAAAAATCCGCAAGACAAAAATGGGCCCAGACCAGAAGATTTCGAGATTCCCATTTCTGAGAACCAAACCAAAATTAGAAATTCCGATATCTTAACAGAAAACATGAAGGACGAAACATATAAGTCTAAAATAACAAACAAAATTTCTAAAATACCCGTCTCAACAGCACCCTCTCTAACTGTAAACGATTTTGAAGATGGAAGTATTTTTCAACGGCAGGAACAACGCGCTGATATCGTCGTCTCTGGGACTTACGGCGGACAAATTGAAGCGATAGAAGCGCGGGTCGTCAGCAACAACACCATTGAAGAAATCGTACCGTGGACGGTTATCGATTCTGCACCGCGAAACGGAATCTTTGTCGGTAGACTTGCAAACGTGCCGCAGGGGGGGTGGTATAACATCCAGGTTCGCAGTCATAATGATCATACAGTCTTCATTAATGGCCAGCATAAATGGGGCGTTGGAATATTAATCGCCTGCCTGGGTCAGTCAAACATGAAAGAATGGTTTTTCACCGGCAAGGATTTAAAAGACGACTCGCTGCTGCGCAAATTTAGTGATAACGGTTGGTCCAAATTAGCGGTTCACGGCAATGCAGCGATTGCCTTTGGTAACCGCATAATCGACCGCTTGGGGATTCCGGTCGGGCTCCTGGATTTTTCGGTGAATGGATCGGGCTTGAGGAAGGAAGCCGATTGGGGCACGGGCTACTGGGAAGATACATCACCGAATTCGATCTATGATCGTTTTGTTACCGGTGTATCCAAAGCAGGCGGTGCGGCGGAATTTGTAATCTGGATACAGGGCGAAGCGGATGCAGCACGAGGAACCGTAACAAAGAATGAATATGCAGACTCCCTTGAACATTTTATTATCAATCAAGTCAGATCCGATATCGCCAATGGCTCGGATCGTGAAAACCTGCCTTTTCTGGTTGTCATGATGATCAAACGCCCCGGAGGCAAAGACGGCCCCCACCAGGATATCCGCAATGCCCAAAGGCATGTTGTCGAGAACGTCGCCGACTGCTATTTAGCCGCAACTACGCTTGATCTTAAAAACCACGGTCGGCAGCACCTGACACCAAAAGCATATATTGCGATGGGCAACAGAGTCGCTCAAACGGTTTTGCATGTTCTAGGAAAAGAAACGTACCACCGGGGTCCAAACGTAACGAACGTAAAGCAAATTGATAGCAGCACCTTGGAGATCGCGATCAAGCATAATGGCGGCAATGACTTCAAACCTGCCTCAGGAATAACCGGCTGGGAAATAATCGCAAATGGGACTTCCGTGCCCATCGCAAAAGTTTATCGCCATGATCCCCGAACGATCCGGATACTTCTCGAGCGTCCATTAGCGGATCAAGCTCAAATTCGTTATTTATACGGCGCAATGCCGGATGCAAGTAATCCTGTCTTCGATAATTCTCCATTGTCTCTTCCCTTAGAAGAATTCCAAGCAGATATTAATTAAGTTGAACTGAAAATTATAAGACTTATATTTAATGTGGTGCTTATGGACTCGCATCAATAATGATTTCCGGAGAACGTATCAATGAAAATGAAAGATAATATATTCAGTCAACAAAAATTGGCTGAAATGAAATTTCTAATTGTATTTTTATTCTTATTATTTTCTCCGGTTTTATTTTCGAAATTTATTTTAGCGGAGAATTCATATATGGTTGCTCAATCAAAGAAAAACAGTATCGGATGCACGCCCACGCCACCGGATGCACTAGGCCCTTTTTATAAACCAAAGGCACCCATTCGCAACAGTGTGGGCAAAGGTTATGAACTACGCGGCAGGGTTATGTCTTCCCGGGACTGCTCGCCAATTCCTCAGGCGCGTATTGAATTATGGATGGCCGGCCCTGACGGGGAGTATAAAGATGCCTACCGGGCAACAGTAGTTTCAGATGAATCGGGTGAATACCGATTTGAAAGCCACATGGCGCCATCGTATTTGAATCGGCCACCGCACATTCATATGCGTATAGCCGCCGATGGCTTCAAAACGCTGATCACCCAACACTACCCGGAATCAGGTTCAAGCAGTGGTGAATTTGATCTTGTTCTGATTTATCAATAGCGATAATATGCTGATATTTAAATAATATAAAAGTTTAAGTTACATCATAGCTTTAAATTAATTGACCGCTTAATCCCGACATTCTTCCTCGCACAACTCCCCCGCCGAATAGGTTTCCCCCATTTTGAGTATCCGCAGCTCCATGTTATGAGGCTGCCTCCGGTCCCAGGCATATTGCAGGCGGCGGGGCGGATCTAAAATGTGCTCAAAACTCATGATCCAGGTCCCCCAGCCCCAGGGAATAAAAACTTTGCAATTTAAATCATCAGCTGCTCGCATGGCATCTTCCGGGGCGAAATGCCAGTGGCGTTGAAACCAGGCGCTGATCGGCATCAGGCAGATATCGACTTCACCCATACGTTTTTTAATATCATTAAATACAGCGCTGTAGCCGGTATCACCGGCAAAATAAATACGATAATCATTCCACTCAAAAAGCCATCCACCCCACAGGCTTTGATTCATCTCAACCATGGATCGACCCGAGCGATGATTGGCCGGCAAAAAATGGATGGTCAGATCACCGATCGTATCCTGGGTATACCAATCCATACCCGTGACATTGGAAAATCGCGCCGGAAATTCATTTTCCGTGCCATGGGGGACATAATAATGGGTATTTTCAGGCAGTTTTTCCAGCGTGTTAAAGTTTAAATGATCGTAATGATCATGGGAAATCGCAACGATTAACGTCGGGGTCTCCCCGGGGGATTCGGATTCTCCGAAAATAGGAAGCTGTTCAGTGGTCAGCGGCGGTTCCGCATAAAGCGTCCCGATTTCGCTATATTTTCCCAGCTTGCCAACCAGCCCGTCCAATTTCTCAATGACCGGATCAATGAGGATCTGATATTTTCCGCCGAGCTGAACCAGAAAAGAAGCGTGCCGGATCCAGGTGATCTGAACCTCATGGACGGGATTTCGCAGGATCGCAAATTCAGGCGTAATCGTATACGCCTCCGGGTCATAGCCTTTGGTTCGGTCAATATCCCCTTTAGGGTCAGTCACCAGTGAGTATTCCTTGAGGCCCTTTTCATGGGGCTGGCGAAAATCGATGCGGTCATACTCGGTTTCT
>WOR8_10008349_pt1 | contig 11314 bp, 10 predicted proteins | sample DeeMarSeWOR38_10_FD_19890 | JGI IMG/M metagenome (IMG submission 19890)
GACTGCGCTGCGGCCAGAACCTGTTACGACGCCTCTACCTCGAGAGCCGCGGTGAACTGACTGAATCGGTGTATTTGTATGGACGCCACGGCTAGGAAGGCACGCAAGGCGGCCGTCGGTACCGCGCTGCCGCACGATAGCGCACACCTGCACGTCAGCGGCAGGGCGGCTTATACGGACGACCTCCCGGAGCCGCGCGACCTGTTGCACGTTGCCGTGGGCATGAGCGCCAAAGCACACGCGCGCCTGCGCTCCATAGACCTCAGCGACGTCCTTGACGCCGAGGGTGTGGTCGACGTCTGCCTGGCCGCTGACATACCTGGCGAGAACAACTGCGGCCCGATCGTGCATGACGAGGAGATTCTTGCGGCCGACACCGTGGAATACGTGGGCCAGGCCATCTTCGCCGTTGCCGCAAGGACCGTCGAGCAGGCCCGCAGGGCGGCACAGCTCGCGAAGATCGAATACGAGGAACTCGAGCCGATTCTGGATCCGCTTGCGGCAGTCGAAAAGGATTCCTTCGTACTTCCCAGCGAGACGTTGACACGCGGCGATCCGGCTGCCGCGATAACAGGGGCGCCGCGGCGGCTGCAGCGTCGTATCACGATCGGCGGGCAGGACCAGTTCTACCTCGAGGGCCACATCTCCATGTGCACGCCCCAGGAAGACGGCGCTCTGCTCGTCTACAGCTCGACGCAGCATCCCGACGAGGTGCAGCATCTGGTTGCAAAGGCGACGGCGCGCGCGGCGAAAGATGTCGTATGCATTTGCCGCCGGATCGGCGGGGCTTTCGGCGGCAAGGAGAGCCAGGCAGCAACGATTGCCTGTATCGCTGCCCTCATGACCGTCAGGACCGGGCGCTCCTGCAAACTGCGACTCGACCGCGACGTGGACATGATAATGACCGGCAAGCGCCACGACTTCGTCGTCGATTATGACGTGGGCTTCGATGAAACGGGCCGGATCAGGGGCATCGATTTCAGTTTCGCGTCGCGCTGCGGAATTTCCGCAGACCTGTCGGGCCCGGTGAACGACCGCATGATGTTCCACAGCGATAACGCGTATTTCCTGGACAACGTCAACATTGAGTCGCATCGCTGCAAGACCAATACGGTATCGAACACGGCTTTCCGCGGCTTCGGCGGGCCGCAGGGCATGTTCGCGATCGAGTATGCGATCGACGATATCGCACGCACGCTCGGCATGGATCCGCTCGAGGTACGGCGCAGGAATTATTACGGCGTCGGTGAACGCGACGTGACGCATTACGGGCAGACAGTCGAGGACAACATCCTCGACCTGGTCACCGACAAGCTCGAAACGGATGCCGACTATCGCAGGCGGCGTGCTGCTGTCCGCGAGTTCAATCGTGCGAACACGGTCCTGAAGCGCGGCATCGCGCTCACACCCGTCAAGTTCGGGATATCGTTCACGTCGACGCACCTGAAACAGGGACGGCACCGTGCACCTCAATCACGGCGGAACCGAGATGGGGCAGGGGCTGTACATCAAGGTTGCACAGGTAGTCGCCGACGAGCTCGGCGTGCCGGTATCGGCGATTCGAATCAATGCGGCTGATACCAGCAAGGTGCCGAATGCGTCGGCAACCGCCGCGTCGAGCGGCTCGGACATGAACGGCAAAGCTGCGCAGATTGCCGCGCGCAAGATACGCACTCGCCTGACGGAATTCGCGGCCCGTCATTTTTCGGTCAATGAGAGTGCGGTCGATTTCGGAGATGGTCGGGTTTCTGCAGGCACGGAAACCCTCGACTTTGCCGAGCTCGTACAGCTCGCATGGTTCGAGCGCGTGTCCCTGTCTGCGACGGGTTTCTACAAGACGCCGAAGATCAATTACGACCGCAGCACGTCAAGCGGGCGACCGTTCTTCTACTATGCGTACGGCGCGGCCGTGACCGAGGTCGTCGTCGATACCCTGACGGGCGAGAACCGAATAGTGCGCGTGGATATCGTGCACGACTGCGGTGATTCACTGAATCCAGCGATGGATCTCGGCCAGGTTGAAGGTGGTTTCGTCCAGGGTGCAGGCTGGCTGACCTCGGAAGAGCTGTGGTGGAACGATGCCGGCGAGCTGCAAACGCACGCGCCGTCCACGTACAAGATACCGACCTGCTCGGACCTGGCGCCGGAATTCAACGTGACGCTGCTCGAGAATGCCGCGAACCGCGAGGATACGATTTACCGTTCGAAAGCCGTTGGCGAGCCGCCGTTCATGCTCGCGATCTCCGTGTTCCACGCAATTCGCGATGCGATCGCCACCGATGGCAATCCGCTGCCGGCACTCGATGCGCCCGCCACGCCGGAGGCGATACTCCGGGCGATCGAAGGGATGAAGCCGTGAACGAGTGGATAGAGGAATTGTCGGACCTGGCCGCTGCGGGCGAAGCAGCCGTCCTCGTCACGATCTCCGGGATCCGCGGATCCACGCCGCGCGAGACCGGCGCGAAGATGATCGTCACCGCCCGGGAGACGATCGGCACGATCGGCGGTGGGCAGCTGGAACACCAGTGCACGCATATCGCTGCCGGCCTGCTGGACGGTGAGGAAATGCCGACAACTCGGCGTTTCCCGCTGGGCCCGGCGCTGGGCCAGTGCTGCGGCGGTGTCGTCGATGTCCTGTTCGAGCCGGTCGCGAGCGGCTTGCCCGGATGGCTGCGGGACCTGCGCGCGCTTCACGGCCAGCGGCAGCCGTCGGTGCTCGTCACTGCAACGGAGTCAGGTGTGAAGTCTGTTGTCTCCGCCGACAGCGTTTTCGGCAGCGATGAAGGTGCCTGCGATTCCGTGGTCGTCGAGCAAGCCCGCGGCTACCTGCAGGGCGGGGCGGCGACCGTGATCGATGGCATGTTCTACGAGCCCGTGCTCGGCAGCGACTTCAATATCGCGGTTTTCGGCGCGGGCCATGTGGGTGCCGCCGTCGTCAACGTGCTGTCCGGGCTCGACTGCAACATTCGCTGGATCGACAGCCGTCGCGATATCTTCAGGGCAACGCCGCGTAACGTGAAAACCATCGAGGCCAGTGAGCCGGCACTCGAGGTGGCCGCCATGCCGCCGTCCAGCTACTACCTCGTCATGACGCACAGCCATCCGCTGGATCTCGATATCTGTGACCGCATCCTGAGGCGCGACGATGCGGCGTACTGCGGGCTGATCGGTTCCCTGACCAAGCGCCGCCGCTTCGAGAAACGCTTCCGCCAGCAAGGCCTTTCGCAAAGTGCGATCGACCGGCTCGTCTGCCCGATTGGCGTGACCGGCATCAGCGGCAAGAAACCGGCGGAAATTGCCATTGCAGTCGCCGCGGAGGTCCTGAGGGTGCACGAGAAGTCGCTGGCGCCCAGGGACTCGCTGCCCGACAACGTGCACCCGATCGGGAGCTGACGTGGAGGCCTACCTTTCCGACTGGCTGAACCTGCTCCTGCGCTGGCTGCACATGATCGCGGGTATCGCCTGGATCGGTTCCTCGTTCTACTTCGTCTGGCTGGACAATCACCTGCAGCCGCCGAAGGCCGAGGCCGATCGCGACAAAGGCGTGGGCGGCGAGCTCTGGTCGGTGCACGGCGGTGGCTTTTATCACGCGCAAAAATACAGGGTGGCCCCGTCAGTTCTGCCGGAGACCCTGCACTGGTTCAAGTGGGAGGCCTACACGACCTGGCTGTCCGGGATGTTCCTGCTCATGCTCGTCTACTGGCTGGGTGCAGGGGTCTATCTCATCGATCCGTCCGTCGCGAGCCTGACGCCGCTGACCGCCACCGGGATTTCCATCGGCTTCATCGTCGCGGGCTGGCTGGTCTACGACGGCCTGTGCAGGTCGCCGCTCGCCAGTAATGGCGGCCTGTTTGCCGGTGTCCTGCTGGTCCTGGCGGCCCTGCTGGCCTGGGGACTGTGCCAGCTGTTCGGCGGGCGTGGCGCCTACATTCATTTCGGTGCGGTGCTCGGCACGATCATGGCGGCGAACGTGTTCTTCGTGATCATTCCCGGTCAGCGCCAGATGGTGGCGGCGGCCGAGCGTGGTGAGGCTCCGGATCCGCTCCCTGGTATTCGGGGCAAGCAGCGTTCGGTGCACAACACCTATTTCACGCTTCCCGTGCTGTTCACGATGATCAGCAATCACTTCGCGATGACATACAGCCATGAATTCAACTGGGCGATCCTGGTGGCGATCTCGCTCGCCGGGGCGCTCGTGCGCGTGTACTTCGTGGCGCGACACTCGGGCAAGGCGTCGCCGCTGCCGATCGTTGCCGCTGTCATTTTGCTGCTGGCCGTTGCCGTCGCGATTGCTCCAGGGGGCGCGACAGCGAGCACGGGTCGCGTTGAGTTCGATGCCGTCCGCAAAGTGGTGCACGAGCGCTGCACCTCGTGCCATGCGGCATCGCCGGTGCACCCTGGCTTCCAGGCGCCGCCGGCCGGTGTAGTTCTGGAGACGGATGCGCAAATCGTTGCCGAGGCGCTGCGGATACATCACCAGACCGTCGTGACGCGGGTGATGCCGATCGGCAACCTGACGAATATCACTGAAGAGGAACGGGGCGTGATCGATCGCTGGTATCGCGCCGGTGCCGGGGCGAGCGAATGAACAAGGACGACTATCCGCGCGATCTACGCGGCTATGGCGCACGGCCGCCCGAGCCGAACTGGCCGCACGCCGCGCGAACCGCTGTGCAGTTCGTCATCAACTACGAGGAGGGCGCGGAGAACTGCGTGTTGCACGGTGACAGCGCTTCGGAGGCTTTCCTGTCCGAGATCGTCGGTGCCGTCGCATACCCGGGCCAGCGGCACATGAACATGGAGTCGCTCTATGAATACGGCGCCCGCGCAGGTTTCTGGCGGCTGCACCGGATGTTTGCGGAGCGAGAGCTGGCCGCCACCGTGTTCGGCGTCGCGATGGCCCTGGAACGCAACCCGGAGGCGGTCGCGGCAATGCAGGATGCAGGCTGGGAGATTGCGAGTCACGGCTACCGCTGGATCGATTACCAGGCCGTGGACGAGGCGACCGAAAGAGAGCATCTCGCCAGGGCGATAGACATCCACACCCGGGTGACGGGCGAAAGGCCCCTCGGCTGGTACCTCGGTCGCTGTAGCCCGAACACGCACCGCCTGGTTGCCGAGGAGGGCGGCTTCCTCTACAACGCGGATTCCTATGCGGATGATCTTCCCTACTGGGATCGGTCACAAGCCAGCCCTCAGCTCATGGTCCCCTATACGCTCGATGCCAATGACATGCGCTTCGCCACGGCCCAGGGCTTCAACTCGGGACAGCAGTTCTTCGACTACCTGAAGGACTCTTTCGATGTGCTGCATGCCGAGGGCGGCCGGATGATGTCGGTCGGCCTGCACTGCCGGCTCGCGGGCCGTCCCGGACGGGCTGCTGCGCTAGCGCGCTTCCTCGATTACCTTGTGTCGTTCGATGACGTCTGGACGTGCCGGCGTATAGACATCGCGCAGCATTGGCGCGAGCATTTCCCGGTGGATGGTGCATAGCATGAAAGAGAAAGAATTCATCGCGCGCTACGGCGGCATTTACGAACATTCGCCGTGGGTAGCGGAAAAGGCAGCGCAGCTGGTCGACGATAGCGCGGATGTCGACGTCATAGCACGAGTCATGGCGGACTGCGTGGACAATGCCTCTCGGGAGCGTCGGCTTGCGCTGATACGGGCGCACCCGGACCTCGCCGGGAAGGCGGCGGTCGCGGGCGAACTGACCAACGACTCGCACACGGAGCAGGCCAGCGCCGGTCTGGATAGTTGCTCGGCGGAGGAATATGCGCGTTTCAAGGCACTGAACGAGGCATACCGCAGGAAGTTCGGTTTCCCGTTCGTCATGGCGGTTCGTAACAAGCGTCGTAGCGAGATCCTCGATGCGTTCGAGTCACGGCTCGAGAACGACTACGATGAAGAGTTCGAGAACGCCCTGCTCGAGATACACAGGATTGCACGAATGCGCTTGATTGCCCTGGGAGCCAACTGATGTCCCTCTCGAGTAATCCCTTTCGCGCGTGGATCCGGCTCGAGCAACCGCGCCTGGGCACGCGGGTCACTCATGCGAGCGACGAGTTCTTCGCCGCGAAGGAGCGCCTGATACAGCCCGCCGAACCGGTCTTCATCGACGGCAAGTATGACGATCACGGCAAGTGGATGGACGGCTGGGAGAGCCGCAGGCGCCGCACTCCGGGCCATGATCACTGCATTGTCCGGCTGGGCGTGCCCGGGGTCATTCACGGTGTCGACATCGATACCCGCTATTTCACCGGTAACTTCCCGCCGCAGGCCTCGATCGATGCCTGCGTCAGTGACGAGGACGTGCCGGAGTCGGGCTGGACCGAGATCGTGCCGCGTACCGACCTGCAGGGCGACCGGCGCCATTTCGTCGAGGTGAGCGATTCGAACACCTGGACTCACCTGAGGCTCAACATCTATCCCGACGGCGGCATCGCGCGCTTGCGTATCTACGGCGAGGTGCGCGCAGAATTCGAGGAAGACGACGGCGTCGTCGATCTGTTCGCGCTCAGGAACGGCGGTCGGGCGCTTGCGGCAAGCGACGAACACTACGGCAGCATGCATAACCTCAACCTGCCGGGGCGCGGCGTCAACATGGGCGACGGCTGGGAGACCGCGCGCCGCCGTGGGCCAGGCAACGACTGGGTGATCGTAGCGCTCGGCAGGCCGGGCGTCGTCGAGCGAGTCGAGGTCGACACGGCGCACTTCAAGGGTAATTACCCTGACCGGGTTTCGGTCGAAGCGGCTTTGTTCGAGAGCCACGACGAGGCGACGGCCGGCAGCGATCGCTGGCGGACCCTGCTGCCGGAAGTGAAGCTCTCGATGGACCAGCAGCATTACTTCGACAAGGAGCTCGAGGAGCTCGGACCGGTCAGCCACGTGCGTATGTCGATCTATCCCGATGGTGGCGTCAGTCGATTACGCGTCTTTGGTCGCGTCGAAGCCGGCGCCGAGTCATGAGCCGACATTCGCTCAAACCGCTGCCGCTGACTCGCGAGCGCTTTCTGCCTTTCGGTGACGTAATCGAGGCGTCCGGTAACGAACGCGGGTCCATGAATGCGGCGCGATTCGAGCGCTTCGATGACCTGTGCGGCGTGGACGCGGGCGCGGACGGACGGGTACGAGTGAGCATTGCCCGCTGCCGCAGTGCGACGCAGCTGCCGTACCGTTTCGATGTCGTGGAGCGTCATCCGCTCGGCAGCCAGGCATTCGTGCCGCTCGCACCTGCCCGTCTCGTGGTGGTGGTTGCGCCGCCGATGGAGAGCGTTGAGCCTGCGGATCTGCAGGCATTCGTTACCAACGGCCGGCAGGGCGTAAATTACCGGCGAGGGACGTGGCACATGCCCTTGATTGCTTTCGAGGCCGGGCAGGAGTTTCTCGTCATCGACAGGGCCGGCGACCAGCCAAACTGCGACGAGCACGTGCTGGACGAAAGCGTGCTCCTGCTGGAGCCATGACAACATGCGCACGGCTTTTCGCGGCTCCGTCCTGCACTGTCTTGCCGATCCCGGCGAGCGGGACGACGACAACGCCATTGCATGGCTCGAGGACGGATTGCTGGTCGTCGAAGACGGCGTGGTGGCTGAACTCGGCGAAGCCGAGTTGCTCATGGCGTCGCTGTCCGGGGATACGCGTGTGGAGGACTACTCCGGCAAGCTGATCGTGCCCGGGCTCATAGATTGCCACGTGCACTACCCGCAGATCGACGTGATCGCATCCTATGGCGAGGAGTTGCTCGACTGGCTGCATCGATACGCATTTCCGCGGGAGATGCGATTTGCGGACGAGGCGTATGCCTACCAGGTCGCGAGGGTCTTTGTCGATGAGCTAGTCAAGAACGGCACGACGACGGCGCTGGTATTCGGTACCGTGCACCCGCACTCCGCTGACGCGATCTTCGAGGCGGCTGCCGCGAAGAACATGCGGCTGATAGCCGGCAAGGTGCTGATGGATACGAATTGTCCGGAAGAGCTTCGCGACAGTGCGGGCACCGGCTACGAACAGAGCAAGCAGCTGATCGAGCGCTGGCACGGCAAGGGGCGGCTCGGCTATGCCATCACGCCGCGTTTTGCGCTGACCTCGAGCGAGGCGCAGCTCGAGGCGGCAGGTCGCCTGGCTGGCGAGTATCCGGACGTATGGGTGCATACGCATCTCGCCGAAAATCACGACGAAGTCGAGCAGATTTCGCGGCTGTTCCCGTGGAGCTCGAGTTATCTCGATGTCTATGACCGCTTCGGCCTCGTGCGCGAACGCTCCGTGTTCGCCCACTGCCTGCATCTGCAGGACGAGGAATGCCGGCTCATGGCGCGAAGCGGCGCGGCGGCGGCCCACTGCCCGACGTCGAACATGTTCCTGGGCAGCGGGCTTTTCGACCTGCGCCGGCTGCGCGAACTCGAGATACGCGTGGGGCTCGGCACGGACGTCGGCGGCGGCACCAGCCTTTCGCTGCTCAAGACGATGCGCGAAGCCTACAAAGTGCTCCATCTCCAGCAGCAGCCATTGCCGCCCGGTCGGGCGCTGTACCTCGCAACGCTGGGAGCGGCGCAAGCCCTGTATCTCGAGGACCGGATCGGGAATTTCGAAACGGGCAAGGAAGCCGATTTCATCGTGCTCGATCCGCGCGGCACGTCGATCAGCGCGCACCGGACCGCGCTGGCCTCGTCACTCGGTGAGCTGCTGTTTGCGCTTATCGTGCTGGGCGACGACCGGAATATTGCGGCAACGTATCTGCAGGGTGTCCGCGCCTAATCCAGGCAGCGATTCTCGAAGCGTTTCAACAGCTTGTCTTCTTTTTCCGCGTCGCGGAAGAACTGGTCCAGGTAAGCGATACGCCTCTGCTTGTCCTTGTCACTGAGAACGGGCAATGACTCGATGAGTTCGACAATGTCCTGCCGCTTCGAGACGACAGTGTGCAGCGCCTTCTTCAGGGTGTCTCTGTCAGTGCAGAATCCGCGGTAGCGGCGTTGCGTCACCTTGTCGATGCGCAGGTCCGGTGGAGGATACGCGTAGGGCGCGTCGACGAATCCCGAAAGGTCGAAGTCATACGGGACGTACAGAATCGTTTCGCCGGTTTCGATGAGCGTGCCGTTATGGCAGCAGGTCTTCTTCTCGTGAGGCTTGACCAGCGACCAGTCGACGTTGCTGACCAGGTACTGGAAGACGTAGACAAGTGCGATGTGATCCGGATCCAGCCAGTTGAGTGCCACCTCGGGCAGGTCCGATTCCCGGCCGCCGAGACGTTCGGCCAGCTGCCCGTTGGGCTCGAGCAGGAACGTATGGACGAGTTGCGGGTCGGCATTCCGGTCAGTGTCCATGAAGCTCATTCGCACCAGCCGCACGCGATAACTCGCCGGCGTGAGCAAATTGAAAATCCGGTAGACCGCGTATTCTTCAATAAGGTCTTTTTCTGCACGTTCCGACGTGCGGCAGGGCACGACGAGCTTGAGTTTGTCCTGTCCGGCGAAGACCGAACCGTCGACCGCATTCTTCTTGAAGTTCAGCCGCAGTGGCATGAAGTTACAGACGCGCAGGCGGCTCTTTCCGCGGAGACGGACCTTGATCGCATGTTCCTTATCGCCGACGCGCAACAGGAAGGGCAGCTGCTCGCGGCTGTCCGTCTGGTTCATGAGGTCTTCGAGCGGCCCCTCGAACGCAGCGTCCATTGCGGCCGTATCATCGAACAGGGGCGTTGCGCGAAGCGGCGACAGCAACATTACGGCGAGCAGGGTCGCGGCGATTCTGGTGGCAGGCATACAGGCATGTTGCCCATGGAGCAGGGGCCCTGCAATATGCGGGCATGCCGGACGACATGCATTTCGCACAAGCAGACAGGGATTCCGTTGCTTCAGGACGTCGCCCCCGGGAACTCCCGACCTTTTACTATCACTCGCATTTCGTGGAGATGATGGAGTTCGTCGAGGCCAACTACGGCCACGTACTGCTCGACAAGCACGTAGCCTTTGTCCGTGATTTCGAGCGTCTGCCGAGGGACGCACAGTGCCTCTACGTCAGGTTGGTGAACCGTAAGGGCAAGGTGTTTGCGACCAATCGCCTCAAGTATCCCGAGCTGGGCGATACCCGGGCGCTCGTTGCGATACTGCGCGAACATGGCTGGCTGGAGCCGCCATCCGAAGTGCATTTTGAGGAGCTCCTGGGTTTCCTGACGAGAAGTGAACTGTATGAGGCCCTGGCCACACTCTTCGTCGGCGTGCGCAGTTCCATGAAGAAGGCGGAATACGTCGAGTTCGCAAGGACGAACTGCGCGGCTGCGGACTTCGTGAGCCAGGTCGATCTTTCGAGGCTCGTCGTACAGAGCCGGACGCAGGAAGTCGATTTCCTCATGTTCCTGTATTTCGGCCGGCTTCAGGATGGCCTCGCGCGCTTCACGATGCGGGACCTCGGGATCGTCAGGACGCACAGCTTTCGCGACACCTTCGAGCCGCGTTTTGCGGAGCGGGAAGAAGCCCTGGAGCACTACTTCTTTGAAACTCGCCTCGCCCGCCTGCGTTCGGCCGCGGAAGGCTCGATGGAGGCTCTCATGGACGAGGCCTGCGAGTGGCCGGAACCGGTCAGTCCCGGCGCCGCGGCGCTGCGCGACAAGCTCGCTTATCGTCTCGGGCGCAAAGCGGAAAGAGCGGGTGATAACTATGCCGCGCTGAGGCTTTACCAGGCCGGCGAGTCGGCACAATGCCTGGAACGGTCCGTGCGCATCCTCTTTGCCAGCGGCCAGAAGGACGAGGCCAGGCGTTACCTGGAACGGTGCATCGACGATCCCGGCTGCGACGAAGAATGGTTGTTCGCAGCAAGCGAACCGCCGCCGTCACCGACGTCCTGCGGGCTGCCGAGACCATCGACATCGACGAAGCGCAAAGCGGGTCGCCGGAACGTGCCGCCGCAGACTATTTCACGCGGCAGGGGCAACGCGCGTTTCGCGTGGAGAATGCGCTGTGGCGCAGTTTTTTCGGGCTCTACTTCTGGGAGGAGCTGTTTGCCGGCGAGGACGCCGACCTGCACTCGCCGTTCGAGTTCGTGCCGCGCAACCTGAGCACGGGAACTTTCTATGACGATAACCGGGCTGCGATCGACAAGAAGCTGGCCATGCTCGACCGGCCGGGAGCGGTGGTTCGGGAGATCCTGCGGTCGAGCACGACACATTACGGCACGCCCAACGGCGTATTCCGGTGGCGGCGCAGCATCATCGATGCGTTGTTTGCATTACTCGAAGCCGAACGCGGCGATCCGTTGCGGCAGGTACTTGCCAGGTTCTGCCGAGACTACGAGGGATCTCGCTACGGCTACCCGGACC
>WOR8_10006393_pt1 | contig 11313 bp, 13 predicted proteins | sample DeeMarSeWOR38_10_FD_19890 | JGI IMG/M metagenome (IMG submission 19890)
AGGAGTAGTGCACGGCGATGAACGAGGCAGAGATTGAACAGCTCAGGCAAGACCTGCTTCGACTGCGATCAGAGCTTCAGGAACTGGAGGAAGCAACCCGGGATGCGGATGAGCCCGTGGAACTTGATCAGGCGAGAGTTGGCAGGCTTTCTCGCATGGATGCCATGCAGGCACAGCAAATGGCGCTGGAAGCTGCCAGGCGACGACAGCAGCAGCGCTTGAAGATCGAGGGTGCCTTGCGTCGCATTGAATCGGGCGAGTACGGCTACTGCTTTGTCTGCGGTGAAGCGATAGACGTTCGCCGGCTTTCAGTCGACCCAACGAATACGCGCTGCATGGAATGCGTCGGCAAGTAAAGTGGCAGATCGCTTCCAAAACGGCAGATTAACTCAGCTCGGAATGGAATGGCACGTAATCAAGTCGACATGTAGGGTAAGTTAGCGTTTTTTGCGTTAACCACCAGGCGTTGCGAAGCAACTCCCGGAGGAGGAGAATAATTTGATGGTCTTAGCGCGAGAGGCCCTGGAACGCTTACGCGAGGGAAACCGCCGGTTTGTAGCCGGGCTACGGGGCGACGCCATGCTCACGAGCCGGATGCGCCGTAACGAGTTGGTGGCAGGGCAGGAGCCGTTCGCCATCATTCTCGGATGTTCGGACTCGCGGGTGCCGGCGGAGATCGTCTTTGACCAGGGTCTGGGGGATTTGTTTGTCATTCGGGTTGCCGGCAACGTCGTTGCCCCGTCTCAGATCGGCAGCGTCGAGTTCGCGGCGGAGCGGTTTGGCACGCGACTCGTGGTGGTCCTGGGTCACTCCCTGTGCGGAGCCATTCTGGCCACGCTGGAAGAACTTGGGCGTCCGACCGAAGACCAGTCACCGAACCTGCGTTCGATCGTTAACCGCATCCGGCCATCCGTGGAAATGTTGCTGGCGACCGAGCTCCGGCACGACCCGGAGGCCCTCCTGCAGCACGCCGTTCGGGCCAACATCCGCGCCTCCGCCAACCATCTGCGATACGGGTCGGCGGTCCTTGAGCAACTGATTGAGACAGAGGGACTCCTCGTGGTAGGCGCCGAGTATTCGCTGGAGACCGGGGTCGTTGAGTTTTTTGACGGCGTGCCGGAGTCCGGCAGACCCGATCGTTAGGGGTCCGCGGTATCAGCGTCGCGAGCAGGTCCATGTCGAACCAACCGAGTTATTCTCCGGAGCGCCTGTTACGCACGTACTTCCACGCCAAGGACGAGAACCGACCCCACCTGATGTCCCAGGTGTTCAGTGAATCGGCAACCCTGGAAATGGTTGTCAAGACCGGAACGATCTCGTTTCCTCCCGTCTCGCACGGCGTCGCCGCGATCACCGAAGTCCTAAGTCGGGGCTTTGCGCAGACCTACGAGAACATCTACTCCTTCTACCTTCAACACCCGTCGGCCAGCGCGTCGAGCTTCTCTTGTGACTGGATGGTGGGCATGTCTGAAAAGGCTGACGGTGCCGTCCGCGTCGGCTGCGGCCGGTACGACTGGAGCTTTCAGCAACAGGCACCCTTCCTGGTCGAGCGACTCCTCATCACGATCGAGGTCATGCAGGTGCTGCCGCCTCGTGACCTCGAGTGCATCATGGGGTGGCTGACCGCACTGCCGTATCCCTGGTGCTCTGCGAGCGCTGCTATTGGCTCGGCACCCTCTCTCCGTGTGCTGGAACCGGTACTTCAGTACGTCGGTCGCCGCACGCAAGATGCCTGAGCCGAATGGCACTTAACTCAAGTCGAAGTGCAGTGTGGGTTAGCGTTTTTTGCGTAACCCACCAGGCGGTGCGAAGCAACACGATGAATATTTTATGGGCGCCTGCCGGCACGTCCGGTGGGTTACGGCACCAACGGCGCGCCTGACCCACGCTACATTGATTAGGGCTCCGCCTGAGTAAGTGCCATTCGTGCCTGACCCCGGCATCAAGGGGACGTCCAGGCCCGGTATGGGTACAATGGTAACGCCTGACGCGCTCGAACCGATGCCGGAAAGCCTGGCTGGCGCCTCCGGCGGTAGCGTGCGGCGCGGCGCGGCGCAGCTCGAAACGCCAGGCGGCAAGGAAAACAGGTAATGGCGCTATTCAGGAAGACAACGCAGGTAAGGCCGGAAACCTTCATTGAGCAGGAATCGGCTAAGGCGCTGGGTGAGACGTCCGAGCAGTTAGGGGGATTGTTTTCCGCCTGTAAGGTCCAGGTTCGCAGTTCAAAGGAAGTGGCAATGCTTTCCGGGTTTATGCCGCTTCTCGCCATGAGCCTCGCACGCCTGGACGCAGGTATCCAGCGTGGTTATGCCACCGCCTTCGGGCAGAAGATGGAGGCCGCCTACGGTAATCCCGCAGCGGGGCAGTTCCAGGAGAGAACCCTTGAGTATTTGTCGGCATTTGGCAAAGATATATCTGAAGGACACGGGGATAAATTCCCTTCCCTGATGTCTGCCGCGTTGAACAACATCTGCGGAACCAGTGACGAAACCGTCGGTCTCTGTAGACTTGGCTTGCTTCAGTTCCTGCTTCCGTCATTACGGTTTGATGTAGAGGTTTTTGGGGAATTGAAGTTTGTTGGCAGCTGAGCAATCGGCCTGCTGGACGCGCGTGCCGCATGCGGCTGGACTGGGCCGTAATGCCACCCGGGAACAGGAGATGTGATGTTCACAAAACGCAGGGATGGAAGCGCGATCATTTTCAGCGGCAACCATTCCCCCGGCCGGCTTGTCAAAAACACCGTCCAGAACGGCGACTGCGTGGTACTGCAGATCGGCAGCGAGTCAGTGTTGGTGGAAAACGTTCAGGTGCTCGGTTACTCCCGCTTCCGCGGGGAAGTCAACGGTTTTGAACCCAGCGGTGCGCTCGAATACCAGGGGCTCAAGGTCGGCGAAGACGTCACCTTCGAAGAGGCTCACATCATTTCGTGCTCTTCATGAGCAGCGAGGCATAACAACGGGTTCCAGGGGGGCGCTGCTGCCGACCAGGCGCTGCCCCTGCAACAGAGCATTTTAGGCGACTCGATTGTCAATATCCCTGAAACAGCAGAACCCTGCAATTTCCCGAAGTCATCTCTCTCACCGGTTTGCCCTGGCCGTCGGCTAGTCGTTATATTGGTCCACCGTGTCGACATGACAGGTAGGCCTGCGGGGGACATGCACCCTTCAGTTCATGCCCAAGCCGCGCGTCCACAAGCGTATCGACTCGGACCGGCAGATCCGCTGCGCTCCTTTGCCCGCCGGTCATGCGAAACCTTGAAGGTTTTCGGGGAGATCTACAGGCTGTGGAACAAGTCGAACACTTTATCGACCTCTTAAAGGCACTTATCCGGCACCCCAGTGTGGTTGGTGCGGAGCACTCGTTTTTTTACGTATTACACCGGGAGCTCGAGGAGCGTGGTGCGAAAGTAACCTGGTATGAAGGTCTGCTTGTTGCGCAAGGCAACAAGCCGGATTCCGCCATGTTCTCTGCGCATATCGATCGACATGGATTGATCTGCACGGGGCCCAACGAATTTCAGTATGCCGCTTTTGTCGCCGGTCATCGATCGGATCTATTGGGTAACTCCGTATCAGAAAAGTTGATGATGAAAATCGTTGACCGGTTTCAATCGGTTCCCGTAACGGCGTACGAGCCATGGTCCGGTGCTTATCGCGGATCAGGGATAATTACCAATGCTTATGTGTGTGAGTATCGGAATAACCTGATATTTGAGGTAAAAGGCCTCGAGCATCTGGTCGCAGGCACGCCAGTGGCATTTACTGATCGCTTGGCCATGACGGACAATATTCTGAGTGGACAGCTGGACAATGTACTCACGGCGGCGCACCTGGTTCATTTGTTTGGCCTTGGCTTTCAGGGCACGGCTTTTTTCACTGCACAAGAGGAATCGGGAAGCAGCTGGCGCTATTTGCTGGAATGGTTTCGCCGTTTCAACGGTGCCACTGACAGGCTGATCGTGGTTGATACCAGCCCTTACCCGGACCGCAACAGTGCCGATCAACAAAAGGTTGTATTACGTCGGCGCGATGTCAATGCGGTATTTAATGCGGACACAACAAACAGACTGGAACACTTATGCCAAACTCAGAACATAAGCTATACCTTCAAGGATGCTTATATTGAAGAGCTGAACCAGCAAGCGATCAAGCGCGGTAATGAACCCCAGTCGCTAGGCAGCACCGAACTGGGGCGCATCATCGCTGCATCAAATGGGTTTGTGCAGGGTACCACGCTGCAAATCCCTACGACCGGATATCATACGATGGAAGAGTGTTCCTCTTTGGCTTCCAGCAATGCCTTTAATCAGTTGCTTTTGATGATCGCTGATATGGCGGGCGCAACCTGAATTTTCGATCATGGTCTTTTCTTGCATTCATAGACCTGACAAAGAAGATGCGGCCGCTCTGGTTGATCCGCAACCGATTTTCAGCCATAGCGGCATGAAGCACTCGCCATGAATTGGGGGAAAGCGATCGCGGTCTGGATGCTGATTGTGCTTGCTGAATCGATTCATGGAGCCATTCGCGAGCTGTTCATCGCGCCGGCAATAGGCGACGTGCTGGCCCGGCAGATCGGCGTCTTTGTTGGCTCGGCTTTAATTCTTCTGGTCTCCTGGCTTACGGCTCCTTGGCTCGATGCGACGTCGCTGAAGGACCAGTTGAGTATTGGTGCGCTTTGGGTTGTTCTTATCGTCGTCTTTGAAATCAGCTTGGGCTTGTGGCTCGGGTACACGCGCGAACGCATACTGTCGGACTACGATATAACCCAGGGCGGACTTATGGGATTCGGCCTGGTGTTCATGCTGTTGGCCCCGTCGTTAGGAATGAGACTCCGACGCATGGGCCGTCACTCGGCTAAGAATGCCTCGAGTCCAACGACCCTGGCAGGCAGTAGCCTCGGCTCGAACACTATGCCCGTACGCAGAAGGGAGTGAGGCATGTTGTGAATCTTTGCGCGCTCGCGCTCAGACCGGCTGCACCGCAGCCGGCCAGCACAGCTCTGTGCATGGCATCACGCTAAGCGCCATCGGCTGACTGCCATACCTCCCTCAGCTCTCCGCGCAGGCGCTTGTGCTCCCGTAGCGCTTCCAGCTTGCGCCGTGCCTCAGCATTGCGCCTGCGCTCCGTTTCACGTGGCGTGGGCAAAGACGATGAAGCTGCGCCTTCGGGGGTGTCGTACTGATTACGAAACATGACTTCGACCCTGGCGACGGTAATTTCTTCCACGCTGCTCATCTTCCACTCCCGACGGGAACCCCCGTCTCTGGTTGTTACCGGACCTGGGTGACCGGGAAGACCAATGACCACGCGACCGGCTCCGTTCAGATATTGTCCACATAGGTCATTACAGTGCGATCGCCGCCGCAGCACCGACAAGCAAGATCAGTGGCGCCGATAGAAAACCCTGCAATGTAAGATAGATAGAGAAATCCTGCGTGTTCATTAAACGTGCATTGCGATAACTCATGATGACGCTCTCCCTTTTTGACGTCGCACTGGTTATCCAGCGCTGTCTAAGACAATAGACCAGTAAATAGAGGTTGTCAATGGTTTGTACAATACAAAGAATAAACGATGTTGAAGGTCAGCTTTCCGCCGCCTCGCTGGCTGCGTAGAGGACAGCGAGCATGGCTGAGCAAACGCGGATCGAGTCGACCCATTACCGCATCGGCGCGTCTCGCGATTGAGCGGCGGGTCCCCGAATACGCGGCGCAGCTGAGAACGCCGCTACGGACGAGTTTCTCCGCAGCGCGCGTCGGGCCTCCCCGACAACCGCGCGGAGGTGGCGCGCCTGCGCTTGGCAAGATGTGTCTGCGATCGGGCCGCTGGCGGAGGGCCCGGTGCGATACGGGGCCGGGGTCGGACCTGGCACCACCTTCCGGCTGCACGCTCCAGCGACGGCTGGTTGACGCTTCTCGGATGCTGGGTCCAAGCACAACCAGAGGCCTAATGTCGACGTTGAGTCGTCCATGATGACGGGGCTGACGGTAACCCCACAGCCTCTGTCGTCGCAAAGGTTACATGGGTAACACTGTCTCTGGAGTCTTGCGGGCTGAAACGGTGGGATCGGAGATTGGGTCGACGCGCTTCGGGTACCGTTTTCTTACGCGTCTCAAACGACACCAGGCGTGGGTGAGTTGAGTCGCAATCACCCTGCGCCAGCAGCCTGCCGACCGGGCGGTCGTTCCGGTCGACAGGCGAAATCTGCTAGGTCGAAATGCCTAACCCTCGTCCCAACTCTCGTCGATGGGATTGTCCAGCATTTCGTTGACGCGGCTGCCGGGGCATAAAGATTCTAAAATCTCAGTGTTTTCTTCCATCGCTTGATCTCCTCTTCGTGTCGGTGATGCCTGACTAGTCTTAGCAGGTGAATAAAAGTATAGCTATTGTACAACTATTGTCAATGTTTGTTGCCGGTGACCACGCGGCCAATGCGCCCTCGGCAAGCCCAGTAGCTCGAATTAGCGCATTCGTGATGTTCGAGTCGCTCCTTGCTATCGATACTCTGCCGGATGCCAGCGCAACAGGGACAATCCCCTGAAAACCGTTTGTCCAAAATTTGTATCATAATTTGATGTTGACAACCCAATCTTGTAAGATTTTTGTACAATACAGATTCACGCTCAACCCGCCCTAGGTCTGGAAATGCAGGGTCTGCGGAGTCAAGTGCGCTCATGTCGGCGCACTGAGAACAATCAGGGCCAACCATGGCTAAACAACTCGGCGTTCAGCTTGCCGGGAACCCCATCTCAGCGTAAGGAGACACTCACATGATCAGAATTACTCGACTCTCAGCCCTTGCAGGATCTGCCTTGGGTACGGCCGTTATTGCCCAGACCGCAGTCGCTGGCCCCGGCTGCAATCACGCCGACAAGTCCGCGGCCGGCTACTCCGGCAGTTACCGCCCAGCGGTGTACCGGGTTGAGCCCGGAAGCGATGGCGCGGCGCGCGCTTACCGCATGGGGATGGACTACGGCGCAACGCACGGTACCGCTGCGGAGAGCGCGGCCACGCCTGACATCGTCGATACCGCGATCGCCGCTGGCAGTTTCAACACACTGGTGACCGCCGTGCAAGCCGCCGGTCTGGTGGAAACCCTGAAGGGCGCGGGCCCCTTCACCGTGTTTGCGCCCACAGACGCCGCCTTCGCCAAGATACCGAAGACGCAACTGGATGCTCTCCTGAGCAACAAGGCAGCGTTGACCAGGGTACTGACCTACCACGTCGTACCCGGCAAGATTGAGGCAGCCGACGTCGTCCTTTTGACCAGCGCTGCCACCGTGGAGGGCCAGTCTTTGACGATCAAGGCAGGTGATAAGGTGATGGTGAACAACGCTACAGTGATCCAAACCGACATTGGGACCAGCAACGGGGTCATACACGTGATCGACACCGTCATGTTACCACCCGACATGGTGTCGGGGCTGTAACCCCCAGAGTCGGCCAAGGTCCGGGGCGGGAGGCTGAATTCCCGCCCCGGCATGGGGCCTCAGTCGCTCCGCCTCTGGTATATCTGATTTCCTGACTGTTTTGCTCGGTTATGCGAAATTCCTCACTGTTCCAGTCAGCTATTCATCTTGCGCGTCATCACATAACGCCGCGCCAGAATTCACAACTCACAACGGAGGTGCATCATGAAGCAGCCAGGTAACAGCCCGCAAAGCGGCATGGCCTACGCGATCCTCGCGGCAGCGGCGACTCCAGACGGAGACTCTCTTGAGGAATTGCGCAGGGCGGCTTTTTTGCATCAGTCGGCTCGGTATCTCGGTCTGATTCCGTGTGCAGACGACATAGGCAATCGGCTGGGTCTGTCAAGCGAATCCGCCTTTTCAGCTGACCCGCGCTGGACGAACTGAGGCGGAACCAGGGAGAGTCGAAAAGGCGTTCCAACGGCTGAAACAGGTGCTGTCATTTAGGACTACGGTTATCACTGAGCATCTATCTGGCAACGGGTGAGTACACGCGCTTGACGAGATTCTATCCTGGTGCGAATACCACGCCCTTTGGGGACAAACCCCATGAATACCCGGAAGAGCTCTATATCGTCAATGGCCGTCGCGCTGATCAGGCTTTCGATATGAGGCTGGGAACCGGTCACTAGGCAAGCAGGCCGCCTGGCGGCATTCATGAACCTTTCTGAAAAGATGTGGGCTATGTTGTGCTGGAGTTATCGTCTCCGCACAAAACGAGTGAACAGCCCACATCTCCATTCCACACACCGCACTCCCGATCGCTTACTGCAGCCACTGGGACCTCGCTAGCGCCCCGCCTTGCGCGCCGCACCGCGCACCCCGGCGGTACTGGCTCCGCCCTTGCGCTTGCGCGCAACGTCTTGCGGCAGCGTCGGCAGACCGGTGTGCCGGGTCAGAAACGGGGAACCGCGCCGGCTGGCGGCGCCGGTTCCCCTGGGCTGCCATGCCGGGACCAGGCAGCGTTTGGCGTTGCCGATCAGGTCGGCGCGCCCCATGCGCTTCAGGGCGCTGCGCAGCAGCGGCCAGTTCTCGGGGTCGTGATAGCGCAGGAACGCCTTGTGCAGGCGCCGTACCTTGAGGCCCTTGGGTATCGCAACCTCTTCGCCCGTATAGGTCACCTTGCGCAGCGGATTCTTGCCGCTGTGATACATGGCGGTGGCGGTCGCCATCGGCGACGGCAGGAAGGTCTGCACCTGATCGGCGCGAAAACCGTTACGCTTCAGCCATAAGGCCAGCTGCAGCATGTCTGCGTCACTGGTGCCGGGATGGGCGGCGATGAAGTACGGGATCAGGTACTGTTCCTTACCGGCCTCCCGCGAGTACTGATCGAACAGCTGCTTGAACCGGTCGTAGGCGTCCATGCCTGGTTTCATCATCTTCGACAGCGGGCCCGACTCGGTGTGCTCTGGCGCGATCTTCAAATAGCCGCCGACATGGTGCTGGACGAGCTCGCGCACATAGGCCGACGAGCGGATCGCCAGGTCGTAACGCACCCCCGAGGCGACCAGCACCTTCTTGATCCCCGGCAGCGCCCGCACGCGGCGGTACAGATGAATGAGCGCCGAGTGATCGGTGTTGAGATTCGAGCAGATGCCAGGGTACACGCACGAGGGCCGGCGACAGGCCGCCTCGATGTCGCGGCTCTTGCAGGCGATACGGTACATGTTCGCGGTGGGTCCGCCGACGTCTGAGACGATGCCCGTGAAGCCCGGCACGCTGTCGCGGATGGTCTCGATCTCGCGCACCACCGAGTCTTCGGAACGGCTCTGGATGATGCGCCCCTCATGTTCGGTGATTGAACAGAAGGTGCAGCCCCCGAAACAGCCACGCATGATGGACACCGAAAACCGGATCATCTCGTAGGCGGGAATGCGGGCCTCGCCATAAGCGGGGTGCGGGCGGCGCGCGTAGGGCAGTTCGTGGATGGCATCGAGCTCCCGCGTGGTCAGCGGCAGCGGCGGCGGATTCAGCCAGACGTCGCGTTTGCCATGACGCTGCACCAGCGCCCGCGCGTTTCCCGGGTTGGTTTCCAGATGCAGCACGCGCGAGGCATGCGCATAGAGGACGCGGTCCTCCTGCACGGCCTCGAAGGACGGCAGGCGGATCACGCTGCGGGCCCGGTCGCGGTGCGGGAGACGGGGCTGCAGGACGACGTCCTGCGTCTGTGCTTCGCCTGCGCTCGCGCACGCCTTCCCGGACACGCCGGCATAAGGATCGGGGTGCGCATCGACTGGCCCGGGCACATCGATGTGCGTGGAGTCCATCTCGTCCCAGTCGTCCGGCACGCGTCGCACCAGCGCCGTACCGCGGATATCGGTGAGTGCGGTCACCGGCTCCCGGGCGGCGAGGCGATGGGCGATCGCCACGATCTGGCGTTCGGCATTGCCGTACACCAGCAGGTCGGCCTTGGCATCGAGCAGCAGCGAACGCCGCACCTGGTCGGACCAGTAGTCATAGTGCGCGATGCGCCGCAGTGAGGCCTCGATGCCGCCGACGATGATCGGCACGTCCCGGTATGCCTCGCGGCAGCGCTGCGCGTAGACGATCACCGCATGGTCGGGTCGGCGCCCGCCCTCGCCGCCGGGCGTGTAGGCGTCGTCGGAACGGCGCTTGCGATCGGCCGTGTAGCGGTTGACCATGGAGTCCATATTGCCGGCGGTGACGCCGAAGAAAAGGTTCGGTGACCCGAGCGCCCGGAACGCTTCGGCCGAGCGCCAGTCCGGCTGGGCGATGATCCCGACGCGAAAGCCCTGCGCCTCCAGTACCCGTCCGATGATCGCCATGCCGAAGCTGGGATGGTCGACATAGGCATCGCCCGTGACCAGGATGATGTCGCACGAATCCCAGCCGAGCGCATCCATCTCGCTGCGCGACATGGGCAGAAACGGCGCCGTGCCGAAGCGCTGGGCCCAGTACCTGCGGTAGGAAAAAATATCGGGTGCCGGCTGCATGGGGTCCGCCTGGAACCTGAGCGATTCGATGAGAGAGCTTTCAGAGGGCGTGGGCCCGAGTGGAGCATTTTAACAGGTCGGGACGCCCACCGGCAGCTCAAACCCGCGCCCGGCGTCGGGCAGACTGAGATAAGACCTTGAAAATCACCTTTTCAGCGAGGGGTTTTATGCCAGGTATCGCGCGGCTGCTATAGTGCGCAATGGCAGTCGATTACGGACTTCTGGTATGGAGCCTGAGAGGGTAAGAGCCGCCTGCATCGCGGCGCTGGCGATGGTCGCTGCCGGCAGCCACGCCGCGGAGGTGACCTATGCCGACGTGGCGGACATTTTCCACGAACGCTGCAGCATGTGCCATAGCGCTTCGAATGCCTCGCTGGGTTTGCGGCTGGACAGTCTCGACGGAATCCTCAACGGGAGTCAGCGGGGTCCCGTGGTCAAGGCAGGCGATCCGGCAGGCAGTGAGCTGGTGCGGAGAGTCAAGGGCACCAGTCAGCCGCGTATGCCCATGACCGGACCGCCGTTCCTCGCGGACGCGGAGATCGCCCGGATCGAGCAGTGGGTTGCCTCGGGCCTTAAACCGGGAATCCCCGCCGGCGGTGCGGCGCCGGCAGCGACGCGAGCGCCCGCCGCGGGTGAGCCGGTAACCTTCGCGCACGTCGCTCCCATATTTGCGGCGCACTGCGCAAAGTGCCACACGCAACAGGGCCTCATGGGCCCGGCCCCCGAGGGCTATCGGCTCACATCCTACGAGGCAGTGCTCTCGTCCGACGACCGGGTGCGTGTCGTGCCCGGCAATCCCGCGGCCAGTGAACTCGTTCGTCGCATCCGCGGCCAGGCCCGGCCACGGATGCCCTTCGATGGGCCACCCTATTTGAGCGTGGAGGAGAC